>Ga0247727_10003836_pt1 | contig 32790 bp, 19 predicted proteins | sample WisWelCaveWW1625_FD_202498 | JGI IMG/M metagenome (GOLD analysis project Ga0247727, IMG submission 202498) | Biofilm microbial communities from Wishing Well Cave, Virginia, United States - WW16-25 | ecosystem: Environmental > Aquatic > Deep subsurface > Groundwater > Cave microbial mat | place...
GCGCAGGATCTCCTCGAAGTTGCGGCCGGTGCTGGCCGGATAGGTGATGGTCAGGCGGACCTTCTTGTTGCTGTCGATGACGAAGACCGACCGCACGGTCAGCGTATCGTTCGCGTTGGGGTGGATCATGTCGTAGAGGTCCGAGACCTTCCGGTCTGCATCGGCAATCAGCGGGAAGTTGAGCCGGGCTCCCTGCGTCTCCTCGATGTCCTTCGACCAGCCCGCGTGGTCCTTGACGCCGTCGACGCTCAGGCCGATGACCTTGACCCCCCGCTTCTCGAACTCCGGCTTGAGCTTCGCGACCGCGCCCAGCTCCGTCGTGCAGACGGGCGTGAAGTCCTTCGGATGGGAGAACAGCACGGCCCATTTGTCACCCATCCATTCGTGGAAGTCGATCTCGCCTTCCGTCGTGGTGGCCTTGAAATTCGGTGCAACATCGCCGAGTCGAATCGCCATGGTACTTGCCTCCAATCCGGGAGCGGGAGACACTCCCGCTCCTCCTCGGGAATCAGGCGTTCATTGCGTGGGCCGATCTTAGAACCGGAGCCCCGGAGAAATCAAGGGCGCGCCCTGTCGTGTATATTGGAGGAGCCTGTGCGCTCCGACATCGCAGGATGACGGCATGACCTCGATTGGGTCGATCGTCTTCCCCCCTTATCGCCTGGACCTCGCCGACGAACGGCTCTTCCGCGGCGACGACCCGATCCCCCTGACCCCAAAGGCGTTCCGACTCCTGCGCTCCCTCGCCGAGCGGGCGGGCCATCTCCTGACCAAGGAAGAGCTCCTCAAGACGGTCTGGAAGGGGACGCACGTGCAGGACGCCGTTCTCAAGGTGGCCATCCGCGAGATCCGCCGGACGCTGGGCGACTCGGCCGCGACGCCGCGATTCATCGAGACGGTCCACAGGCGCGGCTACCGCTTCGTGGCCGCGGTCAGTCATCCGACCGGGGCAAGGAGGGGCGAAAGGGGCAGGGGCGCGATTGTCGGGCGCGGGATGGAGCTGGCGACGATGCAGGGGTTTCTGGAGCGCGCGCTGGCAGGGGAGCGTCAGGTGGTCTTCGTGACCGGCGAGGCCGGAATCGGGAAGACGGCCGTCGTGCAGGCTTTCCTCGACGCGGCCACGGCGAAGCCCGGCGTGTGGATCGCGAGCGGCACTTGCCTGGAGCAGTACGGCGCCGGGGAAGCCTACCGCCCCGTGCTGGAAGCGCTCGGGCGGCTGGCGCGCGGACCGGGCGGGAACGAGCTCTCGGCGATGCTCCGGCGCTTCGCGCCGACGTGGCTGGAGCAGATGCCGTTCCTGGTCGCCGAGGGCGATCGGGAGCCGCTGCGACACGAGGTCCTCGGCGCGACCAGCGAGCGCGTGCTCCGCGAGATGGCGGAGGCGATCGAGGAGCTGACGGGGCGCGTCTGCCTGGCGCTGGTCCTGGAGGATCTCCAGTGGAGCGATTACTCCACCCTGGACCTGATCACCACACTCGGGCGCCGCCGCGAGCCGGCGCGTCTGATCATCATCGGGACCTACCGCGAGGGGGAGGTCGACCGCAGCCATCATCCGCTCCGGGCGGTCCGCCAGGAGCTGCTGATGCGGCGGCAGTGTCACGTGCTGCCGCTCGATCACCTGTCCGGCGGGGCGGTCGCGGAGTACCTGGCCAGGCGGTTCGCCGGCGCCTCGGTTCCCCAGGCGCTCCCGCTGGCGATCCACCGGCGCACCGTCGGCAACCCGCTCTTCATGGTCAACGTTGTGGACCATCTCGAGGCCAGGAACCTGATCGGTGGCGCGCGCGCGGTTCGAAACCTGGAGCGCGCCCTGCGAGAGGTCGAGATCGGTGTTCCAGAAAACCTGCGCCAGATGATCGAGAAGCAGGTCGATCGGCTTTCCGCTGTCGAGCGCGGCGTCCTCGAGGCGGCCAGCGTCGCCGGGCTCGAGTTCTCCGCGCTCGCCGTGGCGGCAGGCCTGGGGGACGAGATCGCGCGAAGCGACGCGGCGTGCGAGGAGCTGGCGCGCCGAGGCCTCTTCCTCCGCCCGACCGGCGCCGGCCGGCTTCCGGACGGGACCGTCACGGCGCGTTACGGCTTCCAGCACCCGCTCTATCAGAGCGTGCTGTACCAGGCGGTGCCGCTGGCGCGGCGCCTGCGACTGCATCAGCGGATCGGCGAGCGCGGCATCGAGGTGTACGGGGACCGCGCCGCGGAAATCGCGGCGGAGCTGGCGGTGCACTTCGAGCAGGCGCGCGACTATCGTGGGGCCGTGAGCCACCTGAGCCGCGCGGCCGAGAACGCGGCCCGGCGCTACGCCAACCGCGAGGCGATCGACCACCTCACCCGCGCTTTCGATCTCGTCGGGCGTCTCCCGGAGAGGGAGCGCGGCGCGCTTCAGATGAAGATTCTGGAGCAGGTCGGCACGGTACGGCGCTCGATGGGAGATGTCCGCGGCGCGGCGGAGGATTTCGCGGCCATGGTATCGCTGGCGCGCGAACAGGGCGCCCTCGACAGAGAGTCGCGCGGGCTCTTCTTCCTCGGGAGCGCGCTGCTCTGGTTCGATCGCGATCGATTCGAAGCGACGGCGGCCCGGGCGATGGCCCTGGCCCTCCGGCTCGGGGGTGACGACCTGCTCCGCGCCCACACGCGGGGCTACGCGGCCTACTGGCGCCTGCTCGTCCAGGGCTGGCGCGCGGAGGACGCCGGGGCGCCGGCCGAGGCGATCGAAGCGGCGCGGCGGATGGGAGACCGCCGGATGCTCGGGCAGCATCTGGTGCGTTACTCCCATTTTCTCTGCGTGCAGTCGCGTTACGCCGCCGGATGCGAGGCCGCGCGCGAGGCGGCCCGGCTGGCGCTTCTGGCCGGCGACGGATTCGACTACCTGCTCAGCCAGTTCTTCCTGGCCTGGGGACTCCTGCACGCCGGCGAGTGGGGCGAGGTCCTGAGCGTCTTGCAGAACGGGCTTCGCATGGCAGAGAAGAACGGCCACCAGCGCTGGGCCTCGCTCTTCCGACTGGAGAAGGCCTGGCTCCACCAGATGGCCTTCGACCACGCGACGGCGCTGGGCCTCTGTGAGGATGCGCTGCGCAGCTCCTCGGAGATCGATCATGCGCACAGCCGTCTGCTCGGAAGGATGCTCCTGGGATCGTCCCTGCTCGCCCTGGGAGAGGATGAGCGCGCAGGGCACTGCTTCGAGGAGGCGGGAGACCCGGAGCGGCGCTCGCGGGCGCTGATGGACTGGTGCCGCCATATGCCTCTTGGCCTGTGCGCCGGCGAGTACCGGCTGGCGCGGGGGGAGTTGGCGCGGGCGCGGCAGGAGGCGGAGCGCGTGCGCCTTCTCGCCTCGGCGCCAGGGGAGAAGTCGTACCTGGCGCTTGCGGGAGAGCTTCTCGCCCGTATCGCCCTGAGGGAAGGGGATCGCCCGGGCGCCGAGAGGGCGCTACGGGATGCCCTTGCCGCGATCGAGGGCGCTGATCTCCCGATGGCGGCGTGGAAGGTCCACGCCACGGCGGCGGAGATGGCCGCGGGGAGGGTCGAGGCCGAGGCGCACCGTGAGCGGAGCGCCGCCGTGCTCGGCAGCCTGGCGGCCTCCCTCGGGGCCGTACCGGCGCTTCGGGAGAGATTCCTGGCTGCGGCCCCGGTGCGGGCGATGCTGGCGCCTCCGGCGACCTCCCCGAACCGCCCGGCGTGACGCCACGCGCAGGCGGCACCTTACGGGCAGGCAGCGAGGCTCTGCGAGAGGCAGGCCGGCAAGCCCGGCGGGCGCTCAGTGCCGCCGCCGTCCACGCCATAGGAGCCTTCGCGGCTTCCGTTCCGCGGGACGACGAGGTAATAGCTGTCGCCCGGCGCCGGCATGAAGGCCGCCGTCGTCGCCCCACCAGTCGTGCACAACTTCATGGTGTGGCTGTAGAAGACTCCGAGGTTGCCCTCGTAGACCTCGAAGTCGGTGTCGCTTGCGACGCACGAGGAGCTCCAGGACAGCCGGATCTCGGCTCCCGGCGCGTGATCGATCATCAACGGGACGTCCTGCCCCTGGCTCCCGTCGGGGATGCGGCCGGCGCCCGATGCCGGGGGAGTGAAGACCACGCCGAGGACCGGCTGGTTCGCGACGGTCAGGCTCTGCCGCGAGTCGAAGCCCCGGGCGGACTCCAGCGTCACTTCGTCTCCCCGCACCATCCAGCCGAAATTGCCGGCAGGGTTGTCCAGCCAGCCCTGGACGTCGTTGCGCAGGGCGGTGGTAGGGCCCCAGGTGTAGAAAGCGGCGCCGCTCACGAAGATGCTCGCGCTTGCGACCGGCGCGTAATCGCCTCCCTGGTTGGTCCAGAAGGTTGTGTTGTAGAAGCGATGCAGCCAGGTGGCGTCCCCTGGTGTCGCCGGAGCGCCGCCCCCCTCCGAGAATTCCGGATCCGAGGTGCCCTCGCCCCAGTCGGCGAGCACCCGGTGTAACGCCATCGGGAAGACGTCCGGCGGAAGAGGGGCCCTCGTGAGATGAAGCCGGAGCGTGACGCTGTCGATCGTCGAACCCGCAGGGACGCTCCCGGCGATGTCGAATGCGATGACCGCCCGCCGGATCGTGTTGGTGAATACGCTCGTGTGCCCTGCGAAAAAGACCTGGCCGGCGCCGTTGCTCACCGAGCCGGTGGCGGACGCGTACAACGTGTTGTCCTTTTTCGCCGGGATCGAGACGACGTCGGCGGCGGCCGGTCGCACCGCCAAGAGCGCCGCCAGCAGGAGCCCGGCCGTCACCGCGGTGAGGGAGCCGTGCGGCATCGACGGACTTCCCTACGGTACCGGCACGGGTGTCAAGGCAATCGGCTCGGGTCGGATCGGTGAGCCTGCGGAGCGCATCGTCCGCAGGGTCAACAGGCAGTCCTCGGCGCTGAACGGCTCGCCGCCGGCCACCTGCCCCCGAATCTCGCCGCCGGGGTTGACCGTGGAATGCAGGTTGATATAGGTCAGCCCGTCCAGCATGCCCTGCACGCGCTCGGGGCTCAAGAGACCTCCACCGGTGATGATACCGCTTGTCCCACCTGTCTGCGTCAGGGGGACGATGACTCCGGCGTTCACGCCGGGCGGCGCCAGACCGTGGATGTGAGCGTTGTTCGCGTTGCCGGTCAGTCCCTGGTAGGTGCAGCTCACGGAGACGCTTCCCGAGATCGCATTCAGGATCACCGTGCCCTCTCCCGTTCCGGCGCTGCAGGTCTCTCCCGGCTCCTGCGTCCCGTCCATCGAGAAGCGGTAAATCAACTGCCCCGTGCCGGTGTCGGGGGAGAGGCGTCCCGAGAGGCGGACCGGGGCCGTCTCGGCCGTGCTCGCGGACAGGCCCAGCGATAAGGCGACCTCCTGGTCGTCGAATCTCAGGACGAGGTCAGGGATGCCGTCCCCTCTCTCCTCGTGGCAGCCGCACGTCTCGCCGTCGAAGGGGGTGCCGACATCCTCGATGTGGGCCAGCACGGGGACCACGGTGCCGGTTGGTACGGAGTCGGCGCGCGCCAGCACGAGCGTGGACAGGTCCACGCGCCCGACGTCGAAGCCCGGAGTACCGAGGAGCGCGACCGGCAGCTTGCCTTTGGCTCTCGGATTGAAGGGGTTGGGGCAGGCACCAGGCTTGATATCGAGGGCCGGCTGGGGCAGCGCCACGATGCGCTCCACGATGCCGGTCGTGCCAGTCGGCCCGAGGAGCGTCGACCCGAGGGCGTACACCTCGCCCGACCCGTCCTCGCCGAACCCCTTCAGGAAGCGGCCGTAGGGCCGATCCTCGGGGCCGATCCGGAACTCGCGGATGGCGGGTCCCCCGCCATCCGCGAGTTCCGGAAATAGAGCCGGCCGCGCGGCGCGCCGAAGGAGGAACTGAAATCGCCGAAGACGTAAGTCCCGAACAAGCCGGGGGAGCGCTCGCCACGGTAGACGTAGCCGCCGATCACCGAAATGCCGCCATCGGCGTGGGAGTAGTCCACGATCGGATCGAGGAGCGGCTCGCCATGCGGTCCCGTGCCGGCGCAGGTCGCCGGAGGACTCGTGGGGTTGAACGGATCGAAGCAGCTAAGGCCTTCCTTGATCACCCAGCCGTAGTTGCCTCCCTTCTCGATGATGTCGATCTCCTCGAAGAGGTTCTGCCCGACGTCGGCGAGGAACAGGCTCCCGTCCCCGCCGGGCCGGCTGTCGAACGCGAATCGGAAGGGGTTGCGCAGGCCGTAGGCGTAGATCATGTCGAGGCCCGGGACGTCGACGAAGGGGTTGTCGGACGGGATGCCGAAGGGGGAGCCGCCGTCCACGTCGATGCGCAGCATCTTCCCCAGCGCCGCGTCGATGTTCTGGCCGTTCCCGATGGGGCCGTGAGACGGCGGCACATCGGCCAGCCCGTCGTGCGCCCCGCCCCCGTCCCCGAGGGAGAAATAGAGGTATCCGTCGGGGCCGAAGGCCACTGTCCCGGCGTTGTGGTTGAACTGCGGCTTGTCGACCCGGAACAGGATCGACCCCGCCGGATTGGCGATGTCAGGATTCGCCGAGACTGAGAACTCAGCAAGGATCTCCTCGTGGCATCCCCGCGAGGTGCCGAAGCACGGCTCGCCCATGCTGCCGCTCCGCGGGGCGCTGTAGCGCACGAAGAAGCGGCCGTTGGTCGCGTAATCGGGGTGGAACGCCAGCCCCAGCAACCCGCGCTCGTCGAATCCGGCGGCAAGCGCCGGGATCTGAGCCGTCAGATCGAGAAACGGCGTCGGCAGCAGGCTGCCGTTCTTGATGATCCGGATCCGGCCGGCCTGGTCGACGATGAACAGCCGGTTCGAGCCGTCCCCCGCGTGGGTGGCGTGATCGGGCGACACGAGGCCGGTCGCGACCGGCTCCAGCCGGATGACGATCTTACCCTTGGTGATGGCCGCGCCGGCCGGCATCGACATGAAAAGCAGGATCACGGCCGGCAGGACCGCCGCGCGGGACGCGGACACGAGGATCTTCTGAATCGCCTGGGTAGGTCTCCTGACGGTTGTCATTTCGCTCCCCCTTGACGGTAGATCGACTCAGTCGCCCGCGGGCGGCAGCGGATTCCGCCCCCTGGCGGACACGATGTTTGAGAGATCTGGAATGTACCGGCAGGGCCCGAAAGTGGGAGGTGTTTAAGGGTTATTTTTCGGTAAAGAAAGCACCCGAAGGCCGTGCTGATTGGCCGGCATTAAATTACTGAGAAAAAACGGGTTGCTAACGGCTCAAAAACGCCAGCCGAGGACGATCGGGAAAGTCTCGAAATACTCCTCGACGTTGACCCAGTGGTACTGCCCCTCGATATAGAAATCGGAGCTCGTCAGGGGGAAAACGACTCCCAGGTTGGCGTAGTAGCCGAACTTGGTGAGCGTCCTGTCCTCGAGGATGATGTCGCCTGCGACCAGACCCGGGTAGCAGTACCACCAGTAATACGGGTCGCAGATATAGCCGGGCACGTACACCGTCTCCGAGACATTGGCGTGCAACCTGTATCCGCCGATACCGACGCCGCCGACGAACTTGGCCCGGTCGCCGGAGGACTCGTACTGGACCCCGGCCCGGATCGCCCACTGATTCGCGTCCCCGTCATCGACCTGCGTTCCACCAGGGAAGAGGGCCGAGGTGTCCACGTCCCAGAAATCGTAGGTCATCTCGAATTTGTAGCCGATCGGCGTCTTGGGATTGGGCCGCAGAACGGCGCCAAACCCGATGGTGTAGCCGTCCTCGAGCACGTCCCCCGCCATGCCCTGCGCCATGCTGTATCCGATGTCGAACTGCCAGCTTACCGGCTTGTCGGACGTCCCGGCCGTCGCAGCTGTGGACATCGCCAGGAAACAGAACACGGTTGCGGTCACGAATCGCCGGCTCATGCTGACCTCCTCGACCTAGTTGACTGACAGTAGGGCGGGAAACTAGCACGTCGCCGGACGGATGGTCAAGACACTGGGGTCAGACATCGGGGTCCGTCGACACCGGGGTGTTTGGATGGGGGGAGTGCGGTTCGCCCGCGGGAGTGCCGCCGACTTCCCTTCAGCGGCGGCGGTGGCCGCCACGTGGCGCGCTCATGCCCCCGCCGCTCGATCCACGATGTCCCTGGCTCATCGATCGACCCCCTCCAAAGGACCGGGACCCTCCCCCGAACGACGGGACGGAAGGACGAGAGGGCCGCGGAGCGGAGCGGACCGTCGGCGGCGACGACCGAGCAGGCGGAGCGGCATGCGGGCGGCGAGCCGAAGGCGCGGTCCGGACCGAGGGTGCCGGCCGGCTCGATGAAGAGGGCCGGCCGGAAGGCGCCGGCCGCACGGAGGGAGAGGGGTGCCTTCCTGGCGTGCTCGGCCGGGTCATCCTGGACGGCGGCGCCGGAGCGGTCCTCGATCGTCCGACCTGGCGCGGCGTCTGGTGTGTGACGTCGGGCCGCGGCGCCGGACGTCCCAGAGTCGCTGGCCGGCCCGTGCTGGTCGGTCGACCTGTGCCCGAGGGATTGGATGACAGCCGCCCCTGGCCGTGACTGCGATTCCCCGATCCGATCCTGGCCGCATACTTGTCGCGTGTCTGCGCGACTCGCGTGACGTTTTCCGGCAGCCGATAGAGGTTGGTGTTCGAACCACGCGGCGGTCGTGACGGAGGAACCGAACCTACGGTGGCGACGCGACCGTAGTACGGATAGCCATAGTACGGATAGCCGTAGTGCGCGTAGCACGGACCCCAGCCGACCGGGCCCCACCAGCCGGCGTAGCCCCAGGGGTACCAGGCCGAGTACGGATACCAGCCATAGCCAAACCCGATTCCGAACCCGAAGGACCATCCCGCCCAGGTGCTGTAATGCGCCCCGAATCCCCAGGTCGCCGGGTAGGGGTAGTACGCCGATCCCCACCAGCCCGGGTAATACCAGCCTGTGCCGTAAACGACCGTGCCGTAGTACGGGTAATAGCCGAGGTATCCGGGAAGGTACCCGACGTACACCCGGTCGGGTGTGGCCTCGTACACGTAGACGTACTTGGTGTTGTACACGGGGGAGTCGGGAGGAATTTCCTGTGCCTCCGGCGGCTCCTCGTCAGCGACAGCCCATGGCCCGGTCGGGGAGTCGGAGACGAACCAGACACCCTGATCGACCGCATAGAAGCGGCCGCGGATTCTCATGACCTGGGAATCGGTGTTGACCGCGTACTCCACCTTGGTCTTCGGGATCGGGCGGAACGTCGGGTCGCCGTCATAAGTGACCGTGAGCGTCGCCTGGCTCTTCCGGACGACCGCCGTCTGCGGCACGGCGCTGTCGAGAACCGCCTCCTCCGCCTGCGACGTACCGGCGACACTCGCCAGGACGTCGCCCTTCGGCGAGCCGGGCGGGATGCTGGCGAACGATTCGGGCAGCATGTCGGGCCGAACGTGCCCCCAGGGTCCCTGGAGCGATTGCGACCGGAACCAGCGGCCAGAGAGGAGGACGTAGTAGGTCTGTGTTCCCACTTCCAATAGGACGTCGCCGAAGGTATTGCTCATGTAGAGCAGGTCCAGCCCGGAGATCGGTGCGAATTCCGGCTCGCCATCGGAGACGATGAGCTCGGCGGGCTCGCTCGACACGATCACCCGTGGAGGCTTCCCCTCCCGGGTGGCCGGCGCGGGATCGTCCGCGACTTCATCCGCGCTCTTCAGGTCCCGGCTTGCACCCTTCTCCCACAGCTTGGTGACCGCGTCGGGAGGCTCGGCGATGGCCCGCCACGGGCCGGCGATCTCGCTCGCCTCGTACCATCGTCCGGCGCCGCGGAGGTAGTGCCGGGAGGTTCCCGTATCGCGGACGATGAAGGACGGGGTGTTGACGACGCGCTCGAGGGCCATCTCCTGGACCCGGATCGTCTTGGGAGGGCCGTCGAGGACCACCAGAAACGCCGGCTCGGTCTCGAATCGGATCCTGGGCGGCGTCATGTTGAGGTCGAGCGCCGCCTGGCGCTCTTTGCTTGAGGCGTCGAGGGCCGTGGTCAGGCGATCGAGGGAAACAGTCAAATCCAGATCGGGAACCACGCGTGACAGTCGTTCCTGGAGGCGCACTTCGTCCTCGGGAGTGGAATCGGGGAGGTGCACCCGCGTGACCTTCGTGGCCTTGGCCCGCACGGTCCGGGCATCGCGGTCGATCGCCACTTGCGACTCGATCCAGGCCGCTCCAAAAATCGGCGAGGTCCTCCCTTTCGGCGTGATGGCGACCGCGGCCCGTCCCTTGAGCAGATCCTGCTCGAGGGCTTCGAACTGCGGCTCGTAGAAGACGATCCGGGTCTCGTCTACCTTGAATTCCTGCGGCCACGAGGCCTCGCCGGCCAGGGGTCCAGGGCCGGTTGCCAGGACGACGAGCACGGGAGCGAATACGAGGGGGATCAGGGCATTGATGGGGCGAAGGCGGGATAGGCGCATGACCGGTCACCTCGATGCTGCACACTTGCACAAGATGATACCACGCGTGTCCGGGTCAGCGCCTATTTCGCCCCATCGGCGGAAACATCCGGTTGAGTCGCGCGAGTAGGAGGGTGAGGGCGGGTCGCATCCCTGCTCCAGCGCGGGACCCGAGACTGAGGGAGATCGGGAGGGGCGGCAGGGGACGATGACAAGCGGCATGACGGACGTCTGGCTCGAGCGCTTCATGGGGCGCGACCCGGAGGCGATCCTGGAGGTCGAGCGGCTGGTCGACCGGATCGTGGCATTGCGCGGGTTCGGCGTTTCCCGGCCGGAGCGGGAGGATCTGGTGCAGGAAAGCCTGACGCAGATCTAGCCCAACTTCGCCAGATCGTTGGCCCAAGTTATTGCAACTAAAGGATCGGGCTTGCGAAGTTGGCACTACATTTCGAGGCCCCGGGGCGGTTTGAGCCTGCGGGGCAGATCCAGCCCCAGGCGGCCAAGGAGAGTTGTCTGCGATGTGTCGGGTCGCACCATGCAGCGCAGGCGCAATTCGCGTCCGTCGACCGTGGGCAGAACCATGTCCGCGCTCTGAATCGTGCGCAGCTCCGCAAGGATCGTCCGCGGGCTGTGACCCAGTCCCGCCCGGCGCTCGACCCAACGTTGATGACCGGGGGGCCCTCGTCGAGGTAGCGATCGGCCCCAGACGGCAGCGCCGCGAAGTTGACCAGATGGAGGGCACCGTCCGGGACGAGGAAGAGTGCCTCGACATCGTGGAGCCCGGCGGCGATGGGGTCCCACACGATGGCGCGAAGCGCGGCCCCGGCGGCACGCGAGTCGCGTTCCAAGGTGGTCCGCGACTGCCGGAGCCCCTGCGGCCGCGCGACGACGGCGGTCCGCCAGCGCTCGACCGCCTCGTCGACTCGCGGCGCGCCGGCCTTGAGGTTGATGCGCACGTAGGCGAGGAGCTCCTCCCGCGGGCCGAGCTGGCATGCGACTTCGTCGTACCCCGCGTCCGCGGCCTGCCTCTCGGCCCGGAACTGCGCGCTTTGGCGCGCCAGCGCCTTCTCCGCCTCGTCGCGGGCGCGCCGCGCATCTTCGAGGCGCCTGCCGATGTCGGCGGGCGGCTCGCTCCCGGCGGTGCGCACCAGGAGAGAGGATGACGGCACGCGAGCGGATCAGCTGATCTCACGCGGTGCGCGCGACGACCGGGTCGGGCGGCGAGACCGAGGCGGCCAGGCGAAGGACTAGGGCGAGGCCTCGCGGCCGCGTGGCGGCGTAGCGCAGCGCCCGCTCGGGCGCCCCGCCGTCGCGTTCGATCTGCGCCAGCCGGGCCAGGGCATCCGCCGTCTCGGAATGGTCAGGGCCGCGCGATTTCTCGATCACGGCCAGGACGCCTTGAACGCTCTCCCGGGCCCCGTCGAAGCGGCCCTCCCAGGCCAGTAGTCGGGCGAGCGGGAGCCGGGACAGCGCGGTTGTCGGATGATCCGGTCCGTACAGAGCGAGGGTGATCCGGAATGCTTCCTCGTAGAGCCGCCGGGCTTCCTGGAGACTCCCCAGCTCGACGAGCACGCCACCGAGGTTCCCCGCCGTCCTGGCGATCGCCCGCCGCATGGGTTCTCCTACGGCACGGAACAGGCCGAGCGCGCGCTCGAAGATCCGGCGCGGGGCCTCATAGTCACCGAGCAAACGGGTCGGATAGCCGAGGTTGTTGAAGGCCGAGGCGAGATCCTGCCGATCCTGCGGCCGTTGCGCCTCCGTGATGGCGACGACGCGGTCCATGAGCGATCGGGCCTCGGCGATATCTCCCGTACCCATGAAGTGGACGGCAAAGTCGTTGAGCGCGAAGGCGACTTCCAGGTCGTCCGGCGGCAGGACACGCTCGTAGATCTCGAGGGTGCGGCGCAGGAGGAGGAGCTGCTCGTCCCAACGATCCATGTTGCCGAGCAGTCCCGCCAGGTCTTTCGCGGCTTGCGCCGTCATGAGGTGATCGGGACCGTAGTGCGCTTCGATGAGGGCAAGGGTGCGCTCAAGGAGGGGGAGTGCGGCCTCGGCCTGACCCTCCTCGCGCAAGAGGCGCCCCTGGAGTTGAGGCCCCACGCGGACAGCGGGTGGTCCTCCCCGAGCCGGTCCCGGGCCAGATCGATCGCCCGATCGACGGCGTCGTGCGCCTCTCCGAACCGTCCCTGGGCGCGGAGCGTCCTGTGGAGCTGGACCACGGCACGCACCTCGCAGGCGGCGTCCCCGCCTCGGCGAGGAGCGAGAAGCTCTCCCCGCAGGCGAGCAGTTCGTCACCCCTGACGACGACGAGGAACACCTCACCGGCCCTCGCATCCACGGTGAGCCTGGCGTCGCTCCCGACACCTCCGTACTCCGCCCGGCCGAGGGCTTCCTCATGGCCCTCGGCCAGGATGCGCCGCACCCCGATCCGGATGTCGAAGTAGTCCGAATGGGCATCGAACGTCCACGGCCCGTCCCGGTCGGGGGTGAAGGAAGCTGTGAACGCCAGGGCGGTCTTGTCCCCGGGCAGGGCGGCCTCGAGGGGTCGCCCCGCCTCCAGGCGAGGGGGGACCGGAGACTCGGCGTCGCCGGCCACGACAGCCAGGACCAACAGGGTGGCGAAGGCCACCATCAAGGCGACCTTGGGCTGGAGGCGATCCATCAGAAGGGGTCCCGCGAGAATGTTACACCCCCGGGGTAACGGTCCGGGGGTTCGTTCGAGCCAGGCCTCCAAGGAGGCATGTCATGACTCACCGCCGTCGTGGTCTCTTGCGGGCCGTCCCCGCGCGGCCGGCCCTGATCGTAGCCTGCCGACGGCTTCCATGTCGCAGATCGGGTCCCGTTTGCGTTAATGCCCATGGAGGGAGAGTCCGATGAAGCCCCCATACGCTCGTCCGAGTTCGTGGATTGTTGCTGCGGTCCTGTCGGCTGGCTTGGCGGCGACCGGGCCGGCCCGGGCCGTCATCCAGGGGACCACGTGGTTCCCCATCGGTCCCGCCCCCTCCTGCTGCTTCTTCCCGGGCGGGGAGAGCGGGCGCGCCACGGCGGTGGCGGTGAACCCCGCGAACTTTTCGGAGGTCTGGATCGGAACCGCGGGGGGGGGCCTGTGGCGCTCCACGGACGCGGCGACCAATTGGACCTGGACACCGATGACCGACAACCAGGCCTCCCTGGCGATCGGCTCCGTGACCCTTGCCGATTGCAGCGACAGCGGCTGCCTCCACGTCTACGCCGGGACCGGCGAGAACGCGATCAGGCGCGACACCTACTACGGCCGGGGCCTGCTGGTGGGGACGCGGGTCAGCATGTTCGGCGACATGCAGTGGGAGCTGCGGACCGGGACGCCCTACAGCTTCAGCCGGGGCTCCATCTACAACGTGGTCCTCGATCCGAACACTTTGGGAGAGAGCCGGCACATCTATGTCACGCTCTCGAGCGGTGTCACGGCCTCGGCGTCGGAATCGACCGTCACCGCCCCCGAGGTGGTCATCTCCGGAGGGGGGGGAGGCTCGATTGGCAAGTCGGTCGTCGATTACGGCCTCTACAAGTCGCTGAACGACGGCATGACCTGGGCGAAGCTCGTCGTCCCCGGCACGACCGGATACCGGCCGACCGATCTCGAGATGGACGCGACCAACCCGTCCGTGCTGTACGCCGGCTTCCTGGAGCGGGGCATCTTCAAGTCGACGAGCGGGGGCGCCAAGTGGTGTCCCCTGAACCCGGGCTTCCCCGTGCCGTCGGAGTGTCCCGCGACCACCGGCCTCCCGGACCACGCCTCGACGCCCTTCGACCACGTGGAGATCGCCCTCGACCCGGCCGACGCCGACCATCTCTATGCCACGTTTGGTATGTGCCCCGACCGGCTGCTGCAGGACTGCACGCCGTCGGTGTACGAGTCCTTCAACGGCGGCGAGGACTGGACCCGGAATTTCGCCGGATCCACCAGCCCGTCGTCCGACGCCACCTGTCCCTCCGCCTACAGCCGCTACACGCACGCCCTGACAGTCTACCCGGCGGACCCCGGCACCCTCTACCTCGGCGGCATCCGGCTCTGCAAGTCGACCGACCACGGAGCGACATGGGCGCCGGCCGACAGCAACGTCCACGGCAGGACGATCCACTTCGATCACCGCGCGGTGGTCTTCGACTCCGTCGGCTTCCGCGGCTATGACGTGAACGACGGCGGCATCGCGACCTGGGAGTACCCCGGCACCGCCTGGACGCCGCGCAACGCCGGCATCCAGACCATCGGCTTCCAGTCGATCGCCACCTCGCCCCTGACGCCGCGCGTCATCGGCGGCGCCCAGGACAACTCCGGTCTGATGTGGATCGGCTCGAAGCAATGGACCAGCATGCCGTGCTGCGGGGACGGCGGCTTCGCGGTGATGGACGACGACGACGCCATGAAGCTGTACATCACCTCGAACATCAATGGACTGAGCAACCTCACCGTCATCCCGAGGCGATCGACCACCGGCGGTTCGTTCTTCTCCCACGCCGACTCCGGCATCCCGGAGAGCGACCCCCGGTCGTTCTACCCGCCCCTGGTCCAGGATCCGGATCCGACCGCGCTCCAGAACCCGCTCTATTTCGGCACCAACAGGCTGTGGCTGAGCACCGACGACGCCTCCTCCTGGACCGCCGTGAGCCCCGTCCTGAGCACGACGCCCTCGTCGGAGATCTTCTCCGGTGTCGACGTCATCACGGCGATCGCCATAGCGCCGAACGACCCGAGCCGCATCTATCTCGGCTACTACAGCGGCAAGGTGTTCGCGACCGACGGGGCCTGCGACCTTCCCTCCTGCTGGTTCGAGTTTGACTTCGGCCTGCCGGCGGCGCCCGTGACCTCGCTGGCCGTGAATCCCCTGAACAAGGAAAACGTCTACGCCACCTTCTCCGGGTTCTTCTCCGGCGCCCACGTGTACTCGAAGACCCAGTTCACGGTTTCGTGGTTCCCGACCGGGTCGATCTCGGAACTGAGCGGCGTCCCCGCCAACTGGATCTCCATCGAGCCCGGCGCCCCGAACCGGCTCTGGCTCGGCACCGACAAGGGGCTGTACAAAAGCCTCAACGCCGGCGGGTCGTGGTTCAAGTTCGGGACCGGGCTGCCGAACGCTCCCGTGTACCAGATCGGCATCGACGAGGGGCGCCAGCGCGTGGTCGCCGCCACCCACGGGCGCGGCGCGTTCCTCCTGACCGGGCCGTCCCTCCAAGGCTACGGCGGCTGCATGGACAACTTCGTCTGGAATCTGGCAGTCTACGGGCACGGCTTCAATCCGAACCACGGCTGCACCATGAAGCTCCTGCGACAGGACAACTCGGTGTGCGCCTCGGGTCCTGTCGACGCCTCCGGCGGCACCATCGCGACCGACAAGGACGGCGTGCTGGCCACCTGGAAGACGGGCGAATGGGCCGCCGACCCGGGTGTCTGGGCCTGCCTGCACGGCAAGTGCCTCAACAACACCGACGTCGGCAAGTGCAACCAGCCAAACAACCCGCTGTCGACGGTTGTGGCGATCTGCGCCAACCAGGTGGCCTTCGCGCAGGTTCCCGGATGCCCGACCCTCGCCAACCCGCCCAGCTCGTGGCTGAGCCTGACGGGGCAGTCGGGTGACTTCCTGGCGCCCGGCCCGGATGCGAGCTTCGATCGGGGCCCCGGCTCCGCGGCCCCGGACGCCGGCCAGCCCGTCCCGTCCCTTGCCGCCAGCATCGACCCCGCCATGAACGGCGGCGGCTCCTTCATGCTCATTCCGACCGTGCAGTCGGGCGACGGCACATCCCGGAAGCTGTGCGCAGTCGGCGTCACCTACATGCCGGGCGACACGCCCACGATGATCCTGGAGCATGCCCGCGACGCCGTGAACATGGACCCCGGCTGCCTATCCGAAGGAGTGAGCGCCGCGGTCCGGCAAGCGGCGCTTGAGAGCGAGGTCGAGGACCTGTTCCCGCACGCCGGCAACCTCGTCCTGATGGCGTCCGGCCTCACCGGCAGCCAGCTCATCCCGGCCATCGAGGTTCAACCCGGCCCCATCGGCGGCCCCTGCTTCGACGTCGGCCAGCTTGGGGTCCCGGTGGACAGCCAGCTCCGCATGATGCGGCTCGGCTTCATGACCCTGCCGGCTGGCGCCGGAGGGGGCAGCCTGTCGATCAAGGAGACTTCGAGCCTCGGCGAGTGCGCCATCACCGTGCCGACCGCCGCGGGCGACAGCGCCGACGGCATCGCCTCGGCCATCGAGGCGGCGTTCGCCGATCCCGGCCCGATCGGTTGCCCCTCGACCGCCAACCCGCACGACCTCAGGCGGCAGGCCGGCGGCCTGAACCTGGTGCTGGCCTCCGGGATCCAGGTGTGCCTCGGCGATGCCGGCGTCGGCATGACCATCGGACCTCAAGAGATCTGCTTCTCCGACGCCGACTGCAACGACGGCAACCCGTGCACGAACGACACCTGTGACACGGGCACCGGCCAGTGCCAGAACGCTCCCGAGCCGGACGGCCTGCCGTGCGACGACCTGAACGCCTGCACCTCCGGAAACTTCTGCCAGAACGGCACCTGTGGCCAGGTCGTCTCTTGCGAGGACTTCGACCCCTGCACCGACGACGCCTGCGACCCTCCCACGGGGGTCTGCCTCAGCACCCCGGTCGAGTGCGACGACGCCAATCCCTGCACCAGCGACTTCTGCAACCCGGAGGTCGGGGGGTGCAGCTTCTTCCCGATCGTGGGAACCACGTGCGACGACGGGAACGCCTGCACGGTGGGGGACATCTGCGAGTTCGCCCCGGGGGCCGGATCGCCCTCCTGCCGCGGCTTCGATGCGTGCGACGACGGGGATCCCTGCACCGCCGACAACTGCGACCCCATCACCGGCGCGTGCCAGAACCAGCCGATCCAGTGCGACGACGGCAACCCCTGCACGACCGACTTCTGCGATCCGGGGACGGGGGAGTGCCTATCCACCCCGACGCCGGACGTGCCGTGCGACGACGGCGACGCCTGCACCATGGATGACCACTGCGCCCAGAGCGCGATCGGTATCTCCTGCGAGGGGGCGCCCGTCACCTGCGACGACCTCAACCTGTGCACGACCGACTCCTGCGATCCTTCGACCGGGCAGTGCCTGAACAAGCCGATCGACTGCGACGACGGCCAGGGGTGCACCGACGACGTCTGCCTGCCGACCACCGGGCAGTGCGCGCATCCGCCGCGCAACTGCGACGACAGCGACGCCTGCACGACCGATTCGTGCGTGGCGCCGGCCTGCGTCGTGCCGGACAACGGCACAGGGACCGCCGACCTGCCGACGCAGTGCCCGTACACGGGCCAGACGCGGTTCGGCTTCCTGGAAGCGAGCGGCGACGCCCTCTTCATGGAGGCCGTCCACCGGACCTTCACTTGCCCGTCGGGGTCGCTCGTCTGCTCGTTCCCGTTGCCCGTACCAGGAACGGATTGCAGCCAGCCCGGCGGCACCCTGAGCGGCGAGGAAGCGTGCGCCGATTCGATCCTGGCGCTGAGCCTGACCGGCATCTTCAACGCGATCACCTACACCCGCACCATCGATCTGCCGGTCTCCTTCGAGATGCACGCGGCCCCTCGCACACCGGGGGACCCGGTGCAGCCGTTCACGACCGACATGTTCCGTCTCTTCGGGACGATCCTGCCGAGCGACAACGATCCCGATTTCGAGCTGCTGCGCTTCACCGCCGGGTCGGACTTCGGCCTGCCGAGCTCGGGGCACACGACGCTGACCCAGTCCGGCGGCGACTGGACGGTGGACAGCTTCTTCGACGTCACGCTGCGGGTCGACATCGTCGGCCGGCAGGGCGGACCGCTGGCGAACGTAAACCGGAGCGATACCTACACCGTGCGCTTCCGGACCGGAGCGGGACAGTGCGTCCACACGCCGGTCGACTGCGACGACGGGGATCCGTGCACGGTCGATTCGTGCGATCCACAGACCGGCGCCTGCCTTCACAGCCCGGTGAGCTGTGACGACGGCGACGCCTGCACCACCGACTCCTGCGACCCGCAGACGGGCGCGTGCGTCCACACGCCGCTGACCTGCGACGACGGCAACGCCTGCACCGTGAACGATCGCTGTGTCCCGACCCTGTCCGGCGGCACCACCTGCCAGGGCGACCCGAAGGACTGCTACGACGGCGATCCCTGCACGGAGGACACCTGCGTTTCGGCGACCACCGGTGAGTGCGCCCACACGCCGACGAACTGCGACGACGGCGACGCGTGCACCAGCGACTCCTGCGCGCCCTTGGGGTGCATCGTGCCGGACAACGGCGGAGGGACGGCCGACCTGCCGCCTGTGGCGTGCCCGTACCTGGGCGAGGATAAGCTGGGGATCCTCGACGGGATCTTCCCTGCGGGGTCGATCCTGATCGATGCGGTGCTCGGCGGGTTCTCCTGCCCGGCGGTTCCCGGGGCCGACTGGGTCTGCACGTTCCCGTCACCCAATCCGGGCGTGGACTGCTCGCAGGGGACCCCGGCGGCGGGCGAGCAGTCGTGCGCCGACGCGGTCCTGTCGATGCACATGGTCGGCACCGGGATCCTGGCCGGGTTCGTGCGCGACATTCCTCTGGGGGTGAGCCTGGAGGAGCGCCTGAAGCCGCGCGTGCCCGGGACGCCCTTGCAGTCGTTCGACACGGACATGTTCCGGATGTTCGGCAAGTTGCTGGGAGACCCGGATTTCGACCTGCTGCGGATCACGTGCGGCACGGACTTCGGTTACCCGAGCCCGGGCCACACGACCCTGACCCAGATGGGCGGCAACTGGGGGGTGGACGGCATCTTCTTCAACCTCACCTGCCGGATCGACTTCGTCGGGGCGCTGGGTTCGCCACTTCAGGGGAGGTCGGGGAGCACGGCGGGGTCGTATCGGTTCCGCACGAGAGGCGGGCAGTGCGTCCACACGCCGGTCTCCTGCGACGACGGCGACGCCTGCACGTTCGATTCCTGCGATCCGGCGAGCGGCGGGTGCGTCCACAGCCCGGTGAATTGCGACGACAACAACGCCTGCACCCTCGACTCCTGCGACCCGATCGCCGGCTGCCTGCACCAGGCGCCCCCGGTCGTCGAGCCGGGCCCGTCCATGTTCCAATCGCAGACCGAGGTCTCCTGGCCCGTGAGCCCGGGGGCGACGCACTGGAACACCTACCGCGGGACGATCCCGAGCGGCATGCTGGGAAGCCGCCTGCCCGGCTCGGTGTACGACCAGGCCTGCTTCGAGAGCGCCGACGCGTTCGGCGACGGGCCGACCCTCACCACCGACACGTCGATCCCGCTTGTCGGGACCGCCTTCTACTACCTGATGAGCGGCGAGGATGATTGCGCCGAGAGCGACATCGGCCACTCCTCTTCGGGCGCGACGATCCCGAACGCCCTGGCCTGCCCGACGCCTCCGTAGAGGCGATCGTCCGGCCGGGCGAGCGGCCGGATCACGGCGACCAGAACTGAAAGGCGGCGGCTCCCGACAGGGGCCGCCGCCGCGCGCCGTTTCCAGCCTGTGCCACGGCTGCGCCGGGTGAGATGATCCGCTCGTGCACCTGGCCACGGACGAGCCAGGTGCGCCTGCTGACGCCCGTGAATCGATCCCGAGATTGACCGGGAGACCGCCATCCACGATCGCCGGCAGTCGCCACGGTCCGTGGGGCCCTTCAGTCCAGAACGCCCGCGCAGCCCGAGGCGCGCCGGCAGTCACCTTCGCGGATGAGGCGGGCGAGCTCGCGCAGCAGGTCGCCCAGCAGTGTGGACTCGCAGCCAGCATCGGCCGGCGAAACCGGACAGCTCGTCTGGAGCCGGCCGGCACAGACGTTGAGGACCAGGACCGACAGCTTCCCTTCGGCGCGCTCGCGGCAGCCGCGGGGCGGCTCGAACAGGATCGCCGCGCACGGATCGATCTCCGGCAGGCCCAGCTCCGCGAGGAGCGTATCGGCGCAGGGAAGGACCGATTCCGCGAGCCCGGGCTCCGAGCACAGGCGCCGCCAGTAGCCGGGGCCCGCGGGTGCGGGAACGCAGGGAGGGACGTACTCGACCTCGAGAGAAGGACGGTTCGCCTCCTCCGGATGCTCGCGGGAGTCGAAGCGCTTCACGGTCGTCGGCATCGATTCGTCACCGATCAGGATCCAGCCGTGGGCGCTCTCCGGATGGTCGAGCCAGGCCTGGACGTCGGCCGTCATCTCCGGTATCGGCCCCCAGGCATAGACGCCCGGCTGATCAACGAGCGCGGCGGCCCGCGGCAGGGGATCGAAGTCGCCGCCGGGATGCGTCCAGAGGATGCTGACGTACAAGCGGTGCAGCCAGGTGGAATCGCCCGGGAGTGCCGGCGCCCCGACGCCGCCCGAGGAGACGGATGCGCCCTCGCCCCAGTCGGCGAGGACCCGGTGCAAGCGGACCGTGACGGGCCCGGCATTCGTTGCCGAGAGCTGCAGCGTAAGTCTTGCGCCGATGATGGTCGACCCCGGTGGCAAGGACGAGACGATGTCGAACGAGATCAAGGCGCGTCGCAAGGACTGCGAGGCCGAGCTGATCCGGCCCGCAAAAAAGGCGGGGCCGGACCCGTTGGCCAAAGCACCGGAGGGGTTCTCGATGAGGGTGCTGTCTTTCACGGGCCTCAGGACGGCGACGTCGGCGAGGGCAATCGGCAACCCGGCTCCAACCGCCAGGATGCAGGCCACCAGTCTCCAGGCCCGCCGGTCAGTGACTCGGTGCCGTCCGTTGGATCCCATCTCTCGTCCCTCCAGTCGGTAGCAATCTCCGGTGAATCCCGCCGTTGTCAATGGGCAAATGTGGCTGGACTTCGTGAGGGGGCGTCACGTCTGCGGAACGGGGGCCTATGGCTATGCGGGCGAGAACGGCGTGCCGACCTCGGAGCGCGTCACGCTCACATGTCCGTGAGCGCCGCCATCCCGACGGGGCCGATCACGGTCACTGCTTCTCGATCGTGAACTTCCCGAACGCGAAGCCGATATCGACGCCGCGGCCGGTGCCGGCCAATGCCAGCGACACCTCGCCCTTGGTGAGCGCCTGGGCGTCCGCGGATTTGCCGGCTCCGGCGTGCGCTTCGGACTGGACGTACGATCCGAGGAGCTCCCCGATGCTGCGGGCGTCACTGAACTTGCCGGTGCCGCCGATGATCTCGGACTTGCCGAAGGTGATGCCGCCGCCCTTGGCCCGGATCCTGACCTTCATGCTCTGGCCGTTGCTGCAGGTGATGGTGCCGTCGCCCTTCGAGGTCTTGTAGAAGGCGGACCACCCCTTCAGGTTGAAGGTCATCCGGCATTCGGTGAGCCCCTTCTTCGCGTCATCCTCGGCGAGCGCCGGCGAGGCGGCGCCCGCCGCCAGGATGCCGGCACAGGACATCGCCAGGAAACTCGATCGGAATCTCATGTCACCTCCCGTCGATGCGTGGCCTTGGGCGGGCAACGCCGCCCGCGCGCGCACCGGCGGGAGTATAGCAGCCGGTCTCAGGTCCACCCGGACGCACCCCCAACGGGCCTCGGCGTCCCCCCACCATTGCCGTCGGACACGTTTTCACCCGATCGGCTCCAGACAACAGAAACACCTTTCAGCGGGGACAGCTTTGTGCGATTCTCCGTCATGAAGATGATCCCCATTCTTGCTGCAGGCCCAGCGACATGAGACTGTCCCCGGGCCGTCGCCTGGGCCGTTATGAGGTCATCGGCCCCGTCGGGGCCGGCGGCATGGGCGAGGTCTATCGCGCCAGGGACCTCCAGCTCGACCGTTTCGTCGCCATCAAGGTGTTGCCGGAGCATCTCTCCATGGATCCGGTGGCGCGGGAACGCTTCGAGCGCGAGGCCCGGGCCGTGGCCGCGCTCTCGCACCCCAACGTCCTTGCCATCCACGACTTTGGCACGGAGGGCGGCGTCGCGTACGCGGTGATGGAGCTGCTGGAAGGCGAGACGCTGCGCCGCTGCCTGGCTCGTTCTCTCCTCCCATGGCGCAAAGTTGTGGAACTGGGGAAGGCGATCGCAGAAGGGCTGTCGGCCGTCCATTCCCGGGGTATCGTCCATCATGATCTGAAACCCGAGAACATCTTCCTCACCTCGGATGGGACGGTGAAGATCCTCGACTTCGGCCTGGCGCAGGTGAGGCCGACCGTTCGTCCCGGGGAGCTCAGCATCGCTCCCACGGCAACCGGCGCAGAGTTGGCGGCCGGGACGGGCACGGCGGGCTACATGTCACCGGAGCAGGCTCGTGGAGGCCGCAGCGACACGAGAAGCGACGTCTTCTCGCTCGGGTGCGTCCTCCACGAGGCGTTGACGGGACGCCGGACCTTCGTCCGCGGGAACGCCGCCGACACCCTTGCGGCCATCCTGAAAGAAGACCCTCCGGAGATCTCCGGATCGGGCGAGGCCATCCCGGCGGAGGTGGAACGGGTCGTCCGGCACTGCCTGGAAAAAGCGCCTGACGCGCGGTTCCAGTCCGCGCGGGACCTCGGCTTCGCCCTCGAGGCACTCCTGAGGGCCACGTCGACCGCTCCGGCGTTCGCCCGGTCGCGCTTCCGCCCGGGCCTCGTCGCGGGAGCGACCACGGCGGCACTCGTGATCGTTGGACTTCTCGTGGTGCTGGCCTTTCGGCAGCGGAGTCGGCCGCCCATCGACTCCCTGGCGATCCTGCCTCTGGTCAACACCGGCGCGGATCCCGGTGCCGACTACCTGAGTGATGGCCTCACCGAAGGCCTGATCAACAGCTTCTCCCGACTCCAGGGGATTCGGGTCGTGCCCCGGACGACTGTGTTCCGTTACCGGGGACGAGAGGTTGACCCGGAGGAAGTGGGCCGTGCGCTGAAGGTCCGCGCCGTCCTGACGGGCAGGGTGATCCAGCGGGGCGACGCTTTGAACGTGCAGATGGATCTCATCGACGTGGAGGAGCGGAGCCAGCTCTGGGGTCAGCAATACAGCCGAAAGCTCGATGACCTCGTTTCGGTCCAGGAGGAGATCTCCCGAGAGGTCTCGCAGCGGCTGAGGCTCAGGCTCACCCGCGAGGAGAGTGAGCGGCTCAGCCGAGCGTACCCACGCGACTCGAAGGCCTATCAGGCGTACCTCAAGGGACGCCACTACGCGTACCGGTTCACGGAAGGGGACCTCCAAAGGGCCGTCGAGTTCTTCAACGAGGCGATCACGATCGAGCCCGCTTACGGGCCCGCCTACGCCGGCCTCGCCGAGGCCTACCTTCAGGGAGGGTTCTACGCCGATCCCAAGGAATGGTATCCGAAGGCGAGGCCGGCGGCCTTGAAGGCCCTGGAAATCGACGATGACCTGGCCGAAGCCCATAACGCCCTGGCATGGGTCAAGTACGTCGTCGACTGGGACTGGCCCGGCGCCGAGAAGGAGTTCAGACGCGCCATCGAGCTGAATCCCGACTACGTGTGGGCCCGAGACGGATACGGCTTCTACCTGGCGGCGTTGGGCCGACCAGACGAATCCCTGGCCCAGTTTCAAAAGGCGGTGGAGCTGGAGCCGCTCGTGCCCTATCTCGCCGTCGATCTGGCCGAGGGCTGGCGGTTCGCACGTCGATACGACCAGGCGATCGAGCAGTACCGGAAGGCCCTGGACCTCGATCCGAACTACTGGATCGCGTTAGGACTGCTGGCTTTGGCCCATGTCCATCAGGGCGAATACGAGGAGGCGATCGCGCGGCTCGAACAGGCGCGTCGCGTGAGTGACGATCCGCAGATCGTGGCCCTGCTGGCCTACGCTCACGCGGCGTCGGGGAAGAAGGGGACGGCACGCAAGCTCCTGGCGGAATTGGAAGCGGTGTCCCTGAAGCGTTTCGTCCCGTCCTATTTCATGGCCATCGTCCACACTGGCCTGGAGGATAAGGACCAGGCGTTCAAGTGGCTGGAAAGGTCATATAGCGAGCGCGAGGTCTTCATGGTCATCCTCAAGGTGGATCCCCCGCTGGACCCCCTTCGCTCAGATCCCCGCTACGCCGACCTGCTGCGCCGGATGGGTCTTTCATGATCGGATTGTGACCTGAGTCACGGAACAGGATGACCGGTTGGAGTTAGGGTTGCGGCACGAACCAATTCCACTCCAGGGCCCGCTGGAGAAACTGTTATCCCTCCGGTCCCAGGGAAGACGTTAAACGAGCTGACCGTCGGCCCGGGACCGGAGGGGGGACACCGCAGCCCGATGCACCCGGTCGAGGGCTCGTCGATCGAGGATTTCGATCTTCTTCCGTCCCAGCCGCAGCATCCCCGCCTTCTGGAAGGACTCCAGCGTCCGGCTGACCACCTCGCGGGTCGTCCCCAGCTCGTCGGCCAGCATCTGATGTGTGACGCCGAGGGGTTCCCTGTTGAGGAGCAGTCGCGAGGCGAGGCGCTGATCGACCCTGCGGAAGGCCACGTCGTCGATGAGCGCCATCAGGTGGGCCATCCGCTGCGAGAGAAACCGAAATACAAACACCCGAAAGGGGGGAGACTTCAAGATCAGATCCAGGAACAGGCTCCGGGGCAGGCCGAACAGGGTCACCTTCGTCTCGGCCGCGCCCACCGCGGGGTAGGCTGTCTCACCGAGCAGCGCCACCACCGTGATGACGCAGCTCTCACCCGGGTTCAGTCGGTAAAGGAGGATCTCGTGTCCGTCGGGGCTGCACTTCGTGGCCCGGATGACGCCGTCAACGAGCAACGGGTAGTGTGTGCAGGCGGTCCCTTCCTCGAACAGTCGTTTGCCGGCGGGCGCCTGAACGGGCTGGGCCAACGATTCGACCTTGGTGAGAAGGTCCGCGGGTAGTTCCCCGAGCACCGGGTAGCAGCGCAGGAGATTCTGCCGATCGATCTTGTTCATGGAACCTCCCTTCCCGGACGCCCACGGAGGGCACGGGGCTCCGCGTGGCGCCTGCATCGCCGGATCACCACGGCCCCATCTTACATCGCGCGGCACCCGAGCGGCTCCTTCCAGGCTGGACCCCGAGGCGCGCGGACACTTGATTCACCGGCGTCCCGATTCGCGCGACGGCGGCCTGTTCTTCGGTCAGACCTCCACCTTCCTTCATCACCTGATGGCCCTTTTGATCGTCAGCCTGTACTCGTTCGGCGTCTCGCTGGCGCTCTTCAGGATCACCGACCTGTTCGTGTCGGTGCGGGTGACCTCTGAGGATGAGGCGGCAGGGCTCGACATCAGCCAGCACGCAGAGTGTCGCAGTCTAGTGCCCTCGCTCGCGCCGGCGATGCCGCAGCGTGAGACCCAGACGCCGAAGGTGCCCCGAGTGGCCCGACTCTTACCTGAGGTCCAGGAGCCAGAGGTCGGCTTCCTGTTCGACCTGGGTCAGGAAGAGGGTGCGGCCATCTCTGGAAAGAGTCGTGCTGAACGAGTCGAATCTCCCACTCAGGTCCAAGGGGATCTCCCGGACCTGCCGCGATGGCGCGTCGAGAACGTATATTTTCTTGACATCGGGTTCGGAGTAAACCAGACGGCGGCTGTCCGGCAACCAACGAGGGTAGACGCCGCGGTCCGTGAGGCGCACGTAGTCCCGGGTCTTGAAGCGATACAGCACGATGCCGCCGGCCTCTCTGCCGGGTTGTTCACGATACCCGGCGAGGAGCGTGCCGTCCGGCGACCAGTCCACAGGCACGAAGTTCTCGCCAGCATCCGGGAGGGCAGGGAGCTCCTCCGCCGGCCGATCTTCCGGGGGCCAGTGGGAGATCAGGGTGCGGTACCGGCGATCCGTGACGGAATAGGCAATCCGATCGCCCGCAGGCGACCACACCGGATAAAGGACGTTCTCCCGTGAGGTGTCGAGCGGTTGCAGGTCGCTCCCGTCGGCCCGCACCGTGTAGACCTTGTACTGTCCGGTGCGGTCCGAGGCGAACGCGAGCCGATCCCCTGCCGGGGACCAGCTCAGGATGCGGTTTCTGGAATCGGACGCCGCCACGCGCCTCCGTGACGATCCATCCGTGGCGCTGATGACGATCTCCTCCCGCACCATGCCGGGGCTGTCACCGGCGCCGATGGTGGTGTAGGCGAGGGATCGGCCGTCCGGAGAGAGGGCCAACCAGAGGATGGGGCTTGAACCCCGACTCACCGTCACGGGATCGACCACGGCCCTGCCCCGCTCCAGATCTAGCGACACCCTTCGGATGCCGTTGAACGTCACCGAGGCGACATTGGCGATCCGCCGGCCATCCCGGGAGATGCTGGCCGAGTGAATCTCGGAGGCGGCGCCGAAGGTCACGGCCTCGGGTGGCCCGAGCGTCCTTCCGGTCGCCTCCTCGATGGGGACGCGCCACAGGTTCATGCTCCCGCCTCGCTCGCTCGAAAAGTAGAGATACCGGCCGTCCGGAGACCAGACCGGGTTCCAGTCGAGAGCCGGGTCCTGCGTGACCGGGACGGGCGTCCCCCCGCCCGCCGGAATGGTCCAGATGTCCCGCTGGCCACCACCGACAGGAATGGCCCAGAAGGCGATCCGCTGCCCGCCGGGGGACCAGGCCGGCTGCACGGCGTCGCCTTCGTAGAGCCTCCGCGCCTTCCCCGTCCTGACCTCGACGATCCACAGCTCGCTGAACCCGGGCCTGCCTGCCGGGTTGGCGAACTCGGTAGTCTGGAAGACGATCTGCTCCCCGTCGGGAGACCAGGCCGGCCGGTAACCGGATTCGGTGAGTCGGAGCACCGACTCTCCCGTGGCCCCCATGACGAAGATGCCGCCGCCATCCCTCCGGGAACGGAAGGCGATCCGCTCCCCGTCAGGGGAGAACGCAGGCTGCTTGTCATCGTCGGGAGAGTCTTTGGTGAGGTTCACCGGGTTGCTGCCGCCGATCCGTTGAACGAAGATGTCCCAGTTTCCCGCCGCCCGGCTGGCGAAGGCGACAAACTTTCCGTCGGGCGAGATGCTCGGAGTCACCTCTTCTCCCGGGGAATCGGTCAGCTTGACTTGGGTCCCCGCTAGAGGCGTTTCGCCGCGCCGGCCTTTCGGCCCCTCCTTCCCCGGTCCAAAAAAGACGACCGCCAGCGTCAGGAGGACAATGGCGGCAAGAGCCGCGGCGATCGCGAGCCACAGACGTGATCCACGCGCCCGGGCAGGCAGGATCGCAGCGCCCCCGGGTTCGAGCGCGCCCGAATCCACTTCCCGCCGGAGATCCGACAGCTGATTGCGGACATCCTGGGCGCTCTGGGTCCGCTCTTCGAGGTCCTTGGCAAGGCAGTGGCGGAGGATGCGTCCCAGATGGCGGGGCAGCCCCGGGTTCAGGTCGGTCACCGTCGTGGGCGCGTCCCGGAGGATCGAGGAGATCATGGAAGCGCTGGTATCTCCCTGGAAAGGCCGCCGGCCCGTGGCCATCTGATAGAGGACGATACCCATGGAGAAGACGTCGCTCCGGTGGTCAACGGGCTTCCCTTCGACCTGCTCGGGGGACATGTAGGCTACCGTGCCGAGGATCTGCCCCTGCTCCGTCAGGTGCCGGGTGGGCAAGGCGCTGGCCTCCGCTGGCTTCTCCGGGGCGTCCTGCAGCTTGGCCAGGCCGAAGTCGAGAATCTTCAGCCGTCCGTCGCTTCCCACGAGGATGTTCTCGGGCTTCAGGTCCCGGTGGACCACTCCCGCCCTGTGGGCGGCTGCCACGGCATCGGCCAGGGGAATGGCGAGATCGAAGAACCGCCCGAGAGGGAGGCCGCTGCCGGGAATCACCTCCGCCAGGAGCTTCCCCTCCACCAGCTCCATGGTGATGAAGTGGATCCCCTCGGCCTCCTCCACCGAGTGGACGGTCACGATGCCCGGGTGGTTCAGCGCGGCAACGGCGGTGGCCTCGCGCTCGAAGCGCGCGCGGCGCGCCGGATCGTCTGTCACGCCGCGCGGGAGGACCTTGATGGCCACACGACGGTGCAGCTTCAGATCCTCGGCGGCGTAGACCTCGCCCATCCCACCGGAGCCAATCTTCTGGAGAATCTTGTAGTGGTTGAGTGTCCTGCCGATCACTTTGTCGTCCCGGGGCCGACCACGCGGCCGGTCATTGTACCGCAGGCCCAGCGGTGGTCGACCATGGGCAATACGCTTCCACGGTTCCGAGCCAGTAGGGCTTGTTCGCCTCGATGTGCGACGGCAGCCCGTCGCACAACTCGATGGCGCCTCTGGCGAGGAGGCGTGGGCGAGAGAGGCGGCACCTTCATCGTCGGCCTACGACTTCTGGGCAACGAGAAGCAGGTACGGGCAGCCCGCCCGGAAGGGTTCCCCATCGAGCGTGCTGTAGACCTCCGCCGGCGCCAGGCCCGCGTCACCGAGAAGGGAGCGAAGCTCGCGGACGGTGTACACCCAGTGCAGGCCGGTGCGGACGTGTGTTTCCCCGCCGCGGACGAACGTGTAGGTGGTCTCGTAGACGCTCTCGAGCGGCAGGTATCGGTTCTCCTCCAGGAACAGGATGTCGTCGACGCGCGTCCATTGCCTCTCCTGGAGGTTCGGGAGGATCGACTCGGCGGTCATCCCCGTGTCGAGTGCGAAGCGGGCTCCGGGCTTCAGGGTGCGTGACAGCGAAGCGACGAACGCCCGCATGCCATCCGGCTCCAGGTAGCCGAAGCTGTTTCCGAAGCAGAAGGCGGCGTCGAACTCCGAGATCCAGGGCAGGTCGCGCATGTCGCCGCGACGCCACTCCGCCGTGAGGCCGCCGGCGGTCGTGAGCCTGCGGGCCTCCTGAATCGACTCCTCCGAGAGGTCCACGCCGGTCACCTGGCAGCCCCGGGAAGCCAGCTCGATCGCGTGGCGTCCGCTCCCGCACGGGACGTCGAGCACGCGCGCTCCGCTCCGCAGCCTCAGGTGGCGCTCCAGAAAGTCCACCTCGGCGCGGCTCTGCTCCGGTGGAACCGCCTTCCGCCACATGTCGAGCACGATGCCTCGAAAAAAACCTTCGTACCAGTTGGAATTCACGGAATACCTCCCCGGCGCCTCCCGGGATGATAGCCCGATCCCATTCCGGGTGGAGGGCGGGGCGGTGGGCGGGGCGGTGGGCGGGACGGTGTTGACGCCGGCCCGGGACGGGCCTACTCTCCCGACAACAGCATGGAGCCAGGAAGGCCGCGCATGCGGAATCACATGGACAGGATCGCCATCCTCTTTTCTGTCGCCCTCGTCGTGTCGGCTCCGGCCGGCGCGCAGGATGTCAACCTCCCGTCCGACGTCTCGTTCTCCCTCAAGCGGACTTTCCTGCAGGACCTCCTGACCTCCGGCCCGGAAGGGCGGACCGTCGGGGCACGCTGGACCGTCGACCTCAGGATGGGGGAGCGCTCCTCGGTGCACGATCTGGACGACGACTGCGAGCTGCACGTGGCGGCCAGGTTTCCGGACCACAGGGTCATCGCCTACCCGGCCGGCCTCGTGGTCGAGCCGCCCAACGTCTGCGAGAAGCGCCTGCCCCAGGTCCGCTTCCGCCCTGGCGAGCCTGGAACAGCGCCGGCTGTTCGTCCGCCGGCAGGGGAGCGGGCCGGCGACGCGCTACGAGTTCCGGGAGCAGGGAGCAAAAGGGCCCGGCGGACAGTGCGGGAACTTCATCGTGTTGGACGCCCACATCGGCAAGGAGTACCTGCGCGCGCTTTCGAGCGACGGCGATCACGTCGCCCTGGCGCAGGCCTGGATCGGCGAGAGCGGTCCGTTCCCCCTCAAGGTCTACACGTACAAGGGAACATCCGAAGACGACCGGCGCGTGCATCTCATCAGCGACGAAGACCCGACGGCGTCGATCGAGTTCAGGCTCCACGGTCTGATCACGTACGACTACGTCACCATCGTCCGAGCCCTGCAGGACGATGACCGGAACTGGCTGGGCGCCACGGCGCTGCAGGACTATAAGGAAGTTCGTGATCCGCTGGCCTTGGTCGTCTTTGGCGAGGCGGCGGACTGAGAGGAGAAACATGCTCCCGATGATCGCGTTCACCCTGGCGGCGTCCGCCGCGTCCGTCACGCTCCCGCCGGCCGAGCCCGGCGCCAAGGCCGTGCTCGAGACTTCGCCGCGGCACGGGGAATGGGCCGACGTGCCGGGGCCCGGCGGGCAGAGGATCCGGACCTGGATCGTCTACCCCGAGAGAAAGGACAAGGCGCCGGTGGTCATCGTCCTGATGGAGATCTTCGGCCTGACCGACTGGATCAGGGCGGTGGCCGATCTGCTCGCGGGCGAGGGGTTCATCGCGGTGGCCCCCGACATGCTCTCCGGCAAAGGGCCCGAGGGCGGCGGCTCGGACTCGCTCGCGACGCGGGACGAGGCCGTGAAGCTCGTGCGGGATCTTTCCGCCGAAGAGGTGGTGGCCCGCCTCGACGCGGTGCGGGGCTGGGCCGTGAAGCAGCCCTCCGCCAGCGGCCGGAGCGGCATCATCGGCTTCTGCTGGGGTGGCGCCCGGAGCTTTTCGTACGCCCTGGCCCAGCCGGCCCTCAACGCCGCGGTCGTCTACTACGGAAGCAATCCCTCCGACGCGGCGGCCCTGGCCGGCCTGAAGGTTCCCATCCTTGGCCTCTATGGGGGTGACGACGCGCGCGTCAACACCAGCATCGATCCGGCGCGCGAGGCGATGTCGAAGGCGGGCAGGACCTACGAGGTGCACCTGTTCGAGGGGGCCGGCCACGGCTTTCTGCGGCAGCAGCACGAGCGCGACGGCGCCAACCGGAAGGCCGCGGAGGCCGCCTGGCCCCGCACGATCAAATTCCTGAGGGAGCATCTCCGGGACACGCGCAAGTAACCGGATGAAGAAAGGGCGCAGGGCCGGAGCCCTGCGCCCTCTTATTGAAACGCCCTCCCGGGTTCAGTGCACGACGTTCCCGTCGAGGCTCACCCGGAGCTCGTACCTGTCGTCGGGGACGTGGACCTCGAAGCCGTTGATCACGGCGTACCACGTGCCGGGCATCGGGTTGGCCACCATGACACTCTCGGGACCGTTCAGGGTTGCCCCGTCGAAGTTCAGGCCGCCGTCCGGCTGGATCAGGATGAGGTCGATGTCGCTCACGGGGTAATTCGACCACTCCTCGCGGAAGACCAGGCGGAAATCGGCGGTCGTGACCCCGGGGCCTATCGTGATCGGCACAAAGATGAAGTCCGACTGCCCCACCTTGCCCTGTTTGGTGATCTGTGGCGTCGCGTCGGTCGCGGAGGCGATGGTGACGTCCGCCGAGATCTCGCCGGCGTTGGTCCAATCGCCGTTGACCGTGATCCGCATGAGACCGGTCTCGGGGTTGTCGAACACGGCGGATCCACCGAGCGTGAAGGCGTAAACCAGGTAATCGCCATCACCGAAGGCGTTCGAGTGCTTGGAGGTCTTGGCGGTGTGCACCGTGAGCAGGATGTCGTCGCCGAAGAACTGGTTCTGCTGACTCGGCGGCAGCGAAGGCGTGACGTTCGACAACGAGAGGAACACCTGCGAGGTGTTCGGCTGGATCTGGTAGAGGATCTCGCCCCTCTCACCCGGCTTCAGAGGCCCGACCTGCTGCGTCACGAAGCCGGTGTGCACGGTGAGACCGGTGTTGTCCTCGACGTTGTCCCTGACCTTGTGCGCAAATGGGGGTGGGGTCGCCAGGGCATCGGGCACGGTGCCGGTCATGAGGAGATTCCGGGCCGCCAGGGCGTCGACGTAGCCGGCGCCCTGGTCGAGGAAGGTCGAGTCGTCGGCGAGCAGCCCCGGGTTGGCGGACCCGATGATGGCGTTGTGGACCTGTCGCGCCGTTGCCGACGGGACGGCCTGCCTCAAGAGGGCCGCGACGCCCGCGACCGTCGGAGAGCTGAAGCTCGTGCCGCCTCCGAAGTTGATCCCGTTGGGTGAGGCAGAGAATCCCTGGCCGTAGCACCAGTCGCCGTTGGCCGTCACGTCGGGGTCGCCGCGCCCGTCGGCGTTGGGTCCGCGCGAGCTGAAAAAGACTGTCTGCGTCCCGCTGGAAGGCCGGAAGAAGCCGCCTGCCCCGAGACCGAACTGGAGATCCCGCACGATCCGCTCGTTGTGGGCCAGGCTGGCCGCGCCGACGGTGATCGTCCCGAGGGAGGATCCGGGGCTTCCAACGGTCAGGCCGGACGGCCCGGCGTTGCTGGCGGAGCTTACTGCAACGATGTCGTGGTCCAGCATCGCGGCGACGCCCAGATCGAACAACTCACGCCCCGGGAAAAGATTGGGGCCGCCGATGCTCATGTTGACGACCCTGATGTTGACCCCCCCCAGCATGCCCGCGTTGTACAGCTCGCGCAGCTCGATCGCCCGGTCGATGGCCTGGAGGATGCGTGAGTAAGGCGCCCCGCCGGTCGAACCGAAGACCCTCAGCGCGTAGATGCTGGAGAGAGGGGCGGATCCGAGCATCGGGATCCGATTCGGCGGGACGATCGCGCCGGGCGCGTACGCCTGGACCGCCCGGAAGAAGGTGCCCGCCGTGTTGAACGAGAAGACGACATTGGCGGAGATCATGCCGGCGACGAACGTGCCGTGGCCGTTGTTGGCGCTGTTCGAGAACCCGAGGCCGTCCCCTACGAAGTC
>Ga0247727_10003837_pt1 | contig 32775 bp, 33 predicted proteins | sample WisWelCaveWW1625_FD_202498 | JGI IMG/M metagenome (GOLD analysis project Ga0247727, IMG submission 202498) | Biofilm microbial communities from Wishing Well Cave, Virginia, United States - WW16-25 | ecosystem: Environmental > Aquatic > Deep subsurface > Groundwater > Cave microbial mat | place...
AGATGGCAAGACGGGGTTGGCGCGCCATTGGCTCTATTCTGATCGTCGCGCTGGCGCTCGGAGCGGCCGCGGCTTCGCCTGCCCATTCCCGCGACGCCCGCTACCTCGCACCGCCGGGTGCGCCCGCGCACGAATTTCCAGCTCCGGGCCGGCCGGTTGCCGATATCGTCAGTCCCGCTCGTTCCAATGAGAAGCAGCGAAACGCCAACGACGAAACGGGCCAGCTGGTCCGATTGATGGGCCTGAAGCCCGGCATGACGGTCGGGGATATCGGCGCCGGCAGCGGCTATCACGCGCTCAGGCTCTCCACGGTGGTCGGCCCGTCCGGGGTCATCGTCGCCCAGGACGTCAAGGCCGGATACCTGGATGAGCTGGCCCGGCGGGCCCGGCGCATGAAGCTCCAGAACGTCATACTTGCGCTGGGCGAGCCGCACGACCCGCGCTTGCCGCCAGCCTCTCTCGATGCCGCTATCCTCGTGCACATGTACCACGAGGTCGCCCAGCCCTATGCCTTCCTGCACAATCTCGCGCCTGCCTTGAAGCCGGGTGCGCGCATTGGCATCGTCGATCTCGACAGGCCGACCGGCGCCCACGGCACGCCGCCTGATCTCCTGCGCTGCGAACTCGCCGCCGTTGGCTATCGCGAGGCGGGATTCCACAAGCTCGCCGGCGACGACGCCGGCTACCTGGCGACCTTCGAGGCTCCATCGGAGCGAAAACAGCCGGCGGAGATCGCGCCCTGCGCGGCCAAGCGCGGTTAGGTGTCAGGTTTCAGGTATCAGGTTTCAAGATGGACTGCCGGCGCCCTGAAACCTGGCACCTGGCACCTGAAACCTGAACCCTGGCCAGCCCGCCTCACCTCGCCTACAAATCAAGCGGTGGGGCTGCGGGAGACGGGGGGCACCATGTCACTACAGGCGCAAAGCGCGATCGGGCTCCTCGCCATACCGCTGATCGCCTGGCTCCTGTCCGAGGGGCGCACGGCCATCGGGCCCATCCGAATGGCGCGCCTCATCCTCGCCGGGATCGGATTGCAGCTCGTTATTGCCGGCATCATGCTCAACGTGCCGGCAGTGCGGGTCGCCTTCGACTGGGCGGCAGGGTTGGTGGGCGCCCTGCAATCGGCCAGCGGCGCCGGCATGCGGCTGGTGTTCGGCTACATGGCCGGCGGGCCGGCGCCGTTCGAGACCGTGCGGCCGCAGAACAGCTTCATCCTGGCCTTCCAGGCGCTGCCGCTGATCCTGCTGATCAGCGCGCTCGCCAAGCTGCTATACCACTGGGGCGTGCTGCAGCGCGTGGTGCTTGTGATCGGCTGGCTGCTGCGGCGGTCCATGGGCGTGTCGGGACCGGTCGGAACGTCCGCGGCCGCCAACATCTTCGTCGGCATGGTCGAGGCGCCGCTGCTGGTGCGGCCCTTTCTGGCGACGATGAGCCGCGCCGATCTGTTCGCCACCATGACGGTCGGCATGGCCGGCGTGGCTGGCACCGTGCTCGCCATCTACGCCACGATCCTCCAGGCTGTCGTGCCCGGAGCGGCCGGACACTTGATCGTCGCCTCGGTGATCAGCGTGCCCGCGGCCCTCATGCTGTCGGAGTTGATGGTGCCGCACAAGCCCCAGGCCGACGCTGGCCCCGCCGCAGAGGCCGGCGAAATCGTCATCGACGATCCGCCGCGGTCGAGCATGGACGCCGTCGCGCAGGGCACCTGGGAAGGCGTTGTGCTGCTGGCCAACGTGACGGCGATGCTGATTGTCGCCGTGGCGCTGGTGGCGCTTGCCAATCAGCTGCTGGGGCTTGCCAGCGCACCCTTCGGTTTGTCGCTCACGTTCGAGCAACTCCTCGGCTGGGCCTTCGCCCCGCTCGCCTGGCTGATCGGGATCCCGTGGGCAGAAAGCACGCAGGCGGGCGCCCTGCTCGGCGTCAAGACCGTGCTCAACGAGTTCGTGGCCTATCTGCAGCTGGCGGAGATCGCGCCTGCGAGCCTATCGGAGCGATCGCGTTTGATCCTGACCTATGCGCTGTGCGGCTTTGCCAACTTCGGCAGCCTCGGCATCATGATCGGCGGCATTGCCGCGATGGTGCCCGCGCGCCGCGCCGAGATCGCGAGCCTCGGCGCCAGGACCATTATTTCCGGCACGCTGGCGACCCTCATGACCGCCGCGGTTGTGGGGCTGATGACGCCGGGCTAAGAAGAGCACTCGGGGCGGAAAAGAGCAATGGCAAGGGACAGCATCGTCGCCGAGACGGCGGCGCGCATCTTCAGCGACTTCTGCGATCCGCAGGCCGTCAACCGTGCGCCGGACGAAGGCTGGAAGGCGCGTGCGTGGACGGCACTGGAAGAGGCCGGGCTGGCGCTCGCCTGGGTGCCGGAGAGCCAAGGCGGCGCCGGCGCCGAGCTAGCCGACGGCTTTGCCGTGTTGCGTCAGGCGGGCCGCTTCGCCGTGGCACTGCCCGTCGCCGAGACGCTGCTCGCCGGCTGGCTGTTGTCGCGCGCGGGCATCTCCTCTCCACGCGGTGCGATGTCGTGCGGGCCGTCGCGGCAGGGTGATCGCATCGTCCTGGCGAAGGGCGGCACTTTGGGCGGTCGCCTGCGCGCGAATCCCTTTGCCAAGGAAGCAACGCACCTCGCTCTGTTAGTTGAGCGCGAGAGCGGCGGCAGCGCGGTGGCCCTAGTGGAGGCCAGCGTGGCACGCATCGAGGACGGCGCGAGCATCGCCGGAGATGCGCTCAATGCGGTGCGCCTCGACGGCATCCGGCCGCTTGCCGTGAAGGATGCGCCGGCCGGAACCGACCGCGAGGCGTTGTCGCTGATGGGCGCCACTGTGCGATCGGTGCAAATGGCGGGCGCGCTCGAGGCCATCCTCGACCTATCGGTCGCCTACGCCAACGAGCGCGTCGCCTTCGAGCGCCCGATCGCCAAGTTCCAGGCCGTGCAGCATAACCTTGCCCGCCTCGCCGGCGAGGTCGCCGCCGCCATTGCTGCTGCGGGATCGGCTGCTGACGCCATCGCCACGGCGTCCCCTCCCCCCTTGTGGGGGAGGGACAGGGAGGGGGGGACACTACATGGTCCTCCCTTGGGGTACCCCCCACGCCTAATCCCTCCCCACAGGGGGGAGGGGAATCCGGTCGGCGCAAGCGGGGAGGGGAATCCCCTCGCCGCAGGCTTCGACGAGGGCGTGTTTCTGGAGGCCGCATCCGCCAAGATCCGCGTCGGCGAGGCGGCCGGCGAAGGCGCGGCCATCGCGCATCAGGTTCTCGGCGCGATCGGCTTCACCAAGGAGCACACGCTGCACCGCTTCACGCGGCGGCTTTGGGCCTGGCGCGACGACTTCGGCAACGAAAGCGTCTGGGCCGTGAAGCTCGGCAACCTCGTCGCCGCCAAAGGCGCCGACGGGCTGTGGCCCTTGCTGGCGGCACGCTGAGGACACCGGGCAATGACCACCGAGCTCACCTTCGACCCGGTCCGTCTCCCGCCCGAATGTCAGCGGCTGCGGGCGCAAGTGCAGGCGTTCCTCGCCGAGGAGATGGAGGCCGGCACCTTCAGCCCGCACGGCGGCGGCATCGACGGCGCCTACAGCGCCGAGTTCAGCCGCAAGATCGGCGCCAGGGGCTGGATCGGCATGACCTGGCCCAAGCAGTACGGCGGGCAGGAGCGGAGCTTCCTGGAGCGCTACGTCGTCACCGAGGAGTTCCGCGTCGCCAACGCGCCGGTGCGGCTGCATTTCGTGGCCGACCGCCAGAGCGGGCCGGTTCTCCTCAAGTACGGTACCGAGCGTGTCAAGGCCGGCATCCTGCCTCGCATCTGCAGGGGCGAGGTGTGCTTCGCCATCGGCATGAGCGAGCCCAACTCCGGCTCCGACCTGTTCGCGGCCAAGACCAAGGCCACCAAGACCGAAGGCGGGTGGCTCATTAACGGCACCAAGGTGTGGACCAGCAACGCCCACCAGGCCCACTACATGATCGGTCTTTTCCGCACCTCTCCACCGACGAAGGAGAACCGACGGCATGGGCTCACGCAATTCGTCGTCGACATGCAGACGCCGGGCATCACCGTGAACCCGATCTACCAGATGACGGGCCAGCACGACTTCAACGAGGTGGTGTTCCAGGACGCCTTCATGCCCGACGACCACGTGCTGGGCGAGGTGGACGGCGCCTGGAAGCAGGCGACGAGCGAGCTGGCCTACGAGCGCAGCGGGCCCGAACGGTTCCTGGAGACCTACTACGTGTTGGCCGAGCTGGTGCGGGTGCTGGGCGAGAAGCCGGACACACGCGGCGCCGAAGGCCTCGGCCGCTTGGTCGCGCAATTGCACGCGCTCAGGCGCATGTCGGTGTCGGTCGCCGGCATGCTGCACGCGGGCAAGGAGCCGGTGGTGGAGGCGGCGATCGTCAAGGACGTAGGCACCATCTGGGAGCAGAAGCTGCCCCACCGGGCCCGCGACCTCGCCGCCTTCGTCGAGGAGGGCTCCGCGAATCGCGCCACCTTCGAGGAGCAGCTGCAGTTCGCCACCCTGATCGCGCCAAAACTGACCATTCAGGGGGGGACCACGGAAATCCTGCGCGGCATCATCGCCCGCGGGTTGGGGTTGCGGTAGAATTGCCAAGCGGAAACCGGAGAAAAATACATAGGCTCCCTCTTGACCATCTAACGGGAAGCTTCTTATGCCGAATCGTAAAACCCCTCGAGTGGTGAGCTAATGGCGCGTGTTGCTTTGAGCGTCATCCTGATGCTGATCTGCCTCGCTGACTTGTCTCCCGCCGAAGCAAGAATGCGGAATGCTGCTGATATCGAGATGAAGACAACCGATGGCAGGAAGGTTGTCATGCCAAAGAATTACATATGCCCTCCCATTCTCTCAGAGTATCTAGATCAATATAGCATTACCGGCGGCGATAGGCTGAAATCCAAACTATTCCGGCAGCTCCACCAAGGTCAAGACATTGTTGCCCCGCTCGGGACAAAGGTCTACGCGTCGTGCGACGGTGTCGTCGAGATTTCAGACTTTCACTGGGCAGGGGGAGAGAGGACCGTTGTGAAATGCGACCACAACCCCCTCGACCATCGAACTATCTATGAAGTTGGGTATCACTATTCCAAAAGACTGGCAAAAAAGGCGGATCGCGTGCGGCAGGGCGAGACGATGTTGGGCTTACTCGGGTTCACAGGGGAAGGCAGAGGCCCCGCACCGCACTATCACAGAGAATTGAGGGCGGCGTCTGGATGGAACCTAATCGAGGCCTCACCGGATAGGAAACGCATCGGGATGATAATCTGGAACCAAGGTACGACCGTGAACCCACACGACTATTGGCTCGGCGCCAAGGGGGCTGAAACCGTTGTTATTCCGCCTTACGAGGCCGTTGTAAGGATGGAACCAAAACAAGGCTACGTATATCCATTGAGGTGCGCCAAAAAACGTTGACGCCATCGATTCGAAGAGGCTTCGGGTGAGTAGAAACGCTCGGGTCGATGCGCAACCTCGAGGGTGAAGTATTTGGTTCGGCGAACTGCGAGAGGAAACATGGGCACCTTAAGAGACATCGATGTCGATCTCAAAGACATGGTGGCGACCATCGAGATCCGCCGCCCGCCGCACAACTTCTTCGACATCGAGCTGATCCGCCAGATCGCCGACGCCTGCGAGGCGCTCGACAAGGACACCGCCTGCCGCGCCATCGTGCTGGCGGCGCAGGGCACCGCGTTCTGCGCCGGCGCCAAGCTCGGCGACGGCGCCGATGTGCAGGACGTGCTGGTGAAGCGGTCCGAGTCCGGGCAGGCCGGTCACCTCTATATCGAGGCCGTGCGCCTGTTCCGCACCGCCAAGCCCATGGTCGGCGCGATACACGGGGCAGCGGTGGGCGGGGGTCTCGGCCTGGCGCTGGTGCCGGACCTGCGCGTGACTTGCCCCGAGGCGCGCTTCTGCGCCAACTTCACCCGCCTCGGTTTCCATCCGGGCTTCGGTCTGACCCACACGCTCCCCGCCCTGATCGGCCCGTCGAAGGCCGCCATGATGTTCTACACCAGCCGCCGCATCCCCGGCGACGAGGCCTACCGGATGGGCCTCGCCGATGTGCTGGTGCCGCAAGCCGAGGTACGCTCAGCCGCGCAGAAGCTTGCCGCCGAGATCGCCGATTGCTCACCTCTGGGCGTGCTCGAGACGCGCGCCACCCTGCGCGCCGGCCTTGCCGACCGCGTGCGCGCCGCCACTGACATCGAGCTCGAGAAGCAGACGCGGCTGCGCCAGACCGCCGACTTCAAGGAAGGCGTCAACGCGGTGAACGAGCGCCGCGTGCCGAGGTTCGTGGCGCGCTAAGGATCTCGCCCGCATTTTGCGACACCGGTGCGCATGCCGCGTTGGTAGCGCAGCCTGGCGCGGCCGGTCCTACCACTTGCCCGTGTTCGGCATCGAGGCCCAGGGCTCCTGCTTTGCCTTTGCGTCACCCTTCTGCAGCAGCTCGATGGAGATGTTGTCGGGCGAGCGGATGAAGGCCATGCGGCCGTCGCGCGGGGGCCGGTTGATCGTCACCCCGGCCTTCGAAAGGCGATTGCAGGCCGCATAAATGTCGTCGACCTCGAACGCCAGATGGCCGAAGTTGCGGCCTTCGCCGTAGGCTTCCGGGTCCCAGTTGTAGGTCAGCTCCAGAAGGGGCGCGCGCTCGGCGGCGGCGCGGCCGGTGTCGACCGGGGCCGCCAGGAAGATCAAGGTGTACCTTCCGGCCTCGCTGACTATGCGGCGCACCTCCCGCATGCCGAGCTTGTTGCAATAGAAGTCGAGGCTCTTTTCGATGTCGGTGATGCGAACCATGGTATGCAGATAGCGCACGCGTGCCTCCCTTGATTTCCGCAGCGCACAGTGCGCCCGCCCGCGCAAGCTCGCGGCTGTCCCGATCATAGCCGGGAACCGCCGGTGAACAACCTCTGGATAAAGTTTTGAAAGCAGTGTGAGGACCAAGGTCCAAACCTTGTTGCAGCAATACGAATCAGTATTCGTGGGCGCTGTGCATAAAATTTGGGTAAGTCTTCGACTGACTTGAGCAACGCAGCGCGAGTTATCCCCAAAGTATTATTCTCTGATAGTGCTGCAAAAAAGCTACTCGCTAAGGTTTTCAGGACCTTAGACACACGGCTCAGCGAATTTGCTCAGGATTCTTCTCGGCGCGAACCTAGTGCGTCGCCGAAAAACGTTTGGACAGCACCGCCAATCACGTTAGGTTCGCCGCGTTCAGGCTGCGTCGCGGTTGATGAGGGCAGATTCGACCGCACGCCCGAAGTAAGCGGGGTAAGCTTATGGGTGATGACAGGTTGCCTCCCCAGCGGGAGGCTGAGCCGACTGGCGTGGATCCGACTGGCGTGGATCCGACTGGGGGGCTTGAGGTCTTCGAAATTGCGGGGACCATCAAGTGGTTCGACATTTCCAAGGGGTACGGTTTCATCGTTCCCGACAACGGACTGCCGGATGTTCTGCTGCACGTCACGTGCCTCCGGGCTGGCGGCCACCAGACGGCCTACGAGGGGGCCCGCGTCCACTGCCAGGTGCTGAACCGCCCGAGGGGGCTGCAGGCCTTTCGTGTGCTCAGCATGGACGAGAGCACGGCCATCCACCCTTCGCAGTTGCCGCAGCGCACGCACGTTATTGTGCAGGCCGAGAGCGACTGGGAGCGGGCCATGGTCAAGTGGTTCAACCGGGTGCGCGGCTTCGGCTTCCTGACGCGCGGGGAGGGCACGCCGGACATCTTCGTGCACATGGAGACCTTGCGCCGGTTCGGCTTCACCGAATTGCGGCCCCAGCAACTGGTGCAGGTCAGATGGGGCATGGGTGTGAAGGGTTGCATGGCGGCCGAGATCAAGCCCGACGGCGTGCAGCCTGGGTTCCCGCCGCCACATTGAGCGGCGCCTTCCCCCGACGTTGAGGTTTGCCGCGGGGTTGCTCCTTGGCAGCAATCCCGCGCTGACCGCTCGACCGCCAGTATCGGCCGTGGCAAAGACTTGCCTCACGCGGTCGTGGCCTGCGCGGTTGGAGTTGGCGGATGGCCCAGTCAAAGCTGGCGGTAGTTGTCGGCGCGCTCGGCGTCATCGGGCGCTATATCGTGGAGCGGCTGCTTGCCGAGGCGGGGTGGTCCGTCATCGGCCTCTCGCGCCGCGACGCAGCGGCCGGACCGAACTATCGGCACCTCCCGGTTGACTTGCTCGACAAGGACGCATCCGCCTCGAGGCTGGCGGAGCTGACGGATGTCACGCACGTCTTCTTTGCCGCCTTCCAGGCCTCGCAGGGCGCCGCTGCCGGCTACGCCTCCAACATCGCGCCCAATCGCGACATGCTGGTCAATGCCGTCACGGCGATCGAGCGGGCTTCACCGGCACTGCGCCGCGTCGTCCTGGTGACCGGCACCAAGTACTACGGCTCGCATCTGGGCCCGTTCAAGACGCCGGCGCGCGAAAGCGACCCCCGCCACATGCCGCCCGACTACTACTTCGACCAGATCGACTGGCTCGCGGCGTTCCAGCGCGGCAAAGCCTGGGACTGGGTGGAGCTCAGGCCGCAGACCTTGTGCGGTTTTGCGCCCGGCACCGCGATGAGCATTCTGCCGGCGATCGCCGTCTACGCGGCGATATCCAAGGAGCTCGGCCTGCCGCTGCGCTTCCCGGGCAAGCCCGGCGCCTACAATGCCCTCTATCAGGTCACCGAGTCTTCACACTTCGCCCAAGCTGCGCTGTGGGCGGCAGAGGAGCCCCGCTGTGGCCTGGAGGCATTCAACATCACCAATGGCGACTACTTCCGCTGGAGACATGTCTGGCCCAAGATCGCCGGGGTCTTCGGCATGCCCGCCGGCGAGCCGCAGACCATCGGCCTCACGCAGCACATGGCCGGCATGGCCGGGCTATGGCGCAGCATGACCGAGAAGCATGGGCTCAAGTCTTACGACTACGCCGAGCTGGTGGCCTGGCCGTTCGCCGACTACGTGTTCGGCTGCGACTGGGACGTGATGTCGGACGTCACCAAGTCGCGCCGCTTCGGCTTCCACGCCGTGGTCGACAGCGAGGAGATGTTCTGCCGCCTGCTGCGCCGCTTCCGCGAGGAGCGGATCGTCCCGTGAGCGCGCAAGCCTTCGGCAGCTCGGTAGTACCAAGCACCCTGTCCCACCTCATCATCCCGGCCGGAGCGATGCGAGCGATACGCGGGCAGCGCTCCGAGCCGGGATCTGGCGCTCAATGCTTGCGGCCGAACGGCCGCCACCACGGACGCCGGGTGCCGCGACCAACAGGGGGAGCTGGCGGCGGAGCGCGAGGCGGCTCTGGCGGCGGCGTCGCACTTGGACTCCGGCCGACGCTGACAGCACCCGCCTGCATGAGGGCGGCGACGATGGCGCGCTGGTTCCTGAAGGGGAGATCGGAAGGCGCGCCGGCCAGGTTGTTCCGGCGCATGGCGTCGCGCAGCAGGCCCTGGGCGTCGGGGTCGGCGAAGATCTGCCGCACGAGGCTGTCGGGGATATCCTGGCCGTCGTCGTCCGCCTCGTCGTCTTTTCCGCCGCCCTCACGCCGCCGCATGGCGGCCATCATCGCCGCCACGGCCGCGCGCTGGCGCTCACGAGGCATCTGGTCGAGCGGCGTCTCGACGCCGGCCTCCCTCAACAGATGTTCGAGCGCTCCGCGGGCCTTGGGGTCGCCCAGAATCTGATCAAGCAGCGCGTCGGGAACGTCGGGCATCTCCTGCCCGTCGCCGGAAGTTCTCCCCGAAGCCTCGCGCTTCATCTTGAGGTACTGGCGCGCGTCGCGGCGCTGCTCCGCAACAGGCGTTGCATCGAGCGGCTTGTACCCGCTGGCCACCAGGGCCTCGCTCAGCTTGCGCCGAAAGGCCGGGTCAGCAAGCGCGCGGTCTTCCTCCTCCCAGTCCTTGGCAAGCTTCGCATCCAGATCAGCGGCCTCCTTGGCCAGATACGCGTCGCGCTCGGTGTTGTAGGCAGCGCGTACGGCTTCGAGGCCGGCGCGTTCCGGGTGGCCGGCGGGCAGCAGTGCGTCGAGGCGGGGCCAGAGCCCCCACCAGCCGCCGTCGATCAGGATGCCCGTTCGCTCATCCTTGTAAGGCGTGCCGCGGACCGCGACGATAGCCTTCTCGAGACGCGCGGCAAGGTCCGGCGCTTTCGCGGCCGCGGCGATCTCAGCGGCGAGCACGGCGTGCTCCGGCGCCGCGCGGCGGTAGCCATGCTTGGCAATGAGATCGGCAGCAGCATTGGCTTTTTCCCTCGCGGCGGCCAAATTGTCCTGGCTCAGCGCGATGCGCGCGCGCAACAGGCAAGCCTCGGCGGCGAACAGGGGCATTGGCCCGCGCTGGGCGATGGACTCAGCCTCGCGCAGATGCTCGTCGACTCCGTCGAGGTCACCCGCCAGCCACAGCGCCTCGATGTGGGTTAGTAGGCCGTCGGGGAGGTCGTCCTCGCTGTTGGCGCGCCGCAGGGCAGCGAGCGCTGGGGCTGTGAGGGTAGCGAAGTGCTCCGCCCTCTTCTCCCTGGCCACCCCAACGGGGAGAGGAGCCTGTTGCGCTAGCGCGGCACGGGCACGTGTCAGTTCCTCAAGAGCAAAGTCTAGAATCGGGTCACCTCGCTGCCGAACCCCGACGAACCAACGGTAACGCTCCGCCGCCTCCCCCACCCGACCGCGGTCCAGCAGCAGGTCGCAATAGCGGAAGCCCGCGGTCGAATAGAGCTGCGCATGTTCGGGCTGGTGCGCCTTCTGGAGCGTCTCGGCCTCACGAAATAGCCCTTCGGCATTTGCGATCTCGCCAGCCGCCAGCAGAGCAGGGCCATATTTCTGACGATCCGCCATTCGCTGGAATGCGTTACCCGCCCGATCGCCAAAGCCCACTGCCTGTCGGCCGGCGGCCACGGCGCCGTCCTCCCCGCTGAGGCGCCCGAGCGTCAACAGCAGCTCGCACAGGTTGCCGGCCGCAATCGCGGCACTGATCCAGATTTCCTGTTCGACACGCATCCGCAGGTTCGAGCGGAACGGCGCGACGGCGTCCTCGAGTCGGCCGAGTGCGCGGAGGAAATAGCCCGCCGCATTTAGTACCAGCGCCTGATCGCCCGGCAACAGGTTGCCAGATGGCTCCGTGAACGGCACCTCGAAGAAGCTCGCGATGGCTGCCAACGTCTGACCGTAGAGCCCCAGCTGGCGCGTTGCAAAGTTGTAATTCCCCCGCGAGATGCGCGGCCAGTAGGCCTCGCTCCACGCCTCCGTCTGCCGCCCCGCAGCGCAGCCGTGGGCTATGCCGGAAAACAAGGGCGCCATGCCTGCCTCGTCCTCCGGCAGAAACGCGGCCTTGGCATCGGGCCAATCTGGTCCATCCACCAGCGCAAACGCAGTAAGGAGATGTTCAGGGCGAAGCCGCGCTATCGAGGGAGGTGTCTGCGAGCGGAGGTCGTCTGACAGTGAACCGTTGAGAAAGCCCTGCTTCAACCTCGGGTAGTGGTCCTTCTCGTACGCGGCTCTTAGCGCAAGCACTCCGTAGGCCACCGGCTCTCCGAACGCCTGTGGCAACCCCGCGTACCGGTAGTGATCATAAAGCCGCCCGTGCGCGGCCTGGAACGCGGCCAGGTCGAGCGCGCCCTCGCCCGTGCGATCGCCGCCCACCCGGCTGCCGAAGTACTCGCGCACCAGCGGGTGGCAGTCGAGGCTCGCCCGCGTCCACGGCACGTCCTCGTCCAGCTTGGCGACGAGGCCCCGGCGCGCGAGGTCCGACAGCGCGGAGCGCAGCTCCCCCTCGGAGATGCCATGCATGGCGCCGAACAGGCGGCGCGTGAGGACGCGCATGCGCGCGTCGAAGATGGTGCTCAGTTCCTCCTTGCGTCGCTCCCGCTCGGCCCGCCGGTGCGCCCGTTCCGCCTCGGGCAGCTTGGGGTCGTCAACCACGCCGGAGATGTCGGTGGCAGCAAGCGCCAAGTCCTCCGCCGCCGGCTCGAGTGCTCCCTCCTTGGGGAACACCACCTTCAAGAGCTCCACGTCGGCCGGGCGGTCGAAGAGGCCGAGGAAGAACAGCAGCGCCAGCTCGCGCCCGGCAAGGATGCCGGCCGGCGTACGCGTCTTGCCCTGCTCGTCGATGCGCCGCGCCAGCGCGATCTCGATGGCGTGCATCACCCGGTAGGGGTCGCGCTCCGGCGCATTGGGATCGAGGTTGGCGAGCGGCGGCAGGTCGCCGACCGCGCGGATGTCGCCCTCATGGTGCTCCACCAGGTAGGTGGCGACCAGGGTCAGCGCCAGCGCATGGCCCTTCAGCTCCTCGACAGCTTCGACAAGCTGTCGCGCAACACGAGCCGGGAGCGCCGCCCGATCGTCCCCCACCGGGGCCACGTAAGTCGCCGGCGGCTGCCAAGACGGGACCAGCGCCGCAAAGGCGGCGTCCGGCGGCATCTTGAATTTTGCGGGCGGATACGCCGGCTCGACGCCCAGATCGCGGATCAGGTCGATCGCGTCCATCAACGGCAGCCGGTCGAGCGGCTCGAACACGACGCCGGCATTGCCCCTGAGGTCGGCAAGCTCGATGCGCGTCGTGACGATCACCAGGCCCTCGTTCTCGTCGGCGAGGATACTCAGCAGCGCCTTGATGCCGGGATCCTTGATGCCGCCGACCGCGCCGCGATCCTGCCGGCCGGCCCGCCCCGTTGCATACTGCAGCGGCTCAAGCCCATCGAGGATCAGCAGCGATCGGCTCTCCTGCACCAGGCGCGCCAACTGCACGCCCTTCTCGCGCGGGTCGGTTGGCGGCTTGATCTTGTCGTCCGAGAAGAACTGGAAGGCCGCCTTGAAGAAGTCGTCCGCACCGGTCTGGCGGTCCTCGTTGGAGCCCTGGGAATAGAAGCTCCAGGCGTAGACGCGCCGCGCGCCTCGCCAACCCCAGGCCTTGAGCTCCTGCACGAAGTGATAGACGAGCGCCGTCTTCCCCGCGCCGCCCATGGCGTCGAAGGCGAAGACACGCGTGAACCCGCCGTCCCAGGCCTTGACAAGGGCATCCATCTCGCGCCCGCGGCCGTAGAGCTTCTGGGCATACGTCGCCGGCATCTTGGAGATGTCAACATGGGCCGGGAACAGAGCCCACTGGCCGGGCCGGCCCTCGATTTCGTTGGCGCCCAGCGCGCGCAGCAGCAGATTCGGGTCTTGCTGGATCGATGCAAGCTTCAGCGCATGCCCCATGTTGAACGGCGGCAGCAGCTCCACCGGCTCCAGCAGGATGCCGATGTACTTGTGCTGTTGATGTGCCCGCTTTGCCTCGCCGCGCACCCAGTCGGACTGCAGCGCCGCGCGCGACCACAGCACGATCACCTTGGCCGAGAGGTCCAGCGCCTCGACAATCTTGTGGTCGTACCCGGCCGCTGCCGCATCGTCGTTGAGTCGCTCGTCGCGCCAGACCTTGAGGCCCAGCGATTCGAGCTCCCTCTGCAGTCGCTTGGCGATCTCCTGGTCGGACCGCCGGTAGCTGATCAAAACGTCGTACATGAAATGTTTCGCCACTATCGCCTCCGCACCAGGTAAATTGTCCGTTCACAATAACAAGCCGGGAGGGGCAAAATATGACCCACCGGCGCGGGCGCCGTCGCCAACACCCCTCACCCCTTCTTCTCTCCGAGCCCCAGCGAGCGCGCCAGGTCCATCGGCAGCGGGAACACGATGGTGTTGCTCTTCTCGCCGGCGATGTTGAGCAGCGTGCCGAGGTAGCGCAGCTGCATCGCCTCGGGCCGCTTGGAGAGGATCTCGCCGGCCTGCGCCAGCCGCTCCGCCGCCTGCAGCTCGCCCTCGGCATCGATGATCTTGGCGCGCCTGAGCCGCTCGGCCTCGGCCTGCTTGGCGATGGCGCGGATCATGGTCTCGTTGAGGTCGATGTGCTTCAGCTCGACGTTGGAGACCTTGATGCCCCAGGCGTCGGTTCTCTCGTCCAGGATGCGCTGCACCTCGGTGTTGAGCTTTTCGCGCTCGGAGAGCATCTGATCCAGGTCGTGCTGCCCGAGGACCGAACGCAGCGTGGTCTGCGCGAACTGGCTGGTCGCCTGCTCGAATTGCTCGACCTGGATGACGGCCTTCTCGGGATCGAGCACCCGGTAGTAGACCACGGCGTTGACCTTGACGGAGACGTTGTCCTTGGAGATCACGTCCTGCGGCGGCACGTCGAGCACGCGCGTGCGCAGGTCCATGCGCACCATCTGCTGGATGAACGGTACGATGAGCACCAGGCCGGGGCCTTTGACCTTCCAGAAGCGCCCCAGCAGGAACACCACGCCGCGCTCGTACTCGCGCAGGATGCGGATGGAATAGACGAGCAGCAGGACGATCAGAACGAGGGGGAGCACCCCCGTGAACAATGCTGGCATGTTTCCTCCTCGAATCAGCCGCTCGGTTCGACCGCCAGCGTCAGGCCGGTACGGCTCACGACGCGGACCTTTTGACCCTTGGCGAGCCCATGGCTGGACCGCGCCGCCCATATCTCGCCGCGCACCTGGATGCGGCCTTCGCCTGCGGCCCAGTGCACGATCTCGCCCGTGCTTCCGATCATCTCCTCCGCCCCCGTTCGCACCGGGCGCTGCCGTGCGCGGACGGCCAGTCCCAGAATGCCGGCGAAGAACGCCGCGCTGAAGGCCGTCAGCCCGGCCACCAGTTGCCAGGAGGCCTGGATCGGAATGTCCGACTGGTCGGGATCGAACAGGAACAGCGCGCCGAGTGCGAACGCGGCAATGCCGCCCAGCCCGACGATGCCGAAGCTCGGCAGAAACGCCTCGGCCACCATCAGGGCAATGCCGAACAGCAGCAGCGCCAGGCCGGCGTAGTTGACGGGCAGCACGGACAGCGCGGTCAACGCCACGAGGAGACAGATGCCGCCGATCACGCCGGGGGCGACCGCGCCCGGGTGCCAGAACTCGAACAGGATGCCGTAGATGCCGATCATCATCAGAATGAGGGCGACGTTGGGGTCGGCGATCACCGCCATCAGCTGCGCCTTCCAATCCGGCTTGAGCTCGACGACGGCTCGTCCCTTCGTTTCGAGCCGAACCTCGCCGGTCGCCGTCGTGATCTTGCGGCCGTCGATCTGCGACAGCAGGTCGTCGACGTCCTTGGCGATGGTATCGACGACGCGCTCCTTGAGCGCCGCCGACGCGGTGAGGGTGGCGGCTTCCCGCACCGCCTTCTCGGCCCAGTCGGCGTTGCGGCCCCGGAGCTCGGCGAGCGAGCGGATATAGGCCACCGCGTCGTTGATCGCCTTGCGCTCAGAGGTGGTTTGGCCGTCGGACGGCGCCTTGTCCTTTTCAATCTCCGGCGGTTTCTGCGGCGGCGGCGCACCGGGCAGGCCGCCGGGCGAGATCGCGATCGGGGTGGCGGCGCCCAGGTGCGTGCTCGGCGCCATGGCGGCCACATGCGAGGCGTACATCAGGTAGGTGCCGGCGCTGGCTGCCCTGCTGCCGTTCGGCGCCACGTACATGATGACCGGCACCGACGAGGCCAGGATGGCATGGATCATCTCGCGGGTAGAGGAAAGGAGGCCGCCGGGCGTATCGAGCCGGACGACGAGGGCCTGCGCACCGGTTGCAGCCGCCCGCTGCAACGCCTTGGTCAGTTGCTCCGCAGTGACGAAGCCGATCGCCCCCTTGATATCGAGGAGCAGGACTGCGCGATCGCCGGCGGGCTGGGCTGAGACCCTGTTGCCGGCCGTCGCGGCGAGCAGGCAGGCGCAAAGGATCGAAGTGATCCACACCGCGAGGCGGAACGCTGACTTCGGCGGCGCCCGGAGATGCCGTCCGAGGCCGGAGTGTGCCTTGAGCGTCATAGGCAAACATTATAGAGCCGATCCTGCCGTTGCACGCGCAAAACCGTAGATGTAGGACGGTTTAGCGAAGCGCAGTCCGCCAATAGACTCCCTGGATCGGCGGATTACGGCTGTCGCCTAATCCGCCCTGCACCTAACCGAGAACCACGCGCACAATCCGTCCCGTACTGAAGCTCAGCGCCGCCAAGACGATGTCAAAGACGACGCCGGTCACGAAATAGGTCGTCGCCTTGGAGCTCCAGGGAACGCGCGGTTCGCGGCTCAGCTGCCACAACTTAACCCACCAGCCGTCGAGCGTGAGGCAGGCCGCGCCGGGCAGCACCAGCCACCACGAGAAGCGCGCGTACCCGGCGAGGCCCATGGCGAGGATGACGGCGTACGTGAGCATGCCTCCCAGTATCGCACAAGTGGCCCGGCCCACGTGCGATGGTTCGTATATAACGGGGTCAGACCCCGGCTTTCGTCGGGGCAGGCCCGCAGGGTCAGACCCGTCCCGTTCCCATGCGCACCGATTTGTTCGACTTCGACCTGCCCGACGACCGCATCGCGCTTCACCCGGCGACCCCGCGCGATGCGGCGCGCTTGCTGGTGGTGCGGCCTACTCCCCACTGTCATCCCGGAATTTCGCGAAGCGAAACATCCGGGACCCAGGGCTGCGGACACCACGGTTTTCCCCCTGGCTCTGGGTCCCGGGTCTCGCGCTTCGCGCTCGCCCGGGATGACAACGCAGCAGGAGGGAGCGTCGTCCTCGAAGACCGCCTGGTTTCCGACCTGCCGGAGCTGTTGCGGCCGGGCGACGCCCTCGTTTTCAACGACACCCGTGTCATCCGGGCCGCGCTCGAGGGCGAGCGCGTGCGCGGTACGAACCGCGCGACTGTTTCATTCAACCTGCACAAGCGCGTCGACGCACATCGCTGGCGCGCCTTCGCGCGGCCGGCGAAGCGCCTGACCGCCGGCGACCGCATCCGCTTCGGCCATGACGGCCGCGTGTGCCTGCTCGGGACCCTCGACGCCACCGTGACCGCGCTGGGCGAAGCCGGCGAGGCGGAGTTGTCGTTCAGCCTGCACGGAGCCTATCTCGACGAGGCGATCGAGGCGCTGGGCGATCCGCCGCTGCCGCCCTACATCGCCGGCCGGCGCGCCGTCGAACCGGCAGATGCCGAGCGCTATCAGACCATCTACGCGCGCCGCGAGGGCGCAGTGGCCGCGCCGACCGCCGGCCTGCATTTTACCGATCGCCTGTTCGCGGCCCTCGACGATCGCGGCATTTCCCGGCATTTCGCGACGCTGCATGTCGGCGCCGGCACGTTCCTGCCTGTCAAGTCCGACGATACGGCGGGGCATCGCATGCATGCGGAGTGGGGGGAAATCACCGGCGAGACCGCGGCGGCGCTCAATGCAGCGCGCGGCGCCGGCGGCCGTCTGGTTGCCGTCGGCACCACCGCGTTGCGGCTGCTGGAGACGGCTGCGGTCGAACGTGGCAGCCTCCAAGCGTTCGCCGGCGAGACCGCGCTTTTCATCACCCCGGGCTACCGTTTCAGGGCAGTCGATCTCCTGCTCACCAACTTCCACCTGCCGCGTTCCACCCTCTTCATGCTAGTCGCCGCCTTTAGCGGCCGCGACACCATGAAGCGTGCTTACGCCCATGCCCTCAATCGCGGCTATCGCTTCTATTCCTACGGCGACGCCTGCCTCCTGCATCCGGCACCGAGTCCATGAGCGCGGCATTTTCCTTCACGTTGCTGGCGACCGACGCCGGCGCACGTCTTGGCGCGATCGCCACGCCGCATGGGGTCATCCGCACGCCGGCGTTCATGCCGGTGGGCACCGCGGCGACGGTCAAGGCGGTCTACACCGACCAGCTCGAAGCCGCCGGTGCCGACGTCTTGCTCTCCAACACGTATCACCTGATGCTGCGGCCGGGCGCGGAGCGCGTCGCCAAGCTCGGCGGCCTGCACACCTTCATGCGCTGGCAGAAGCCGATCCTCACCGACAGCGGCGGGTTCCAGGTCATGAGCCTCGCCAAGCTGCGCAGGATCACGGACGGAGGCGTCAACTTTCAATCGCACATTGACGGCGCGAGCTACGAGCTGACGCCCGAGCGCGCGGTGGAGATCCAGTGTCTGCTGGGGGCCGACATCATGATGCAGCTCGATGAGTGTGTCGCCCTCCCCGCCCCGCGCGAGGAGATCGAGCGCGCCGTTGAGCGCTCGCTCGCCTGGGCCGAGCGCAGCAAGCGGGCCTTCGCCGAGAGAGAAGACCTGGGGCTCGCGAGGCCGGGCCAGGCCCTGTTCGGCATCGTGCAGGGCGGCGTCGACGGGGAGCTGCGGCGCCGCTCGGCCGAGGCGCTGGTGGCGATGGAGTTTCCGGGCTACGCCGTCGGCGGGCTGGCGGTCGGGGAGTCTCCCCAGGCCATGCTCGACGCGCTGGCGCTCACGGCCGAGCGGCTGCCCGTCCACAAGCCGCGCTACCTGATGGGCGTCGGCACCCCCGTCGATCTGATCGAGGCGGTAGCGCGTGGCGCCGACATGTTCGATTGCGTCCTGCCGACCCGCTCCGGCCGCCACGGCCAGGCCTTCACGTGGAGCGGCAAGGTCAACCTGCGCAACGCCCGGCACGCCGACGACCCCGCCCCGCTCGACCCCGCCAGCAGTTGCCCGGCGGCGCTCGACTACTCGCGCGCCTACCTGCACCACCTGGTCAAGGCCGAAGAGTACCTGGGCGCCATGCTGCTGTCCTGGGCCAACACGGCCTTCTATCAGCAACTGATGGCCGCCATGCGCACGGCGATTGCCGCGGGCCGCTTCGCCGCGTGGGCAGCCGAGACCAAGGCGCGCCTCGGCGGGGGCGTCTAAGCCCACCCCGCAGCGGGGTGCAAGGGTGGCTGTTAACGGTTGCATATCCCTGACAGATTCGGCCGCTGGCCTGCCTCTTGCCTCGCCGGTACCTGGGGCGCCCGAGACGGCGCGAGGCTACTGGTCGACCGCCGTAGGCTCCCTGGCGCTGCGATTTTTGGCCCACCATGCGGAGGCGAGACGCGGCCCGCAGGAGGCCCGGGGCTCCTGCCTTTGTTAACCCATTTACCCTGCTGGTCGCCTGTCGAACTCACGACCCTAACCGCCGGGTTGGGCACGCCCGAATCCGCTCCAGGATGGCTGTGACAGGCTTCGTCGTGGGGACTTTCTGCCCCTCCGTCTCGGCCTCTCCCATTTTGCCCGCGCCATGCCGGCGAACGGGCCGAAGAACGAGGCAAACAGACCAGCCTCGGCGATGGTGTTTGCGCGCACGACGGGCTGGAAGACGAGGGCGAGCACAACCGTCAGGGCGAGGCCGCCCGCCAGGCCCGAGAGATAGGCGATGGCTTCGCGCGCCCGGCCGCGCCCAAATTGCCGCAGCAAGGCGTAGGGCGTGAAGGCCGCCAGAAACCCCGCCAGGGAGAGGGTGAGCCCCGGCGAGATCTCGGCCACAAAACGCCACCACTGACTGTTCACAACACCCATTATCCACTTGTACGTGGCTTGAACGCTACGTGATTCGCCGCGCGAAAATATGGAAGTCAAGCCCAAGGAAGTATCGGCCCGATGCCTATCCAGCCGGGCGGACGCCCGTTGCCGGCCGGCGTGCACAGACAACTCGCTCAACCACGGTTGGCTCGAGTCGCAGCGCCCGCTCTACCAGCGCGATGATCTCCTCCGGATCCTTCGACTCTCGGGCCCGCCTGTCGAGTTGCGCGATCTCGGCGGCGGTCGCGCGCTCCTGCTCCGCCGGCCCCGGCATTTGGCCGATGGCGGCTGGCGTGAGGAAAAGCGCGGCCGAAAGCACGAACGCGGCGCGGACATGGCCGGCCAACCGTTCAACAATCAATCGGATCATGAGGGAACCGTCATGCAGGACGACCAACATGAGGCGCGCGTTCTTGTCGGATCGATGGCAAGCTGCTCCGGTGCCCCGGCCTGTGCTCGCGCGATTGTCAGTCGACAAGTGTTATGCCGCAGCAAGACGATCGACCCTCATCCGATCGGCGCAACCTGCCTTCCCTTCCGCACGATTGCACCGCTTCGCCAGCAACGCCAGGGGGAGACCGTCCGTGCGAGATGGCGGCAGTCGAGAGCGTCAGGATGGTCGCATCCCGGCCGTGTGATGAGATAATAACCGGTTGGACCTGGAGCGAGCGCTGGCGAACATGGATTGGCTCATCGGAGAACTCGTTGCGCTGGCTGGCCCCGCGTATTTCTTTCTGCAGATCCTGATGGCAGCGCGCTACCGCGGCCGATGGCTGATCTTCGCGCTGGTGCCCCTCGTCATCGTGGTGCCGCTCGCGGTTCATGCCGGGCTTGCATACGCGGCCGGCTCGATCGCATGGCCGGTGCTCCTGGTCCTCGCTTCCCCGATTGCCTTCGCTTATCTGCTTGTCGTTGGCGTCGTGAAGGCGTGGGTCGGCTAGCCGGTGCAACGCGAGTTCCGGCGGCTTGCCAATTCCGTTCCCGGCGATTGCGCAATCGTTCGCCACTCTGGTCCCTTGAATCTATTGCAATCAATGTGCAATGGCCCTATGTCAGCCCGTCGAATCGCCAGATTCCGCTGGGCAACGTTGCACAAAGCGGCTGGCTTGGTTGTGGGCCCAGACGTCGCGATCGATAGTCGGGATTACCTGAAGGAGCGGCATGAAAGGATTCAAGGAGAAGAACTTTGCCGACCGCCTGCAAGAGGCGGCGAGCGCGAGAAAGGCGGCCCTCGAGCGGTTTCGCGCGCGGCCGGCTGTCGACGATCCGGACGTCGTCAAGCGGCGAGAGGAGAGGCTGGCGATAGCTGCAGCTCGCGAGGCGCGCGCTGCAGAACGCAAGGCAGCGAAGGACGCCGAGGCCGCCGTGCGCGCGGAGCGCGAGGCGATCGAGAAGGTCGAACGGGAAGCGCGCGAGCGGCGAGAGGCCATCGAGAAGGTGATACGCGATGCGGCGGAGGCGGCCGAGCGCAAGGCGGCCCGCGATGCCAGATATGCGGCCCGCAAGGAGCGCCAGAAGAAAAAGTAGATAGGTAGAGCGGGCTTCGCCGCATAAGTGGGTGTCTCCGGGAGCGGCCGCCCGGCGGATCGCTACTCCCATGCTGGGCGGGCGACGCAAAGCGCCGCGACAGCCGCCTCTACCCCGTCGAGGCGCGGCCGGCGAGCGGGCCGAAGGCATAGCCTTGGCGGACCCTTGACGGGGCGCAACGGCTCGACTTCTGATCGCGCAACCTAAGGTTCAGCTCCCCCGCAATCTCGCGCTGGACCTACCGAAATAATCCCGCGGCAGTAGTTTCGATCTACGCTCCGTAAAGGATTCTGAGTTCTTCTTCTCCTAACCAAGAGGCGCATCCCCATGGACCAACGCTACATCGGGCGAACCCCGGCTTCTCCCTCACCTCCTCCGTTTTGGCTCCAGCCCAGGATGCTCGCGCTCGCGGCCATCGGCCTCTTCGCGCTCATCACGCTCTGGCTTGCCGCCTTCAACACGCAGGCCGGCACGGTTGACATCGTGCTGCGCTGGGGCGCGCCCATTCGCGTCACGGAGCCGGGGCTGAACTTCAAGATTCCCTACGTCGATTCACGTCACACCGTCGAGCTGCGCGAGCGGGCCTTCACCAAGACCTACGAGTCGGCCTCGCGCGACCCCATGGAATTGAACGTCTCGGTCGCACTCAACTGGGCCGTCAACAAGCAGCATGTAATCCAGATGTACAATCAGTTCGGGCATCTGGAGCAGTTCGAGCAGCGTATCATAGCCACTCGATTGCCGGATGCGGTCAAGGCCGTGGTCTCGCGGTTCGCCGTAAACGAGCTGCTGACCAAGCGCAACGAGTTGCGCGACCAGGCCAGGGCGGCGGCTCTGGCTGTGATCCCTCAAGATATCATCACGATCACGGGTTTCGCGGTTACGAACGTAGAGTTCCCGAAGGCCTACACCCAGCAGATCGCTGCCGTCCAGGTTGCCCGCGAGGCCGCGAACGCGCAGGAGCAGGAGCTGCGCAAGCAGAACTTCAAGGCGCAGGAGACCTTCAACACGGCTAAGGCGCAGGCGGATGCCACGAAGGCGCAAGCGGAGGCCGAGGCTTTCGCGATCATGATCCGAGGCAAGGCTCAGCTCGACATTCAGGAGCGCCAGAGCGCGATCCTCAAGTCCAACCCGCTGCTCGTCGATTGGGAGCGGGCCACCCGGCTCGTGCCCGGCGTCCTGCCGCAGACCTTCGTGGGCGGCGATGGCAGCGCCGCGCTCATGTTCCAGCTCGGAGCAAGCCAGCCCGCTGGCAAGAAGTGAGGCGGGACATCGCGGCGCACGACCCGCCGCTACGGCAGCAGGCTTTGGCTCACGCCGCCCGCCGGTCGCGCTTCGCTATGTCGCCGCCGGTGTGCTTGGCGTCCGAGAATGCCAGATGATCGCGCGGCGGCGTCACGGCTTTTCCTCCCCAGACCCCGTCGGCGCCCGGCGCGGCGAGCCCGCTGAAGGCAAGGCTCAACCGCTTTGTCCCGTCGGCATAGTCTTGTACGGCGGCGCGCCAGAACCGCAGCTGCTCATTGGCAAGGTCTTGCGGCGTCCTGCACTGACCAAGGCGGCTGGGGACTTCCAACCACGCTCGCGCCCGTCGTGTCATCAGGCCGAACAGCTCGAGGTTGTACCGGCCAGCGCCCACGGCCAGAGGCTCGAAGCGCCGAGCCAGCACGTCGAGGCTGCCGACATAGGCCTGGCTTAGATTGGTGAATGGGCCCGCCACGGGGCCGAAACGCTCACTGCCATGCATCCCGCCCACTCCGCTACCTGGAAATCCGCATCTCCTCGTGCGCAGCCGGATCACTGCGGCACACGCGGAAATTACATGCCATGAGTTAGAACGGCAACACTAACCCTCCAAGAACGCCAGATTTTGCCCAATTTGCGCGCAGTTGATCAATCGGTGATTGCTGGAAGCACGTAAGCACCACAAACGTGTATGGAAATGCGCGCGCAAGTAGAATACGATCAATAAAGAGGTTCAGAGCGCAGTCTGAGATTTCCAACTTTTCGTTGTCTGGGTAACGAGCGTGGCGTGTTCCGGCTCATTCGCTGCTTTGATCGGCGTCCGGCTCCCGAGAGCCGCCATTGTCGCGATGGTATGCTGGTCCGCTAGCGCGCAAGCCGCGCCACCGGAGGTCCAGCTCCAGCCCCGTGTGGAATTCTGGTCGGGTGGCGAGGCATTCCAGGGTATCTGGTCGATCTACACCGGCGCGAGCTTTGCGCCGTTCGGGAGCGTGCGGGAAGACGGCGTCAGGGTGCGCGGGGTCGCAGGCTATGCCGACTACGGCAATGGGACGGTTTCGTTTGCCGACCTGCTGGTGGGCTATCATGCCCAGCTCGGCCCGCTCACCCTCAAGATCCTGGCAGGGATAACTGCGGCAGATCACGCTCCCGACCAGCCGCTGGCATCTCCGCGGGGTGCCGGGCTTGGTGCCAAGGGCGTTGTCGAGGCCTGGTGGAATATTACCGATCGGGTTTGGACATCCGCCGACCTGTCGTGGGGTTCGCTGGAGTCGGTCTATGGCAGCCGCGTTCGGCTTGGCTGGCGGCTGTGGCCGGAGCTTTCTGCCGGGCTCGAGGGCGGCTCTGCCGGCACGCCCGACCGCGATATCGCCCGCATCGGCGGCTTTGTGCGCTACGAGTGGGAAACCGGCGAGCTGTCGATATCGGGCGGGCTCGTCATCGGCGGACCGGCGAGCGATTGGCAGGGTTCGCCCGGCGCGTTCGGCACCGTCTCCCTGCTGACGCGATTCTGAGATCCCGAGCTGCGTGAACGCTACGCCGCCTTCTCCATCTGCTCCGTCCATTTCCCGAGCGACGCCGCGCCGTTCATCCTGGCGCGATGCGAGAACGCGCGCTGGCCGGCGGCCACGTTCTCGGATTTCCCGCCCCACGCCTTCAAGGCCGCGGCCTGCAAGGCGCGGCCGTACGAGAACGAGAGCTTCCACGGCAGCGGCCCGAGCTGGTTCATGAGCGAGAGGTGCGCCGTGGCATCCTCGTCCGATTGCCCGCCGGAAAGGAAGGCGATCCCGGGCACCGCGGCGGGCACGCTGCGCTTCAACACCTTCACCGTGCGCTCGGCTACTTCGGACCTGCCGGCCGGCTTCGCGCATTTCTTGCCGGCGATCACCATGTTGGGCTTGAGGACGGTCCTCTCCAGCGGCACCTTGGCGTAATAGAGCTGCTGGTAGACCTCTTTCAGGATCCACTCGGTCACCATCTCGCAAGCGTCGATGTCGTGGTCGCCGTCCATCAGCAACTCGGGCTCGACGATCGGCACCAGCCCGCCCTCGACGCACAGGGCCCCATAGCGCGCCAGCGCCTGCGCGTTGCCGCTGATGGAGGTGTAGGACGGCATGCGCGGGCCGGTGTCGTAGACCGCCCGCCATTTGGCAAACTTCGCACCCAGCCCGACATAGTCCTTGACGCGCTCGGCGAGCCCGTCGAGACCCTCGGTGATCACTTCGCCGGGGCAGAAGGGCAGCGGCTTGGTGCCCCTGTCGACCTTGATGCCCGGCAGCGCGCCGGTCGCCGCGATCACCTCAGGCAGCGGCGTGCCGTCCCCGGCCTTTTGCCGGATCGTCTCGTCATAGAGGATGACCCCCGAGATGCAATTGCGCATGGCGTCGGCGGACCGGAACAGCATCTCGCGGTAGTCGCGGCGGCTTGCCTCCGTGCTCTCGGTCTTGATGCCGTCGAACCGCTTCTTGATGGTGCCCGAGCTCTCGTCGGCGGCGAGGATGCCCTTGCCGGGCGCCACCATGGCCTCGGCGACCTGCTCCAGCGACATCGATTTCGTCATATCCGAGCCTCCCGCAGTTGGCTTGCTCTAGCAAGTTCTGGGCCTGGCATAGCGCGGATGCGGTGCAGATGCCAGATAGCCTGCGGGGTCAGACCCCTCGCAACAACGTGCGACTTACCACAACAGCGGTTTCAGCGAGGGGTCTGACCCCGATCGACGCCCATCTTCCGCTACTCTGCCCTGAGGAACCGCTCCACCGCGGCCACGGTTCCGGCCGGGTCCTCCTCGTGCGGCACATGCCCCAGATCGGCGAACACGACGAGGCGGCTGTTGGCTACAAGGTGGTTGCTCGCGTTCAGATGGACGAGTGGCCTCGCATCGCTACGGCGGCGGCGAAGAAATGAGCCCTGCAGGCGCGCGACCAGGTAATCCTCCACAGCAAAGAAACATTCCGCCACCAAAAGTGAAGGCTGCGCCTCGCGAAAGCCTTCGTTCTATGGCGCATTGGCCACTGTAGAGAGCGAGGCCCTACGCGTCGCCCCGGAGTACAAGTTCATGAGCACTGAGCACAATCTCAAACTCGCCCAAGCCGACAGCCGCATCGAGGCGGCGGAGCGCAACATCAGGCACGTCGAATCCCTTCTCCCTTGGCTCAACGCGCAGGGCTACTCGACGGCCGAGATCGAGGGCCAGATCGGTCTAATGTCGGAGGCGCTCTATCACTTGAAAGAGCAGCGCCGCCTTATCGTCGAGACGTATCACTAAGGCGGTGCCGGCGGGCGTTGGCGGCGCCCCGGCAGACCGGGCTCGACTTGAAGTTCACCTCCATCGTGACGATCGCCGCGGTTGCAGCAGCATCGCGCGCTACAGGAAAGGTGCGAGGCCGTCGCTATTTCCCATTTCGGGCAAATCGCCGCTATGCCGTCTGGCGTGGCCCAGGATCGCTGAAAATTTTGGCCGCTACCCCCCCTACCGACCCGGTGGCGAACGCCAAAAAAGGGCCTGCCCCGCGTTACGGGAAACGCCATTCCGCAGGTGGCTGCCCGGCGGGCGCCAGCGCCGTTGGCGCGGGGCGCCCCGGTTGATCCGACGCTTGCATATGCCGGCATAGGTCCCTGCGGGACCGGCCGCACCCAAAAGCACCCACGTCTGCCGGCCGACACGCTTGGAGGGCCCGCCCTCTTTTTCAGTCGAACCGTCCAGGGCGGTCTTGATCAGCGCCAAGAACTCTGTTGATCATCTCGACAATGCCGGCGCCCAATCCGGCGACAACGGGGAGGCAAGCATGACTTCGACCAGCCAGAGGTGCGCGTATTTCCACAATTTCACGGTTGCCCTAGTCACCGCGCTCGCAGTTTCGGTGCTGCCTCATCCCGTCGCGGCGCAGGCGCAGTATCCCGAGCGCGGCTTGACCCTGATCGTCCCCTACCCGGCGGGCGGCGGCACCGACGTCACGGCGCGACTGCTCGCCAGGGACTTGGAGATTGCCTTGGGCAAGCCCGTCACCGTGGAGAACAGGGCGGGCGGTGGCGGATGGCTCGGCTGGGGGGCGCTCGCCGCCGCCCCGGCCGATGGCTACACGCTGGGCTACCTCAACGTTCCGAGCCTGTATGCCGGATATCTCGATCCAAAGGTTGGCCGCAAGGAATCCCTCGACAGCTTCACGCCGCTTTCCAATCACGTGCTCGACTACAACATCTGGGCGGTGAAAACGGACAGCCCCTACAAGACCATGGCTGACGTCATCGCCGCCGCCAAGAAGACGCCCGATCAGATCACCGTCACGGCCTTTGGCGCCGGCGGCGACGATCATCTCGCCATCCTGTCGATCCAGGCCGAGACGGGTGCCAAGTTTGTCACCGTCCACATGCGCGGCACGGCCGATGCGAAGACGCAGGTGCTGGGCGGACATGTGCAGGTGCTGGGAGCCAACATCAGCGAGGTCGCCGAGGAGGTGCGGGCCGGACAACTTCGGCTGCTCGGCGTCATGGCGCCGGCTCGCTCCCGCTTTCTTCCCGATGTGCCGACGTTCAAGGAGCAGGGCCTGAACCAGGTCTGGTCGGTCTCGCGCGGTATCGCGGCGCCGGCGGGGCTTCCCAAAGACATCGAGACAAAGCTCATCGATTATCTGGTGAAGACCCTGTCATCGAAGGAACACCAGAAGAAGGCGGACGTGCTGAGCCTCGAGACGTCTCTCATTTCCGGCGACCAATACCGCAAGTTTCTGCGCGACAACGAGCAGAGCACCAAGAAGCTGATGGGCTGGTAGCGATCCAGCTCCAGGGGAGGAAACCATGTCACCCGAGCTCATGTATCTGGTGTGGTCGGCCGCATTGACGCTGGTGCTGGCGGTGATCGCCGCCAGCGGCGCCACCCTGGAAGTGGGTCTGCCGCGGCTGGCCGGAAACCGCGAGAACATGCCCGAGATGGCGAGCTGGGCCGGTCGCGCCGCCCGCGCCCATCGCAACATGCTGGAGAACCTGGTGCTGTTCGCGATCCTGGTGTTCGCCGCCCGGCTTGCCAACGTCGGCAACGCCATGACGTTGCTCGGCGCCCAGCTCTTCTTCTTCGGCCGCGTGGCGCACGCCATCATCTATATCGCCGGCATCCCCTGGCTGCGCACGGCAGCGTGGCTCGTGTCGGTGATCGGCCTGCTGCTGATCTTCTGGCAGCTGGTGGCGTAACGGCTGGAGCCGACCGGCAAATTGTCTAGTGTTCTGGGTCTAGCGGATGATACCCATCTTGCCATGCCCAAACGTCATGGCCGCGAAGGCGGCCATCCACGCAAATCTCGGCAGACCGTGCGTCGCGGTGTCGTGGATGCCCGCCTCCGCGGGCATGACGAAATGGGACGCATCGGGAATCTTCCGTCGGCTGCGCCACGCTAGCGTCGGCAAGGCGGAAAGCCCCAAGCAGAGTTCGTTGCGTGACAAACGGCGCTCACCGAGCTTCTGAAATGACGGATCATTTTCTCGCACCCTCCCCCGACGCCGTGCCCGCCGCATTCGCGGAGGCGACCCGGTCGAGAAGCTCCTGACAGACAGCCCGCAAGGCGGTCCCGGATTCGCCGGCATACTTCGTTTCGTACGGCCGCTCCACGGGGCTGAGCTGGGTGGCGTGTTGCAGCGCATGCGTGCGCGGCACAGCCTGGAGAAAACAGCGATTGCCGGCATTGTCCCTGAGGCGACGTTCATGGTCGGCGTCCGCCGCCGACTGCGTCTCTTTCATATTGATGAGCACGCCGAGATTCTCGGCGAACCCCATCTCGGGGTTGCGCCCTTTGAAGTGGCTGAACACCTCAAGCGCGTAGATCGATATGTGGTCGGGGACGACGGGAGAGACATAGAAGTCCGTCTCCCGCAGCCAGGCTTCGGTCACGACCGAAAGGCCGGGCGGGCAATCGATCAGGATATTGTCGAAGATGCCGCGCACAGCCTCGAGGAGGCCGCGAACGGTGGCGCGCAATCGGACAAGCGCCTGTTCCTTCGAGACCTCGCGCTCGAACAGCGTGAGCTGCATGTCGCTGGGAAGGAGATAGACGCTGCGCGCTTCCTGCACGTCCGACACACCGGCGACCACAAACCGGTGCCAATCGACCGCGACGTTCTTGAGTACGCTGGCGACCAGCAGATCGACAATTGTCACACCGTCCACCTGCAGGCGGTGCAGGTTGCCGGTCGACATGAGCATCAGGCTGACACTTGCCTGCGCGTCGGCGTCGATGACCAGCACGTTCTTGGCGAATTTGGCCGAGAGCGTTTCGGCCATAGCCAGCACGAGCGTCGATTTGCCCACCCCGCCCTTGGTATTCATCACGGCAATCGTGTTGCGCATCGCTTCCCATCGCTCTGCCGCCCTCGAACGGACGATGCTCGATCGGCTTGCCGGCACCAGCAGATAACGTCATGACCTCACTATACCAAACCGCCGACGCCTGTCGTGTGAGCGGCACGATCCGGTGACAAAGCCATCAAGCACCGCTCGACCGTGCGGCGACGGCCGCGCCACCCCCCAACATCTTCTCTGGCCGCTCCCCGGTCGATAGAACTGCCGTGGTCGATCTGCCACGGCATGAGGGTGCCTCATGAAAACTTTCAGCGACCGGGAACTACTCAGGCAGCCCCGCTTTGCGCAGGGCATCTGCGAGATGCTCAAAATCCTCGGCGCGTTGGTAGCGATGGGCCATGGCTTTCATCATTCTTCCACTGAGTGTCCAGCCGGGAGCAATCCGCAGCAGTTCGGCAGCCTCGGCTCGCGCTTGTTCGAGTCTCCCCAATTGAGCGTAAGTTGCGGTCAGCCATACGCGCCCGGGCACGTGATTCGGTGACCGCGAGACAAATTCGCGGATCGGTGCGACGGCTTCTGGGTACCTTTGAAGCATGTAATACGCCAGTCCCAGAAAACCACGCGCAATCGGCACGGCGAAGGGATCAAGGCGCAAATGCGCCTTGGCAACATCGATCGCTCGTTCAGGGTGACCAGCAGTCACCAGGACCCAAGGAAACCGCCAATCGGTGAAATTGGAATGGAGCGCGATGGCCCGCTCGAACTCGGCCACAGCGGGTTCGCTCTCTCCCTTGAAACTCAAGACGTATCCTAACTGGGCATGAGCCTGAGGCAGATTGCCGTCGAGCTGAACGGCCTTGTCCGCCGACCGGTGAGCGGCGTCAATAGCGGCAGGGTTCAGGTGATCGGCGTCCAATGGAAGAACATAAGTCGATGTTTGGGTCGCTGACTGCAAGATATAGGCCCGAGCAAAGTCAAGGTCGATCGCAAGACACTGATCGAGGAAGCGCCGCGTCTCGTAGACCGCCGCGACCTGAAAATGCCGATGAAACGAAGCATAGGTGTCTGCCGCCCTCATGAAATAGTCGTAGGCTTGCCATGCTGCTGGTGGCTTCAGCAGCGTGCGCTCAGCCTCGGCCTTGCTCACATGAGCAGCAAGGAGGGCTGCGACGGTATGCGCAACCTCATCCTGGACTGCAAAGACGTCCTCGAGCTTGCGGTCGTAGTGCTCAGCCCAGCGGTGCCCCCCGGTCATGGCATCGATCAGCTGCGCGGAGATGCGCAGGCGATCGCCGCCCCGCCGTACGCTGCCTTCCAGCACATAGCGCACCCCCAATTCGCGCCCGACCTGGCGGACATCGACCGTCTTGCCCTTGTACTGGAAACTGGAATTGCGGGCGATTACGAACAGCTCCGAAAAACGCGACAGTTCCGTGATGATGTCCTCGGTAATGCCGTCGCTGAAGTACTCCTGCTCCGTGTCTCCGCTGAGATTGGCAAAGGCGAGCACGGCAATCAACGGACGGTCAGGGAGAGGGAGCGGAGCCTCCTGGCGGTGAGGGGAGACTTCTGGTCCAGCGCTTGCTGGCAAGTCGTTGGCTGACGGACCGCGGCCCGGCGGCAGGGATGCAGGCACGTCGATCTCGGCGACAAACCGGAATCCGCGTCGGGCGAACGTACGAATGACGGCTTGTGCCGTACCGGTGTCGCCGACGGCGCGCCTGGCGGCGTTGATGCGGGAGTTCAGGGTATCGTCGGAGACGATCCGTCCGTCCCAGACGGCCTCGATCAGTGCTTCCTTGCTGACGACGTGGCTCCGGTTCTCGATCAGATAGACGAGCAGGCTGAAGACCTGCGGCTCGACCCGCACCAGAGCTCGCGCGCTCCTGAGCTCGAGAAGCTCGGTGTCCAGTGCGAAGTTGGCGAAGCGGTAGATCAAGGCGCGTTCCTTAGCCCCAAACGCTCAAATCAAGCGTTTCAGACGCGAAAATCACGCCCGCCTTCAAGCGCCCCCGCTCCATTATGCGTACCGTCTCTTCATCTTTGCAACTCGCGTCAACGGACGATGCGAATTCTCGGGAGTTTCTTGCTCCTAACGATCTGGAAATGAGAGGAAACCAGCCATGTTGACCACAAAGCATCTCTGCCTGGTGTCGATCGCGGCCCTGTCGCTGGCCGCCGTCACGCCCGCGCTCGCCGGTCCCGGCGTCGACGTCATGTTGAAGGGCAGTTCTCCCTCGATCGCAGACCCCGGCATCACCTTGGTTGCGAAAAGGCCCGGCAGCCCGCGCGCCATCATCCTGCACAAGAACGATAGAAGCAGGAGGGGCATCATAGTAGACTACAAAAAGAACCGGAAGGTCCCCCGGAAGCACAAGACCCCCTGAACCGCGGCCCGCAACAACGCAACGAGCGCTGGTGCCGAAACGCGCCAGCCGCTGGCGGCGAGGGGATCGCCCATGCGCAAGACGAGAATCACGGCCTTCGCGGCCGGATCAATGCTAATCGCGGCCGTACTGGTGGCCGCCGCTACGCCCGCGCTCGCCCACGGCAGAGGGAGTGACAGAGGCGTCATCATCTACGGCAAGACGCGGCCCGGCATCGGCGCGATCGGAGACCCCAGCATCAAGCTCAGGACCAAGAATTTCCGCAATCCGCGCGCGTTCAATCCGCAGCCCGATCCGCCTGGAAAGCGGCGGGCGAGTAACCCGCCCGACGGCGACAAGACCAAGACCAGCAACCCGCCGGACGGCGACAAGCACAAGACCCATCGCAGGAGGTAGTCATGTCGAACATCTGGTGCCGCCGGCTTCCGGCGGCCGTCGCCGTTGCTTTCGCCTTGGCGATTGCGCCCACTCTCGCCGCCCAGCGCTCCACTCAAACCAAGACGCAAGCGCGTGTGCAGCTGAAGAAGCCCGTGCTCACGAAGAAGACGCAAGCGCGCACAGCAAAGAGACCCGCGATCACAGCAACCACGCCCCGGCGTATAACAACGACGCCATCGAGCGCAGCCGCGCCAGCGGCCGCGCTAGCCCTCACCGGAAACTTGGCGCCAAAGTTGAACCGCGGTGGTTGCTACAAGCCGCTGGCGGCTTTTGTCACGAAGACCTTCATGCCAGCGCCGCCAGCGCCAGGCACGCTGACGTTCGGAGAGCCGCCACCGTCGCAAGTATGCAACGGCGTGAAGGTGGACGACACGATGTATAACGCCTTTCCGACGGGGGCTCATTGGTGCCTCACCTGTGGGTCAGGCAATCAGCTCAGCGACGGCAGTTGTTTGGGGATGTGCAACGCCGGCTTCCTCTTTAAGGCAGCCGGTGGCGGACAGTGTTGCAAGGGGATCGACCCTCGGCCAGACGTAGATCTCCAAAAATACAAGACAAAATAACAAACAGGCTCGGGTGTCAGCTGTGATTTCCAGTCCGAGACGGGGGCCGCCGATGCGGCTAGCCTCGGCCGCGCCAATGACCTGTCGGACCGCAGAAAGCGCTGATACCGGAGGGAACTCCTGCGTTGGCGCCAGCCTTGGACAGAAGCATCAACCCGAAGGAAACAACCCATGCATAAGTCCACAATCACGGCTCTCGGCGCCGGCCTGCTGGCGATCGCCGCCATGCATGTCCCCAAGGCGGCGCTGGCGGGCGTTGTCATTCAGGAGCGCGGAGCCCGCGCCTTCGCAGGCGTGAGCGAAAGGCGCGGCAAGGTGCTCCCCATGAAGCACAAGCACAAGACCACCAACCCGCCCGACGGAGACAGGACCAAATTCAGATTCGGCAACCCGCCCGAACCCGACAAGCACAAGACCCATCGCAGGAGGTAGCTATGTCGAGCATCCGGTGCCGGCGGCTGCCGATGGCCGGCTTGCATATCGCCGAAGTCCGCGGGATGCGGGCCGCACGGCTCAGCGCCATCAAGGCCGACATCGCCGGGCATCTCGCCGGCCGGGAGCTGACGGTGGCCGCGGTCGCGGGGCGCCAGGGCGTTACGCCGCGCTACGTTCAGCGGCTGTTCGGGCAGGAGGGCACGACCTTTTCGCAGTTCGTGCTCAGGCAGAGGCTCACCCAGGCGCATCGCATGCTTGCCGACCCGTTGTGCGCCCGCTGGCCCATCACCGCCATCGCCTTCGAGGCCGGGTTCGGCGACCTCTCCTACTTCAACCGCAGCTTCCGCCGCCGCTATGCCGCCTCCCCCTCCGATGTGCGCAAGGCGCCGCTGCAAAGGCAGCTTTCCATCAGGAACCCCGCGAGTTCGCTTCCCGACAAATCCGAGTTCGCTCCAGTCCAAGACGGACTAATACGACGTCCGGCTGAATGCTTCCTGCAGCACGCGGGAAACAGAGGCGGCGCATCGAGGCGCTAACCTTAATCCCGTCCGACCTCGGTTTATTACGCGGGGCGGGCATTTTTTTCGCGTGGAC
>Ga0247727_10003838_pt1 | contig 32769 bp, 20 predicted proteins | sample WisWelCaveWW1625_FD_202498 | JGI IMG/M metagenome (GOLD analysis project Ga0247727, IMG submission 202498) | Biofilm microbial communities from Wishing Well Cave, Virginia, United States - WW16-25 | ecosystem: Environmental > Aquatic > Deep subsurface > Groundwater > Cave microbial mat | place...
CACGTCATCGCACCCGAGAACGTCGGTCGGTTGATTCACCCACGGCATGCCGACGCAAAGCCGACGGCATGCCGCCCGCCGTGGGCGAGCCGGTGTCGCTGCCGGACGCCGAGGCGCTGGCGGCGCAGGTGTAGGGTGGTTGCTTGCAACCACCAAACGCGGATGATTGTGGTTGCAAGCAACCACCCTACCGGGCTTCATCGGCAACGCTTGCGTTTCGGCGGGCGCGGGATGAGCCGCTCACGTTGCGGGTCGATCCAGAAACCGGTGGATTCCAGCACGGTGACGCCCAACAACGGCTCTTCGTTTTCGCCGGCAAAGACCAGAGTGGCGCCCGCCGCGCTACCCAGCACTTCGATAACGCCGAAGCCAATGGGCAGCTCTTGTTCGGTCCCGTCGGCGAGTTCGTAGGAACGCCGAGCAGACGCCGCAATGCCGAGCTTTCGCAACACGCTCGCCGGCAGAAATGTGTCGGTCGCTCCGGTGTCCACCAACGCGCGGCCCTTCCAGAATTTGCTTGACCCAGCGAGCGAGCGCACCGTGATTTCCGCGTAGATGTGACCCAAATCAGTCTCCCTCACTGGCATCGGCCAGAGCTGGCCGAGCCGACGGCGCTTGCGACCAACGGACTTAGCTCGTGCGAGACTCATCGAAGGATTCTCAATCCGAAGTGTACTCTCCAGGCCGAGGGCATTCTATCCTTGCGACCATTCAGGCCGCGATCCGCGACCGTGGCGTTGAAGATACACCCAGGTGGAGGGGCACGCCACGCTATTTCGCTGATGCGGCGCGATCCGGCGTTCGCAAACACACGATCCACTTCGTCGATGAGACGACGCCGACGTCGAAGGCCAAACCGGCGGGCGTGCGCGGCTGCGAGATTTGGTTGAAGATCGGCACGACCCCGCCGGCGAGTCAGAGCGAGATGGACTACACGGCGACCGACACGAAGACGCCGTACACGTACGATTTCGAGCCAGCGGACGCCGGCAAGACCGCGTACTACTGGGTTCGCTGGGTCAATCCCAAAGGCGAACCCGGCCCCTGGGGCGCGATGGTGTCGGCGACGATCACCGGGTAACGAGCGGGCGGCAGCAATTCACGGACTGTAGCGCCAGGCCACTTTCCCGGCGTAGCCGAACGTCTCGTGGACGAGTGCCAACAGGTCGGGGTCGTACTGTTGGAGTGACTCGCGAGACGTTATCGGATGGGCGGCGTCGTTGGGTGCCGCGGTCTGGCCGGCGGCATCGAAGTAGGCCAGGACGCCGGCGACCCAATAGCTGACGCGGTCATGGACGGCGGGAGTTCCTTGCCACTTGCTCGCACTGATCGCCTGTTCGTAGAGCTGCTTCAGCTTTTCGTCGAAGCGGGCGTCGAGTCGCTGGACGCGCAGTTCGTACTGCTGCCAGATGCCACGCGGCCGACTGTCCCAATTCGGATCGACAGGTCGCGTGCCGGTTACGTGATAAATCGCCTTCGCGAAAACGCGAATCACCTGGCAATCACCGACGTGCGGCTTGCGGGGATCGGCCAGGACGTTCTCCTCGCCGACCACGAGCAGCTTGGTTTGCGGATCGTAATCGAGCGTGCGCGAGAGCACATCGACGTCGCCGCGCGGCGGCCGGTCTCCCGTCCGAGTCGCGTTTCGGTACTCGCGCTGTGGCCGGTCTCCAGACCGAGCCACGTTTCGGCACTCAGGCAACTGGGCGATGCTTTCGTTACGGCCCAGCACGACCAACTTCACGCCGTCGGCGATGAGCGCCTTTAGAATGTCGTGGCGGTAGGCGAACATCTTGCGGATCGTGTCGTTGGCCTTGAGCAGTGCCTCGTCGCTGGCCTCGCGCCCGACGACGGTGAACTCGCGAGCCCAAGTGAATTTCGTGTAGTGCGGGTCGATGTGGAATTTGGCCGGCGGCGCCGTCACGTTGGGCAGCCGTTGCCGCCACGTGTAGCGCCAGTCTTGTTTTGGGCCGAGATTAAACGTGGACCGGACCAGTTCGTAGCCTTCGGGATCGTACACCTTGAGTTGCTCGCGCGAGCCGACCGGGCCGTGGTTCCAGTTGTTCACGCGGTTGCAGTCGAAGTACGCCTGGCAAATCTCCGCCCAATATTCGCCCGGGTTGGAGCCGGCGTAGGTGTCCTTGTACAGGCCCTTCTTGCGTCCGTTCTGGAACACGGCGTTCTTCCGGTCGTTCCACTTCGGATCGATCGACCGCAGCGCGCCGTCGATCGTGTGGCAGAATTCGTGTACGCCGATGCTCTCGTCGTCGTAGCGGTCGATGGGCAGGCTGAGCAGGTTTTCTTCGCCGAAGCTGGTGGGCCGCCCGCCGGTTCCCCGCACCCGCTCGTTCTGAAACGCTGGGTTTGGGTGATCGCGATATTCCGGCATGCCAGTGTAGACCTGGTCCTTGCCAATGATGATGAGATACATGCGGTTCTTGACCAGCGCCTCGACGACGTCGGGGCGGCCGGCCAACATGCCGGTAACGATTTCGTGGGTCCGCTCGAGTGCCCGATTCTCGACCTCCGCCGCGGCCACGACGGGCATGGCGCGGACCTCCACATACTTCTTGTAGAACTGCCGCGCCGCGTCGCGGTCTCGGTCGCGCACCATTTCAAAGAACGATTCGGGCGGCGCTGTCACTTGCGGCGGGTCGTCCGAGGCGGCGGTGGCGTGGCCAACGAGTGGCCCGTCCCACGAAATGATGCTGATCGCAAGGGCGACGATGATCCGTCTGGCGTGTTTCATTTCCAGACCTCGCCGAATACTTGAATCGTTTTCAGCCGCCGCTGTGTCCGGTTTCGGCGTTCCGGTCGGGCGGCTCGGCGCCGAGCAGGTGGCGGACGAAGTAGTCGTGCATGCGGCGCTGGCCGTAGGCACCGCCCGATCCGTGACCGGCGCCGGGCACGACGAGCAGGTCGAAATCTTTGCCGGCCTTGATGAGTGCGTCGGCAAATCGCAGCGTCGATTCCGGCGGCACGTTCGTGTCCAACTCGCCGACGATCAGGAACAGTTTGCCGCGCAGCCGATGCGCGTTGTCGATGTTGGAACTCTCCGAGTACTGCGGCCCGACCGGGTAGCCCATCCATTGCTCGTTCCACGACGCCTTGTCCATGCGGTTGTCGTGGCAGCCGCACGACGCGACGGCGACTTTGTAAAAATCGGGGTGGAACAACACGGCCGCCGCGGCGTTTTGGCCGCCTGCGGAGCCGCCGTAAATGCCGACGCGGGCCGTGTTGTACCACGGATATTTCGCCGCCGCGGCTTGATGCCACAAAATGCGATCGGGCAGGCCGGCATCCTTGAGGTTCTTCCAACACACGTCGTGGAACGCCTTCGAGCGATTCGCCGTGCCCATGCCGTCGATCTTCGCGACGACAAAGCCGAGGTCGGTGAGCGACGCGTAGCGGCGTTGTGGACTGAAGGTCTTCGGCACGAACGAGCCTTGCGGGCCGGCGTAGATTTCTTCGATCACGGGGTACTTCTTGCTCGGATCAAAGTCGCGTGGCCGGCAGATGATGCCCCAGATGTCGGTCACGCCGTCGCGACCCTTGGCGACGAACACTTCGGGCGGTTCCCAGCCGCTCTCTGCAAGCTCGCTCGTGTCGGCTCGCTCCAACTCGCACGCGAGCTTGCCGTCGGCGACGCGGCGCAGCTCGTGGACGGCGGCCATGTCCACGCGCGAGTACGTGTCGATGATGTTAGTGCTGTCGGGCGAGAACTGAATTGTGTGGTTACCGTTGCCGGCGGTGAGCGCGACGAGGCCGCTTCCGTCGAAGTTGACCCGATAGAAGTGGATCAGGTACGGATCCTGATCGGGATTCACGCCGCTCGCGCGGAACCAGATCTGCCGATTTTCTTCGTCGATTCGATCGATCCCGCGCACGAGCCACTCGCCCGTGGTGATCTGGTTCTTGATCCTGCCGTCGCTCGCGTCGATCAAGTAAAGGTGTCGCCAGCCGTCACGCTCCGACACATAGATAATGTCGTCGGATCGTTCCAGCCAGTTGACGGTGGCCATCTGCAGATTTTCGGTGTGGGCGGTCCAGATGAACGTGTCGCTTTTTTCGTCGACGATGTTGCGGGCCTTTCCAGTCTCGGCGTCGACCTCGATGAGCCGAAACCGTTGGTGCCCGCGGTCGGTCTTCATGAACGTGAACGAGCGGCCGTCCGGTTTCCAGCGCAATCGCGGCGTGCCGAGATCGATGCGATCCACTTCGGGCTTGATCGCTTTCCAATTCAGGCCCGCGTCACTGCCGGAACTTGGAGCCGATTTTGCAACGTCCTTCGCCGCGGATTCCATTCGGAACACATTCAATTCGTAACCAGTAAAACTGTCGCCCGGCAAATCGTACGGCCGCGTCTGCAGCTTGGCCCGGCCACCGCCCGGCGGCGAAGACTGAATCAGGTGAACCTCCTTTCGCTCGCCCGGTTCCATGCGGAATCCAACGAGCGCCCTCGAATCGGGTGACCACTGGAGCATTCCGTAGTCCAGCCCCTCGCGGCCATCGTGACTCAGTTGCGTTTCCTTGCCGCCATCGCGGGCACGCACGAAGACGTTGTGATCCTGCACGAGCGCCGCCCAATTGCCGTCCGGCGAGTTTGGCGATCGATTCGGTCCGCGCCGCTCCGGACCTTGGCGCCGCGGCTCCTGCCTCGCGACCGACGGAGAGCCCGCGTCCAAGCCGCGTCGCTCGGTCTCGGTTTCGAGTTTGGCACACTCGTACGATGCCAGGTCGCAACTCCACGTTGCGTCGCCGACCTTGAACCGGATCGCCTTTGAGTCGTCGATAAACTCGATCGACTCGAACGGCAGTCGATCGGCCCGATACTTCATGCCCGCCGCCTTCGAGAGCGAGTCGGCAAGCTTGTTGTGATCGAACGCGGCCTGCCGCACCCCGCGCTGCGCGTCCACGAGAATGAACTCCCGACCGCCGCCGCGCAGGTCATTGCGATACCAGAACCGAGTGTTGTCGGCAAACCAACTCGCAGTCAGCTTGTCCTTGTAAACTCTCGGCCCCGCTTGGCCTGACCGCGATCGCTGGAACCCCTGCGCATAATTCACGACTGAAGGAGTATCGCCGCAATCTGAGTTCAGAAGCGACGCGGCAGGCTGGAGCTCCGTCGCTGGCGCTTGCGGGAACGCGTTGGCCGATTGAGTTCTCGCGAGCAACAAGCCAACTGCCGAAAGCAACCAAACGGCGGCGACGAATCGTCTGCATCTGGCCCACTTCATTGGGGATTCCTCCGGATTAGTCTGCGTGACAATCAAGCACGAATCGCTGCCATTAGGTGCGACGCAGTCGGCTGACCGCGACCGCGAGGATGACGACGATCCCGACGATCATGCCTTCATAGAGATTCGCTTCCACATCGATGATCTTCTGCACGGCGTCGATCACGACGCGCAGGAACAGCACGCCGAGCACAGTCCCGACGACGGTGCCCGCACCGCCCTTCAGGTTGCAGCCGCCGACGACGGCTGCGGCAATCGCGTTAAGTTCGTAGCCGACCGCGAGCCGTTCCGGGTAGGCAACGCCCTGCTCGCCGATGTAGATGATTCCGGCGATGGACGCGAGCACCGCGCTCACGACGTAGACAAACCACTTCAGCAGATTCGTGCGAATGCCGCTCAGCCGCGCGGCGTCCTCGTTGCCGCCGAGCGCGTACAAGTGCCGACCCAGCACGGTGCGCGACATGAGTATGTAGCCGGCCACCGCCAAAAACAGAAAGGCGACGATTGGGACTGGCACCGCGACCTGGCGCGAATCCCAGGACGACAGCCAGCGAAAGTTCGGCACCGAGGCCGGAATCTGACTGCCGTCGGTGATCGCCCGCGCCAGCACGCGCGCCAGGCTGCGCAGGCCGACGAGGCTGCCCAGCGTCGCGATAAACGGCGGCATGCCGAGTCCACTGATGAGCACGGCGTGCAGTGTGCCGACCAACACCGCCACGACCAGCGTGCCGGCGATCGCCAGAACGACGACGTGTGTCGGCACACCCTGTCGGGTCAAGACCGCGTCGCGCGCGAGCAGCATCATGATGCCGGCACAGACGGTCCCGCTGAAAGCGATCATCGAGCCGCTCGAAAGATCAATGCCGCCCGCGATGATCACGATCGCCGTCCCAAGCGTGAAGATGCCGAGCATCACGGCCTGCCGCAGGATTTCGCGGGCGCAGCCGCCCGGATCGTCCCAATACGCGTGCTGTCGATCCAACAGCATTGTCAGGAATACCACGGCAACCAGCGCGACAAGCAATCCGAACTCGTTCGGACCGAGCGGCAACCGAAACGTGCGGTGGGCGTCCGGCGGCGAATCGTTGGAGTCACTCATGAACCTGTCAGCCCGTATTTCTTGAGCCAGTCGCGGAACGCGCCGAGCTTCATGAACTGCGTCTTCTCGCCGAACATTTCGCTCGTGAGCGGCGACCCTTCGTCGGGCACGACGACCTTTAGTCCGGTGTCGAAGATGTTGCCGCCCGGCTCACCCAGCTTTGGCAGCATCTCCTTGACGATCGGCTGGTCGTCATTCACGAGGGCCTTGAGCAGGCGCACGCACTGGTAGCCCATTTCGTATGGGTTCTGGACGACCATGGCGTCGATTTGACCGTCGGCCATGTGCGCGACGGCGTCGGGTTCGGCATCGAACGCGACGATCGTGAAATCCTTGCGGCGGTTCTTCTCCTTGACGACGTCGACGATCGCCGGCGCGTTGTAGGACCAGATGCCGACGAGCGTTTTTGCATCGGGGTGGTTGCGGATTGCGTTGCGTACGTTGGTGCGGGCGCGGTCGGGATCGATCTCGTCACCCATGTTGTCGGCCTTCGTGAATTTCTCGCCTGCCCCTTGACCGAATCCGCCCACGCGCTCCTCGGCGTTTTGCGCGGACGTGATTCCGACGAACGTCACGTACTTGCCGCCGTCCGGCCGCAGCCCCTTCGCCGCGACGCCTAGCTCGCGACCACCCTGCAGGTTGTCCGTGCCAATGAACGCGAATCGAGCGCCGTCGAATTGCGTGCGGTCCAAGTCCGAATCGACCGTGACCACATGCACGCCCTTCTGCTGCAAGTTGACCATCTCTTCGGCCACACCCTCGGCGCGCGCCTCGAGTACCGAGATGCCGACTCCGACGATGTCCCCTTGCGTGGCGATCTGTCGGAGCTTCTGCATCTGCCCGTCGATCGTGCCGTCGTTGGTCATCAGGTCCACCTTGACGCCCAGATCCTTGCCGCCGATCTCCATGCCGATCCGTGCGGCGGTCCAAAACGGCGAGTCGCCATTGGTGATGAGCACGTAGCGCGGCTCGGCGCCGGCCGGCGGTTTTCGCACGGCCGCGACTTGATAGGCCGCGCCGGCCGCAGCCGACGAGGAACCCGCCGCATTCTTCGAGGAACCTTCGCCGGTGGTCTTCGGACCGGTAGACGGCGCCGGCTCGCAGCCATGCGAAATGGCGGCGAAGAGCACGGCAACGACCAGCACTTGCCACGACTTGCGAGTCATCGAAATCCTCTCTTTTTGTCGATCGTCAGCGGAGCCGGCGAGGATCCCGGTCTGGAACCCTCGCCGTACCAACTCGTCGCTCGCGATCAGCGAAATGTCCAACTGGAGAACTCGCGGCGCCCGAAAGGCACCGGGTTCAACTCTTCTCCGAAGGATCGGTCAGACAGTTTTGAGCAGCCCGCGTCGCAGCGTGTCGCCGATCTGGTTCGCGCCGTAGCCGTGCTCAACCATCAGACACGGTATGTTGAACTGCTCGCAGAGCGGGCGAAGTTTTTCCGGCACGTGGTGACGGATAAAACTCTTCAGGATCAGCAACAGGTCCACGCCGCGATTGCGCACTCGCTGTTCGAGCGCTTCGAGCACGGCCGGTTTGGTGTCTTCGTACGTTTCCCACTCCAGCTTGTCGAACTCGAAGATGCGCTCGAGCGACCGCCGCGCGTCTTCGCGGGCGACGCCGCCGATCATCTGCACCTTCATGCCGCGCGTCACGGAGATCAAGTCTTCGAACTGCGCCTGCACCGCGTCGTCGGAGTTCTCTCCTTCGTCGCGCTGGCGGTCCAGGTTGCGCCGCAGCGCGCGGAACTCGCTCCAGCCGTCGATCAGGTCGCGGAATGGCATGACGAGATCGAGCATTGCCGGGTCCGACGCGCCCAGCCCAGCGACCACGCGGCTGAGCACCTCGCGAAACTCCTCCGTCCCTTCATCCGGCAGGTTGTAGCGCAGCAACACGGCCTTCAGTTCGTCGAGCGCCGTCTCGCCCGACTCGCGCGCGACCCGCATCCGCTCCTGCTCGCGCGATTGATACTCTTCGTGCTGCCGCTGCATCTCGCGTCGTCGTCGCGAGAATTCCGTCGCCTGTTGAAGCTGTTCCTGCGCCTCCGTGACGAATGCGTCCCAGTCGCACACAAAGTTGATTTGAAACGCCTCGATGTAACCCGGCTCGTACTCTTTCGACAAACCGACCAGCTTGCCAAAGATGCGGCGCGACATCATTTGCTCGTCTTCAGTGAGCGTGAACGTCTGCAGCCGTCGGTAGCGGCCGATCCAGATTTTGAGTTGGCAATACTGCTCGCGCGGTTCGAGCAGGCCGAAATGTGCGACGCCGTCCTCGACCTCTTTCGTGAGTCCGCGCAATTGCCCGCCAGGGAACATCAGCGCGGCCTCGGTCGCCAGGCGGTCCTCCGCGGCCAGGCCTTCGGCGAGTTGCGGCTGAATTTGATCGAGGTCGGTGCGAAGTTGTTGGTACTGTTCCATTGCCTGCTTGAGTTCCAGCTTCGCCTCGTCGCTCTCTTTCGTCACTGCCTCTAACTCCTCCCGCGCCTCGCGACGTTTCGTCTCTAGTTCGCGATAGGCCGCGGCGATCAGCTCCTCCGCGTCGTGGTCCGCCTCGAGCATGTTCTTGACGTGGGCGACTTTCTTGATCAACTCCTTCAACTGCTGCTCCTCGGCCTCCACCTCTTCCAACTCTCGCTGTCGCACGGGCCGGACCTCGCGTAGCCGCCGCTCGGCCGTCTGTGCCCGCTCCGCCGCCGCCCGAAACTGCTCCGTCGCGGTGCGAATCTCGATATGAATCTTCTGCGCCCGCGACTTCGTCTCCACGTGCCGAACCAAATCCGCCAGCCGATTCAGTGAGTCTGTCATGTCTGATTCGCTTTCCAAAAATTGACGCGATACGAAAAACGCCCGTCCTCGACGCCGTTCCGATTCACTGCTCCCCAGAGTTCAGACAGGATAGCATGGAAGGGGAGTCGAACGGAAGCGTCAAACCAGAAAAGATACCACGGAATTGGCCGGTTCGCGCGGTCGTGACGTAGTGCAAGCGTCCTCGCTTGCTACTCGGAAATTCACAGCGGGGACGCTTGTGCTTGTGCAGCATCTGCTCACAAGCTCGGAGTCTGATGCTGCTTGTGTCGCGGCTTCGCTCGCTCCGCACGACCCGATTAATTCACGCCGCTTCGCTCGTGTGACATTTTTTGACAGATGTGATTCTTGCGTGTAGTGTTTCGCAGCACGAGTGAAAGTGAGTTGCGGCAAACCGAGAGCTGACTCGCGACGCACTTCTTCGTGCCGCGTGCCGCCGCGACGGCCAAGGAGCGACGGCTCGCCTGCCCTGATCTCGTAAACCAGGCTGGCCGCATGGCGAGGTTCGGTGCAGGCGAGCCGACGCCCCTCTCCGCCGAGTGGGCCTTTCCCTCTGGGTCAGAGGTCCGTGACCGCCCGGAGTGGTGTTATCGCGCGGGACTCAACCCTCACTCTCCTAGCCACACGTGAGTCTCGTGTAGAAGCCACTTCGGGCGTCACGGACCGACGCGGGCAATTCCGTCTTGCCGGCCAGCGGCCGCGCGTCACGAATCGAGTCGCGGGATGCCGTCGGTCTCTTCGATGATCTTCGCCTGCCGCAGTTTTTCCAGGTCGAGTCCCACGCGGCGAAACACGCTGGCCACGGTGGCCTCCGGGCTGACCGGGTCGTCAGCCGGGTAGGCGGCGAATTGATCAGACGCGCCGATGACGCGACCGCCGGGAATGCCCGCGCCCGCGATCAGATACGAAAACACGAACGGCCAATGATCGCGCCCGGCGCTGCCGTTGATCTTCGGCGTGCGGCCGAATTCGCCGGTCATGAGCACGAGCGTCTTCGACAGCAGCCCGCGCGAGAGAAGGTCCGTGAGTAACGCCGAGACGGTCTGATCGATTTGCGGGAGTTGGTGATCTTTGAGTTTGTTGAAATTGTCGCCGTGGTTGTCGAAGCCGTAGTTGTTGATCGGGTGCTCGCGCCAGTTGACCTGCACGAAACGCACGCCGGCTTCGACGAGGCGGCGCGCCATGAGCGCGCCCTGGCCGAACGCGTGGCGGCCGTAGCGCTCGCGCACCGAATCTTGCTCTTTCGCTAAATCGAACGCGGCCTTCGCCTCGCAGCTCGTCGCCAGCGCGAAGGCACGCTCGTACGCCGAGTCGAGCACCTGCGTCTGGTCGCTCTCGACGTGCCGCTGAAATTGCTCGACCGTGCGAAAGAGCCGCTCGCGCCGCGCCGTCCGCTCGGCGTTCACCGTCGCCGGCGGGTTCAACGACGCGATTTTCTCCAGCGGCATCGTCGCGTCCGCGATGCGAAACGGCGCGAAGCCATTGCCCAGGAACCCGCCGTCCTGACCGGTCGGCGTGATCGGCTGATCGACCAGCCGCGGCCCGATCACTACCGACCCGATCGGGTTCTTCCGGCCCGTGGCGAACTTGGCGATCGTCGCGCCCATGTTCGGCCACTCCTGGCCGCGAATCACCTGATTGCCGGTCATCATGAAATGTGCGCCGCGCGGATGTTCCGTGTCGCGGTGCGTCGCCGAGCGAACGATCGTGAAGAGTTGGTTCGTGCTCGCCAGCTTCGGCAGGTGCTCGCCGACCTGAATGCCCGGCACCTGCGTGGCGATTTGCTTGAACGGCCCGCGAATCGAATCGGGCGCAGCCGGCTTCAAATCCCACGTGTCCTGATGCGGCGGCCCGCCCCACAAAAAAAGCAGAATCACGGAGACGTCGTTGCCCGGCTCCGCCGCGCCCGCCGCGCGAGCACGCAGCAGTCCTGGCAACGACAGGCCGAGGCAACTCGCCGCGCCCACTTGCAGAAGTTCGCGGCGGCTCGATCCGGAACAAGTTTGAATGTTCGTCTCGCCGAGTCGGATCATGATTCCACTTCCGGTCTCTTCGGTCAGTGATTGAACAGGAACGCTTTGCTGTTCACAAGTGCCCACAAGAGATCTTCGAGAACGGCGCGACGCGCGTCGAGGTCGTTCGCCGGGGCCGCCGGCGCTTGCAACTGTTCCAACACCGCGGCCAATTCCCGCTCGGATGGCGTGCGCCCCAAACAGCGCAAATAAAGCTGCTCGACCGCCGCCGGCGTCTGCGTGCCTTCAGTCACGAGCCGCTTCACGAGTCCGTCGTCCGCCGCGACGCGCTCGTTGACGAGCGGGCTGTGCATGAGTTCGAGCGCTTGACCGAGGTTCGGTTCCTGAATTCGCTCGCACTCGCACGACGCGACGCGGCGCAGCGGCCGGCCGAACGTGTCGAGAAAACTCGATGCGACCAGCGTGTCCGGCAGTTGCTGCGCGCGGAAGCCGCCCGGCATGCCCGGCAGTTTCTCGCGCCGGCCGGTAACCTGGCCGAGTGCGTCCCAAAGCTGCTCGGCCGTGAGCCGCCGCGGGTAATAATGTGTGTAGAATCGCCGCTCTGTGCGATTGTCGTCGGTTGGGGCCGAACTGAGTTGATACGCGCGCGAACGCATGATCGTCCGCATCAAATGTTTCACGTCGAATCGGTGCTCGACGAAGTCGCGGGCGAGCGCGTCGAGTAGCGGGCCGTTCGACGGCGGATTCGACGCACGAAGATCATCGACCGGCTCGACCAGTCCGGCGCCCATGAAGCGTCGCCACACGCGGTTCGCCGTGGCGCGAGCGAAATACGGATTGTCCGGCGCGGTGATCCATTCCGCGAGTTGGACGCGGCGACTCGGCGGCGGTCCGGCCACGCGCGGCGAGGTGACGGCGAGCGGTGAAACGGGCCGGCCCGTGAGACTCCACGGCGGCATCTGCGCCGGGCCGAGCACGGTGGCCGCCCGCCAGTTGCCGGCCGCGTCACCGTTCTTGAACCAATCCGCCGCGGCCGTTGTCGCCAATTGCCAGCTTGCATCGGTCGCGATAATTCGCGACGTCGTGGCATTCGCCGCGTTGCCAGCCTGTTCGACGCGCAGCCACGCGATCGCACCGGCGGGTCCGACGTTGTTCGTGGCCTCGATCGCGACGAGGTTCTTGCCGGCGACCAGGAACTGCATCACGTCCGTCGCGCTCGGCGCACTCCACGCGGCGCCGCGCGCGACTTCGCGGCCGTTGATCCAAACGATCCAGCGATCGTCGGCCGTGACGAACAATTGCGCCGCGTCGGGCCGGGCGGCCAATTCAAGCTCGCGGCGCAGCAATCGCGGCTCGCGACTCTGATCGACGGTGAGCGGCTGCGTCGCAGCGCCGGCCGAGTCCCAGACCCAGCTCGCGCCGTCCCAGATTTTCAAATCGGCGGACGCGCCGCTGTCGTCCGCGAGCCGGCCGTCGAGCGGCTTGGGCGCGAGCGCGCGGCCGAGCCGCGGGTGAACGACGTCGCCCGCCGGCGCGTCGAACAGCACGCCGCTCGCCGCGACGCCCTGCGGCGTGATCTTCGATCCGACGCGGCCGAAGTAATTCGCCCAGCCGTAATAATCCGCCTGCGTCCAGTGGTCCGTCGGATGATTGTGGCAGCGCGCACACTGAATCCGCACGCCGAGAAAAGTTTGGGCCGTCGTCTCCGCGGCGGTGAGCGGCCACAGCTCGGCCTCGTTGAAGACTCTTTGAAGCAGGTAATAGTTCGGCGGCCCCTCGCGCGTGCTGTCGCCCGTCGCGGCCACCAGCTCGCGCACCACCTCGTCCCACGGCGCGTTGCGGGCCACGCGATCGTGCAGGTAGCGGTTGAACGTCCACACGCCCTTTTCCGTGATCCACTCGCGGCTCGCGCGAAACACGTCGCTGAGCTTCGCCGTCCACATGTCGGCGAATTCCGGCGAGTCGAGCAGCCGGTCGATGAGTTTGTCCCGCTTGTTCGGATCGGAGTCGGCCAGAAACGCCCGCACCACGGCTGGCTCCGGCAGCGTTCCGGTCACGTCAATCGTCACTCGGCGCAAGAACGTGGCATCGTCCGCCGGCGGCGACGGCCAGAGCCGCAGCCGCTGCCACGCTGCGATCGCGTGCTCGTCGATGTAGTTCGCGCGCGGCAGCTTGGAAAAGTCGCGCGGCGGTGTCCCCGCCGTGCTGAACGGCACTGTGATCTCGACCGCGGCGACGCGATCTTGATACGCGACGCTCACGGCCGTTTGCCCCGGCCGCTCGGCCCGCACGCGGCCCACCCTGTCCACCGCGGCGACCATCACGTCTCCCGACTCGAACCGGCTCCACGCCGTCACGTCGCGCCGCGACCCGTCGCTAAACCGCGCGAGCACCTCCAGCGACAGCCCTTCGCCCGGCTCCATCGTGCGACCGTGCGTGACCTCCAACTCGGCGACGCGCGGATCGTCCGAGCGCGGACCCGGCGCGCCTTGCCACAGCCAATCGACCAGCACGCGGTAGCCCGGCGAATCGACGTCGAGCACTCGCCCGCCATGATGCGGCACCGCGAGCGTCGGCTTGCGCACGATCAGGCTCGATTCCGGCTCCAGCGAATTGATCCGCCGGCCCGTTTCATCGCGCACGATCGCCGGGTAATCCAACTCCGGAGCGAACCCGCGCAGCGACAGCTTGAACCCGCCCTTACCCGCCGCGCTGCCGTGGCACATCCCCTGATTGCAGCCGACCTTCGACAGCACCGGCAGCACGTCGTTCACGAACGACACCGGCGACTCGCGCGGCGACTCAGTCACCACGACGCCTGCCGGTGCGGCCGGAACATCGGGCAGCAGCGCCAGCGCAAATACAGAGATCGCCAACTTGCAAATCATGGCCGTGATTGTATCAGAGGCCGCAGTTAGGTTGCACGAAGAAGGCGCTGCCGGTAGTGATATCGCTTGGCGAGCGGGGGGTGTCAGCCCCCCTGATGTGCCGCAGAGAATCAGGGGCTTCACAGCCCCCGCTCGCCAAACGGCATCACTACCGCGCTGCCTCGTGATTCCGTGCGCAGGTAACCCGGTCGCACGCAGCCGGCAGCGACGACGCTCGAAACGGAGCAGCGGACGGCTCGCGAGGTTTTTCCTGGCACCACGCTCCCGCCCGGCACATAATTGCCGTGTTGCCGTTGTGTTTCAAAGTTGCATCGCGAGGTTTTCATGGACACCGATCGCAATCTGCTGTTCGGCGTGTTGTGTCTTCAGACGGAGCTGATCGACGCGAAGCAATTCGCGGCGGTGTGCGGCGAGTGGGCCGCGCGGCGGGATGGGCCGCTCGCGGGGATGCTCGTCGAGCGCGGCTGGCTCACGACGGAGGATCGCGGGCACGTCGAGAAGCTGCTGGAGCGGAAGCTCAAGCGGCATGGCGGCGACGTGCGGGCGTCGCTCGCGGAGTGCGCCGACGTGCGGGCGCGGGACATCCTCAAGAGCGTGGACGATTCGGACGTGTGCAAGAGCATGTCGTCGCTGCCGCCGGCCGCGGGGCACGTGCTAATCGAGTCGATGCCGCAGCCGGTCGCGACGATGCTGCCGCCGGACGGCACGCCGCGCTCGCGCTACATGCTCACGCGACTGCACGGCGAGGGCGGGCTTGGCAAGGTCTGGATCGCCCGCGATCAGGACCTGAACCGCGAAGTGGCCCTCAAGGAATTGCAGCCGCAGCAGTCGCAGCACCCGGAGGCGTGGCGGCAGTTCCTCAAGGAGGCGCAGGTCACGGGCCAACTGGAGCACCCGAACATCGTGCCGGTCTACGAACTCTCCCGACGCCGCGAGGACAACCAGCCGTTCTACACGATGAAATTCGTCCGCGGCCAGACGCTCGCCGAGGCGATCCGCGAATATCACCGCGGCACCGCGTCTGGCACACTAACCCGAAGCGTAAACACTACACTCGGAGCATCTGGACACGCTCAAGTCGATGAACAATCTGGCAATGGCCTACTATTCCATGGGAAGGCAGACGGAGGCGTTGGCGCTATTGGAGCAGACGCTGGTGATGACGAAGGCCCAACTCGGCCCGGAGCATTCGTCCACGCTCAAGACGATGAACAACTTGGCGATGGGTTACGAGTCCGCTGGCAGGCTCGCGGAGGCGGTGCAACTCCTCGAAGAATCGCTGGAGCTGATGAAGGGCAGCCTGGGCCCGGAGCACCCGGACACACTCGCGTCGATGTACAATCTGGCCCATGCGTACCGGTCCGCGGAGAGGCTGGCGGAGGCGTTGCCGCTCTATGAGCAGACGCTGGAGCTGAGGAAGGCCAAGCTTGGACTGGAGCACCCAGAGACGCTTGTGTCGATGCGCGATCTAGCCTATGCGTACAAATCCGCAGGGAAACTGGCGGAGGCGTTGCCGCTCTACGAACACCTGCTGGAGCGGATGAAGACCAAGCTCGGCCCGAAGAGTTCGCTAACGCTCTCGCTCATGAACAATCTGGCCTTGGAGTACCAGTCCGCGGGGAAGCTGGCGGAGGCGTTGTCGCTCTTTGAGCAGACTCTGGAGCTGAGGATGGCCACGCTCGGCCCGGAGAACCCCGATACGTTCGCGTCGATCAAGAATCTGGCCAATGCGTACTTCTTGGACGAGCAGTCAGAGAAAGCTCTGCGTCTGTATGACCAGTTAATCTCGGGCGACCGAGGACGAGCTACGCCCGATGATCCCGCCTTTGCCGACCGGCTCGCCGCGGTGTCCCTTGAGCTTTTGCAGCATCGCCATTACCCGGCCGCGGAAACTTACCTGCGGGAATGCCTGACGATCCGCGAGAAGAAGTTGCCCGACGAATGGCGGCTCTTTAACACGAAGAGCATGCTGGGGGGCGCGCTGGCCGGGCAGAAGAAGTTCCAGGAAGCCGAACCGCTCCTCGTCGAAGGCTACTCCGGGATGAAGGAACGCGAAGCGAAGATCCCACCCGCCGCCAAGACCCGCCTGCCCGAAGCCATTCGCCGCCTGGTCGATCTCTACACCGCGTGGAACCGGCCGGAGGAGGCGGCGAAGTGGCAGGCGTTGCTGGACGAATCGGCCGCGAAGCCCGATTCGGCCGCGGTGAAACCGTAAGTGGAGTCGTGGGTCGCATGGTACAATGTTCGGCGGCAGGTTCTCGCGGGCGAATGGATTTCAATTAGGAGTGGTGACCGATGGTTGCTCAAGACTCGCGGGAGATCGCAATGCAGGCCCAGGCCATCTACGAAGCGCGGCTGAAGTCCGAATTGGAGCGTTCACATTTCGGCGAATTTGTAGCCATCGAACCGATTTCCGGCGACCACTTCTTGGCAAGTTCGCTGAGCGAGGCGATTCAAGCAGCACGTAAATCGCACCCCGATCGCTTGGGGTTCGCCATGCGGGTCGGATCTCAAACCACGGTCCAAATTGGCTAACGATGTTTGGCAAAGTTGACAGCCTGGGCCGCGCGCTGGTTCGAATCCATGTCAAGCCGTCCACCGCTGACTCATTCGTCGAGCTCGACGCCTGGGTAGACACAGGATTCACGGGCGAGTTGGTACTCCCGGAGCCCATCGTTTCGACACTCGGATTGCCTCGCTCGTTTGCCGTCAGTGCGGGTCTGGGCGACGGCACCGAAGTCGTGCTCGACACGTTCACCTGTCTCATTCAATGGTTCGATCAAGTAAGAGAAATTGAAGTCATCGCCAACAAGGGCCAGACTCCGCTCGTTGGCGTCGGGTTGTTGCAGGGCCATCGGCTCGTCATCGACTACTCGACACAGCGGCTGTCGATCGAGTAACGCAAACCGTCGAAGGAAACTTACTCGCGGATGCTTGGCGCTTTACCCGCGGACCTCCGCTCCAGGCCATGAGTGCCCGGCGTTTTATCAGCGGCGCACGACGCCGGATTACTAACCCCCGATGCCGGCGCACGAACGCCCGGTGCCGGTGCATGAACGCCCCATGCCGGCGCACGAACGCCCAATGCCGGAGCACGAACGCCCCATGCCAGAGCACGAACGCCCCATGCCGGGCGAGTGACGATCGCTGCCGCGGTCGGACTCGTGTCTGAATGCGGGACAGAGGCCACTACTACAGAGTCATCGGGCAGTGCTACAGCGGCACGGGTGATTTCAGCCGCGGCACTGGTCAGTTCTGCGGAGTCAGTGCCCATTCCAGCAGCGGCAGTGCCTATTTCTGGTGCGGCAGACGCCGCAGGTCGGCGGGCAGCGAGCGTTTCGACCGAGGCACAACCCGGTTCCCCTGCGGCACGGGGCGCACCGACCGCGGCAGAAGTCAATCTGATAACGGCATGAATCAGTTTGACAGCGGCGCGTGCGACTAATCGTGCGGCGGCACTGGTTTCGGGTGCGGCAGGCAGTGCGGCGACGGAATCGCCGGCGAGTTTGGGGCATGCACGTCATCCTCCGAGACAAACGGCACGTGCGATCGCGGGCGTATGGCATGCCGTAGGCATTGCGGCGGCAAGCGGTGCGTGAATCAGCCGAAGACGGGCCGAAGCCGAGTGGGCGAAAAGCGAATCCTGAGGCAATTGTCGGCACTGACCGGTACCATTCCGCAGCCCGCTCGCTTAGACTGCGACGCACACGAGGTCATGTGGCTGTAATCCGGCTTGCGACTCCGCAACTTGTGGAGAGTTGAATCATGTTACACCGGCGTTTGGCTGCGTTGCTTGCGGGCGTGCTGTGTTTTCAGGCAGCGGCTTCGTCGCATGCGGTGCCGCCGATGAACGCGACGGCACCGGCGGATCGGCCGGCTGATGTCGTGGTGCTGAACGGCAAGGTGCTCACGGTGGACGCGAAGTTCACGGTGGCTGAGGCGGCGGCGATTCGAGACGGCGTGTTTGTCGCCGTCGGGTCGAATGCGGACGTGAAGAAGCTGATCGGCGATCGGACGCGGGTGATCGACGCACGGGGCAAGTCGGTGCTGCCGGGCCTGATCGATTCGCACGTTCACGCGATCGGCGTGGCGCGCGAGCAGGCGGTGCAGCCGTTTCGGCAGCTCGGCTCGATCGCGGAGATTCAGGATTGGGTGCGGCAGCAGGCCGCGGCGACGCCGGCCGGGCAGTGGATTCAGATTCCGCGCGTGGACGTGACGCGGATTCGCGAGCGGCGATTTCCCACGCGCGCGGAACTCGACGCGGCCGCGCCGCAACATCCGGTGGTGTTCAATTGGCAGTACGCGGCGCGGCAAGTTCAGGTCGTGAACACGGCCGCGCTGCGGGCCGCGAACATCTCGCGCGAGACGCCCGACCCGCCCGGCGGCAAGATCGTCAAGGACGCGGACGGCGAAATGACCGGCGTGCTCGAAGATCCGCGCGGGCTCGTGGCCAAACACCTGCCGCCGCGACAAGTTTCCGAGGAGATGACGCTCGAAGCGCTCGCCGCCGTACACCGCGCGTACAACGAGAGCGGCATCACGAGCGTCTTCGAGCGCAACTCGAACGTGGACGGTTTTCGCCTGTACGAGAAGCTCAAGGACGCCGGCCGTCTCACGGTGCGGACCGCGGTGACGATCGGCCTGCGCTCGGACGGCACGGTCGAAGGGACGGAGAAGTTCATCGAGTCGCTGCCGTTCCGGTTCGGCGACGGCGAAGATTGGCTGCGTGTCGGGCCGCTCAAGATCGCCGCGGACGGCGGCATTCTTTACGGCACCGCGTACATGCGCGAACCGTACGGCACGCGGGCGGCCGCGCTGTACGGCATCACTGATCCGGCGTATCGCGGTTCGCTCAGCCTCACGCCGGAGAAGATTCGCGACATGATTCGCACCGGCCACCGGCTCGGCTGGCAGATGAGTTCGCACGTCACGGGCGACGCGGGCGTGGACATCGTGCTCGACGCCGTCGAGGCCGCCGACCGCGACAGCCCGATCAAGGATCGCCGCTACACGCTCATTCACGCCTACTTCCCGAACGACGACGCGATCCGCCGCGCGGCGAAGCTCGGCGTCTGCGTCGATACGCAGCCGGCGTGGTACTACAAGGACACGGACGCGATCGTGACCGCGCTGGGCGAAGAGCGGCTGAAGAGTTTCATCGGCGTGGCCGGCTGGCTGCGCGGCGGCGTAAAGGTCGCGATCAACACGGACCACATGTCGGGCATCGACCCGAACACGTCGCTCAATCCGTTCAATCCGTTCCTCACGATGTGTACCGCGATCACGCGCAAGACCGAGGGCGGCCGAGTCATCGGCCCAGACGAACGCGTCTCGCGCGAGGACGCCCTGCGCATGATGACCATCAACGCGGCCTATCTCAGCTTCGACGAAACGCGCAAGGGGTCCATCGAAGTGGGCAAGCTCGGCGACGTGGCCGTGTTATCTGACGACTTCATGACTTGTGTGCCGGACCAGATCAAAGCCATTCAGGTGCAAGCGACGGTCGTCGGCGGCAAGGTTGTTTTTGAACGGAAGTGAGCCGTCGAGCGTCGTCACGTCTCTCGTGTGGTTCGTTTGCCGGCGGATTCTCTGCGCGCGGCGATCGGCCAAATCACTTCGACTCGCTCGCCACGCACGGCGTAAATGCGGTCGTAGAGATTCACGGTCGGGTCGCAGTGCGGCACGATGAATTCGATTCGGTCGCCGATGCGCGGCAGTTTCGCGCCCGGTTCGATCGTGAGGATTCCGAACTCGTCGCCGCCGCGATTGTACGTGATGCCGGGCCAGTTCTTCGCCTCGGGGTTGCGCGGCACGGTCGTGTCGAGCGCCTTCGTGCCGGCGTCCACGGAGACGCGATCGGCGTGCGTCGCACTCACGACGGTCGTGAGCACGGTCAGGCTGGCGTGAAAGTCGGAGTAAACCTGCGCGTTGGTCCGGCCGCCGATGCGACGATAATCGACGTCCATGAAGACGTACGAGCCGACCTGCAGTTCGGTCACGCCGCGGATGGTGCTGTCGATGTTGTACGTGCCGGTGCTGCCACCGGAGAGGATGTTCGCGTCGAAGCCGGCTTGAGCGAGCAGTTCGCGGGTTTCGACCGCTTTGGCCATGACTTCGCGCGATGTTTTTTCGCGCGCCTCGAAACCCGCGACGTGCGACGCCAGCCCGGCGTACGCTTGCACGCCGCGCAGCCGCAGCGACCGGTGACTCGCGATGAGCCGCGCGAGTTCGACGGCCGGCTGGCCCGGCAAGACGCCGGTGCGGCGATCGCCGACGTCCACGTCCACGAGCAGCTCAACGGTTACCCGCGCCGCGTCGGCCGCCTCGGCGAGCAGTTCGACCTGTCGGGCATGCCCGACGGCCAACATGACGTGCCCGCCAGTCCGGATCAATTCGATCATGCGGCCGATCTTGCGGCGCTCGACGATCGGCGACGTCAGCAGCACGCCGGAGATGCCGGCCGCGACCATCGCCTCGGCCTCGGCCACCGTCGCGACGCACGCGCCCGACGCGCCCGCGGCCACTTGGCGTTTCGCGACTTCCGGGCACTTGTGCGTTTTCGCGTGCGGCCGAAACCCGCAGCCGGCCGCGCGGCACTGCGCGGCCATCGTGGTCACGTTCGCCTCGAAGAGATCGAGGTCCACGAGCAGTGCCGGCGTGGGCAGGTCAGTTTTCTGAAAGTCTTCCGCAACGATCTCGCTGAATGCCTCGGCTCGCGCCGCCGGTGTTCCCACTTGCGTTGCCAGGCCAACGGCAGAGCCAGCCATCAAAAACGCTCGACGGTCGAGAGTCATAGTGTCCTCCACGGCAGAGAAGATGTCGCCGCATTTTGGCTGAGACAGCAGATGAAGTCTAATCGGACCCGTGCGGGCGATTGCAGTACACGCCTCCGTTCCCTCTGTTGCCTCCGTGTGATTCTCGCCAGAATGTTGCGACTCATGACCGCACACGACACGACGACTGAACTGCCCGCACGTCCCCTCGGGCTGGTCACCGTTTGGGTGCCGGCCGTGTGCATGATGCTTGTGTCGGTGATCAGCTACATCGACCGAAACACGCTGGCGATCCTGGCGCCGACGATTCTGAAAGAGACCGGTCTGTCGAAGGAGGAGTATGGCTGGATCATCTCGGCGTTCTCGTTTGCGTACATGATCGGCAACCCGTTGTGGGGCCGGTGGCTGGATCGAGTCGGCGTGCGAGCGGGGATGTTGGCGTCGGTTGCGTTTTGGACCGTCGCGTCGGTGTCGCACGCGTTCGCGACGGGCTTTTGGAGTTTCGCGATTGCGCGGGCGGCGCTGGGATTCGGCGAGGGGGCGACGTTTCCCGGCGGGCTACGCACGGCCGTGCTGACGCTCGGCGTCGAGCGGCGGGCGCGCGGCGTGGCGATCGCATACAGCGGCGGGTCGCTCGGTGCGATCGTGACGCCGCTCATCGTCGCGCCGATCTTCGCTTGGTGGGGCTGGCGTGCCGCGTTCCTATTCACGGGATTGATCGGCGCCGCGTGGCTCGTTCTGTGGTGGTTCGTGAGCCTGCGGTCCGACTTGCGCGATGAGTCCTCTGCTGCGCCGCCGACTTCCCCTCTCCCGCTGGGAGAGGGACAGGGTGAGGGCAATTGTGCTGCGGCCTCGCCGCCGCCCGCCGCCCCGGTCGCTCAACCGCTGGAATTCACCGACCCGCGCGTCTGGAGTTTCATGGCCGTGTACGCACTCGGCGCCCTGCCGATCGCGTTCGTGCTGTACAGTTCGTCGATCTACCTCGATCTGAAGTTGCGGATTCCACAAGTGACGATCAACAAGCTGCTCTGGATTCCGCCGCTCGGATGGGAGCTTGGCTACTTCTTCTGGGGCTGGGTGACGGACCGCACCTGCCGCGGCGCGTCGAATCCGATCGCCGTGCAGCGTCGTCTGTTCGCGGTGCTTACGGCCGCGAGCCTGCCACTGGCACTCACTCCTTCGCTCGACCGTCTTTCGTTCGTGCTGGCGTCGCTCTTCGTGGCGATGTTCATCACGGCCGGCTTCGTGATCGTGGCGGTCTCCTACGCGACGCACGTCTACTCGCCGTCGCACTCCGGGCTGATTGCCGGCCTCGGCGCCGGCTCGTGGGGCGCGGCCGTCGCCGTCGCAATGCCGTTCTTCGGCCGCATGTTTGACCAGGAACGATTTCACGTCGCGTTCATTGTCGCCGCGATAATTCCCGTCGCCGGATGCGTCGTTTGGCTAGCGATCAACCGTCGCGCGGCCGCCGGGACTGGCACGCCGGCCCGCGCTGGTTAAACTTGGACACGTGAGCACGGCTGCCCCTGATCTTGAGACCTGTCTTCGCGAGCGTTTCGGCCTCGATCGCTTCCGGCCCGGCCAGCGTGAAGTGATCGAGACGGTGCTGGCGCGGCGCGATTGTTTGTGCGTGATGCCCACCGGCGGCGGCAAGAGTCTGTGTTATCAATTGCCGGCGCTCGTGCAGGACGGCGTTACGCTCGTGGTGTCGCCGCTGATCGCGCTGATGAAGGATCAGGTGGACGGGCTGGTCGAACAGGGCATTCGGGCGACGCTCATCAACAGCACGATCGACACGGCGACGCAGAACGAGCGGATCGCGGCCACGGAGCGGGGCGAGTATGACTTGGTGTACGTCGCGCCCGAACGATTTCGCAGCGGACGATTCAACGAGGCGATCCAGCGGACGCGCGTGGCGCTGCTGGCGATCGACGAGGCGCACTGCATCAGCGAGTGGGGGCACGATTTTCGGCCCGACTACACGCGGCTCGGCCGCGCCCGCAAACGGCTCGGTAATCCGCCGACGATCGCGCTGACCGCGACGGCAACTGACAACGTCCGGCGCGACATCTGCGAACAGCTCGAACTGGCCGACCCGAAAGTTTTCATCACCGGCTTCGACCGGCCGAACCTGCGCTACGAAGTGCGGTACGCGTCGAGCGACGCGGCGAAGCAGGAGGCGCTCCGCGAGGTGCTCGCGGCGATTCCTGGCGCGGGCATCATCTATTGTTCGAGCCGCAAGCGCTGCGAGGAAGTCGCCGAGTTCACGGGCGACTCGCTGAAACGAAAGTCTCTCATCTACCACGCGGGTCTGCAGGGGGACGAGCGGCGGCGGGCGCAAGACGCATTCATGGGCGGCAAGGATCTGGTCGTCGTTGCCACGAACGCGTTCGGCATGGGCGTGGACAAAGCGGACATCCGCTTCGTCATTCATTACAACATGCCGGGCACGGTCGAGGCGTACTATCAGGAGGCCGGCCGCGCGGGCCGCGACGGCGCTGAATCGCTCTGCCTGCTGCTGTACGCGAACGGCGACCGCTACATTCAGGAATTCTTCATCGAGAGCGAGTATCCCGGCCGCGACGTCGTCGGCGCGATCTACGAATTCCTCGCGCGGCAGCAGGGCGACCCGATCGAACTGACGCAGGCGGAGATCAAAGAGCGGCTCAACTTGGACATCAGCGAGATGGGCGTCGGCGCGAGCCTGAAACAGCTCGAAGCGGCCGGGGCGCTGGAACGGCTGCGGCCGCGCGAGAATATGGCGATCGTGCGGATCGACAGCGAAGTCTCACTCGTCGGTCTCTTGCCGGCGAATGCCTCGACACAGCGCCGCGTGCTGTCCGCGCTCGAGCAACTCGTCGCATCGTCGCGTGGAGACGACACGTATTTCAATCCGCACATGCTCGCAACGCGGCTCGGTCTGGAGCCGACGCAATTGACACGGGCGATCTACGAGCTGCGCGACAAGAAGTTACCGGTCGAATACGTACCGCCATTCCGCGGCAACGCCGTGCGCATGCTCGACCGCGAGCGGCGGATCGAATCGCTCGGCGTCGATTTCGCGAAGATCGAGAAACTCAAGTCGCGCGAGTACGAGAAGTTGGAGCGCGTGATCGGTTACGCGAAGGGTCGCGAATGCCGTCGCCGCACGATCCTGACCTATTTCGGCGACTCGTCGCCCGTCGCGTGCGGCCACTGCGACAATTGCAACTCGAAGCCCGTGCCGGCCGCCGCCCGCGTCGAACGATCGGAGCGAATGACCGAGATCGTGCGCAAAATCCTGGCGGGCATCGCGCGCGCGTCGGCCCGCTGCCGCGTGGGACTCGGAAAAGGGATCATCGCGGAAATGCTCATCGGGAAAGGCGTGAAGCAGGTGAAGAAGTGGGGCCTCGACAGACTGAGTACGTTCGGCCTGCTTGGCGAATTCACCAAAGACGAAGTCGTACAGCTCATCGAAAACATGGTCGCGGCCGGCTGGGTGCAACAGGAGGAGTTGGAGCGATTCAAGCCGGTGATCAGTCTCACGCCGCCGGGGCGCGAGGTGATGTTGGGCGAACGCGTGGCCGACTGCGCGTGGCGAGTTTCGCCCGAACTCAATGCGAAGTTGCGGCAGGCCGAGCCGGCCGCGAAGCGATCGCGCGCGGCGAAGGCGGCGGCCGACGCCGAGCGAGCCGAACTCGCTGCGCTCGAACCGCCCACGCCCGTCGATCGCGAGTTGGTCAAGCAGCTCAAGAGTGCGCGCGACCGCTGGGCCGCCGACGCGCAATTGCCGCACTACATGGTGCTCGCCAATCCGGTGCTCGAAGAAATAGCCCGCGTGCGGCCGGCGAGCCGCGACGCGCTGCTCGCCGTGAAGGGCTTGGGGCCGGTCAAGGTCGAGCGATTTGGCGACCGGCTGCTGGAAATCCTGGGCGTTTCGGCTGCCACCAAAGCACCGCGCGGCGACGCGACGACGCGAGCCGCCAAACCACCGCGCTCAAGCACGACGCCCGCAGCCACCAGATCGCCACGTTCCGACGTGACCGCGCCGGCCACGCACGGGCCGCCCACTCATTATTGGACGTGGCGATTGCTGGAACGCGGATTCACCCAAGCGGAGTGTGCGCTGATCCGCGGTCTCGATGAGCAGACGGTCTTGGAACACGCCATCCTCGCCGCTCGCGACCATCATCTCGTTCCGTTGAATGCATTCCTGCCCGACGACTTGATCGATTCGCTCGCAAGAATCGTCGAGCACGCGGACAGTCGCCATTCCGCCGTGCCGGTCGACGAACTGCCCGACGAACTCAGCACCGAACTCATCGAACTGTTCCGGCTCGTCCGCGGTCTGGATCGCGACAGGGACGTTGAGCGGCCGTAAAGTCACGCCGGTCCGCCGCTCACGCACACTTGAAGTGGCCGACAAGTTCCTTGAGTTCGGCGGCCATGCGGGCGAGTTCTTTGGCGGCGGCCTCGGTTTGATGGGCGCCGGCGGAAGTATTTCGGGCGGCGTCGGCGACGCCCACGATGTTGCGGGCGATCTCCGTCGCACCCTTGGCGGCCTCGTGTACGTTGCGGCCGATCTCGCGCGTCGTCACCGTTTGCTCTTCGACGGCCGACGCGATCGCAGCCTGAATGTCGTTGATGTGGTTGATGATCGCGCCGATCTGCGTGATGGCGGCGACGGCGGCCTGCGCGTCGCCCTGAATCGTCTTGATCTTCTGGCTGATCTCTTCGGTTGCCTTGGCGGTTTCCTTGGCCAGTTCCTTCACCTCATTGGCGACCACGGCGAATCCCTTGCCGACCTCGCCCGCACGGGCCGCTTCGATCGTGGCGTTGAGCGCGAGCAAGTTGGTCTGCTCGGCAATCGACGTGATCACCTTGACGACGTTGCCGATGTCCGCGCTGCTCTGTCCGAGCTGGGCGACGGTCGCGTTGGTGGTCTCGGCCATTTTGACGGCGCCGGTCGCGACCTGAGTCGCCTCGTGGGCCTGCCGCGCGACTTCTTTAATGCTCGCGCCCATTTCTTCCGTGGCCGATGCGACGGTCTGAACGCTGCGGCTCACTTCCTCGGCCGCGGCGGCCACGACGTTCGCCTGCACGGAGGTCTCTTCGGCGTTCGCGCTCATGAGATGGCTGGCGGAGGTTTGTTCGCCGGAGGCCCGCGCGAGCATCGTGGCGCTTTGGCCCATCGACTGAAGCGCCTCGCGCATGCCCGCGACCGCTTCATCGACGGCGCCGGCCATTGTGCCGAGTTCGCCGCCGGCCGCGACGTCGATGCGTCGCGTGAGGTCTTTGGCGGCCAGGGCCTGTAAGCCGAGAACGCATTCACGCACCGGCGTCGTGATGCTCCGTGCCACGAAGAAGACGAGTAGCAGCGACACAGCGAGCGCTACGGCCGTGAGCGCGAGAGCCACGATGCGGTTTCGTTCGTAGGCCGCGATGCGCGTTTCCAGCAACTGGTTGAGCTCTTCGACGGCCGTGTTCCAAAGCGAGAAGCTCGCGTCGCGCGCCCGGTTGCCTGCGGCCTCGAACTCGTCCGGCGTCACGCGCGCCGCGTCCGGCTCCGCGGCGTGCACGATCAATTGGACGAACGCCTCCGTGTCGGCGACGTACCGATCCAGCGCTCGCGGCATGTTGCGCTGCAGCGACTCGCTCGTGCCGTAACAATTCGCGTCTTCGATGAGTGCGGTCGAGATGCTCGCGCGCACGCGCCCGAGATCGGACTCGTTCAGCAGACTGCCGAAGACCGCGAGTTGAACTCGGTCCTTCGGCGAGAGTTGCTCTTGCTTCAGGATTTGTGTGGCGTCGGCAATGATCGTCGCGAGGCGATCTTGCGTTTGCGGAAGTGCCAGCAGCGTGATGTCCATCAAGTAGTAGCTGTCGAGGTCCGGGTCAAGAATGAGGTTCGACGTGTTCCCCGCGTGCTCGATCATCGTGCGGATGTCTCCGACCAGGTGTGCGTGCAGTTCGTCGCTCGAAGCGGCGTCGAGCCGCAGCACCGATCCGCGCAGGTCGTCCCACTCCTTCTTCACGGTCTGCACGCGCAGATGCTCGCGCTTGCGTTTGCCGAGACCTTCATCCGTGAACTGAAGCGACTTCCCAAGCCGGCCATCCACTTCTTCGAGTTCTTTGAACGCCTGGCTGATCTGGTCCTGCACCGTTTGAAGTTTGGCCTTGGCGCTCTGATCGCCGTCGAGGATTCGCCGAGTAAGCAAGCGGTGCTGCGGGATGTGCTCGAGTGCCCGTTCGAGCGGTCGCTGATACTCATTGCCCCACAATTCGAACTGGCCGAAGTCGATGTCGTTTTTGATCGACGTGGTCATGAAGTAGAGCAACACGGCGATCGGCAGCGAGAAGCTCAGGCTGATGACTGCCAGTTTGGTTGAGACGCGCATCGAGTGCAGAAATCCGGCTCCCATGGAGACCTCTCAAAAGGCGTTTTGTCTCCCCCTCCGCAGCGGCAGTTGTGGTCAAACGATGTTAACGGTCCGGTCGGCGTCGAGCACGAGCAAAAGTCGGTCGTCAAGTTGGTACGCTCCGCGGATCAATTCGCGCGACGCGCCGCGCAGCGTGGCGGGCGGCTCTTCAAGCCTCTCGTCGCTCACCTCGACCACTTCGCCGATTTCATCGACTAGCAGGCTGACCGGGCCGTCGTCGGTTCGCAGTACGACGTTCATCGGCTTTTTTCCGGCGGGCCGGTCGCTCAGTTCGAGGCAGCGCCGCAGGTCGATCGCGGTGACGATCTGCCCGCGCAGGTTGATCAGCCCGCGGATCACCGGCGGTGCGAGCGGCACCGGCGTCATCTCCTGGCTTCGTATCACCTCCTGGACGCGCAGAACCTCGACGCCGAACAAGAATCGGTCGAGGTGAAACGTGCAGAACTGCTGCGTCCCGGCCATGCGCTACGCCTCCGCCGCCGCGGCGACGAGCGCCGCTGATTCGCATGGATTCGACCGCGCGATGAATTGCCCGACGTCGAGCAACTCGGTGACGTGGTCTTGGATGACGGCGGTGAACAGCACGGAGTCGCGCCCGGCCGGACCGCGCACGGCGAGCGATTCTTCCGCGATGTCAATAATGCGATCGACGACCAGTCCGACGCTTCGCTCACCGTCCGAGCATACGACGACGTGTACCGAGCCGTTTGTGCGGTCGGCCGGATCTGTTGGCTCCGTCGCGGCCGGCTGCGGTCGATCGCGGCGCGCGGCCAGGAACGCCGCGACGTTGATGAGCGGCAGGATTTGGCCGCGATACTGCACGAGTTCTTGATCGTGGACTCGCTCGATTCTCGAACGCGGGATTTCTTCCAGCCGCGCGACGCTCGACAGCGGAATCGCCGCGCGACCGTGGTCCGTCGTCTCCACCACAACCACGGCCTGGCGATCTTGCGACTCGTCCACCGCCGGCAATTCCGCCTCTGGCAGGGCCGACTCGCGCACCGTGGGGAGCAAGTGAGCGGAGTCCGCGAGGCCGAGCACGTCGAGAATCAGCGACACCGTGCCGTTGCCCATGATCGTCGCGCCGGCGAAGCACGACAGACCGCGCAATTGCCGCGCCAGCGGCTTAACCACAATCTCCTGCGTGTCGTTGATGCGATCGACGACAAGCCCGAAATGCCGGCCGTCCACGTGCAGCACGATGATGTTGGTCACGTCGTCGCGCGGGGCCGTCGCGGCGCCGCCCGAGCCGGGCAATCCGTCGCGACCGTCGTCGAGGCCGAGCATGCGGCGCAGGTAGACGATCGGCACGAGCTTGCCGCGGAAGCGATACACCGGCGCCCCGTGCAGCGGTTCGATGCCGCGCCGCGCCCGATCGCCTTCCAGCCGCACCAGTTCAACCATGCTGTTTTGCGGAATCGCGTACTGTTCCGAGCCGCACGTGACGATCAGCGCCTTGATGATCGCGAGCGTGAGCGGAATTCGGACGCGGATCGTCGTGCCCGCGCCGAGCTTGCTCTGAACGTCCACGATGCCGCCGATCCGCTCGACGTTGATCTTGACCACGTCCATGCCAACGCCGCGGCCGGACAGGTTCGTCACGCGCTCGGCCGTCGAGAAGCCGGGCAAGAAGATGAGGCCCGTCACCGTTTGCTCGCCCATCAGGGCCACTTGTTCCGGCGTGACCAGCCCGCGATCGATCGCCTTGCGCGCGACCCGCTCGGGATCGATGCCGGCGCCGTCGTCGCTGATCTCGATATTGACCAGGCCACCTTCGTGAAATGCCCGCAGCAGAATTCGCCCCTCGGCCGGCTTGCCCGACGCGGCCCGCGCGCCGGGAAACTCGATCCCGTGATCGATCGCGTTGCGGACCATGTGCGTGAGCGGGTCTTTGATCGACTCGAGGATCGTCTTGTCCAGCTCGGTCTCGCCGCCCTCCAATTCGATGCGAACTTGTTTGCCACAGGCGACGCCGAGATCGCGCACGACGCGCGGCAGCGTATTCCAGACGTTGCCGATCGGCTGCATGCGCGTCCGCATCACCTCTTCTTGCAGTTCGCTCGTGATCAGATTGAGCTGCCGGCCGGCGTTCACGAGTGCCGTGTCGCTTTCAGCCGCGATGTTCTGTTGAATCTGGTTGCGAGCCAGCACGAGTTCGCTGACGAGGTTCACCAGCTTGTCGAGCACTTTGATGTCGATGCGGATTCGGCTGTCGGAAACGGGCGCGGGCAACGCGGCTGAATCTTTGGCGGCGGGGGACAGTGTCCGCGACGGCTCTGACCCGGAGGTCAACGGCAAATTGGGAACTACGGTACTCGACCCGGGGCTCCTCGGCGTCACGACGCTGGAACCGGGCTTTGTTTTGGACACGAACGGTTTTTCGCCGGCTGGCGTCGCAACGCGCGGCGCGGCGGTCGCCGGCGTCGAGTTTGCCGCTTGAGCAATTCCGGCCGCAGCATGCGACGCGGCACGACCCGTCGCGAGGCTGCCGCTCCGGCCAGCCTGCGCCGCTACGGCCGACTCACGCAGCCGCGTCAGGCGTTCGATCAATTCGGAATACTCGCCGCCGCCGTCGTGCCCCGCGGCCTCGACGCTCGCCAGCATCTCGCGCACGGCGTCCAGCATCGACAGCAGTGCACCGATGATCTCGGAATCAGCCGCGAGCGAGCCGTCGCGGAGCCGGCCGAGCAGTCCTTCGCCCGCGTGCGCGACCGCTTCCAACTTGGAATAGCCGAGAAATCCGGCGCTGCCCTTCACCGTGTGAACCGCGCGGAAAATTCCGGCAATCGTGCCGGTCGCCGTCGGATCTTTTTCGAGGGCAACAAGGTCCACGTCGAGTTGTCCCAGATTCTCGTGGCTCTCGATCAGAAACTCTTTGACGGCTTCGTCGATCTGGCTCATCGCTTGCCCCAATTCATGATGCGACTCAAGATGCCGCGGATTTCGCGCACGTCGGACGACTTGTCATACACGGCCGACACGCCCGCTTCCTCAACGCCCGCCGCGATTGCCAATTCCGTCGCACTCGTGACCATGAGCACCGGCACGTACGGCTGCGGACTGCTCGTGCGTATGTGCCGCACCAATTGCCCGCCGTCCATGCGCGGCATCTCGAAATCGGTCACGACCAGATGGAAGGATTGGCTGTCCACCATGTGAGCGGCCTGCTCACCGTTCGACGCTTCCGTGATGTTGCCTACGCCCATCTCCTCGAGCAGCGTGCGCATGCGGCGGCGCGCGACCGCACTATCGTCAACCACCAGCACTCGCGCCGATTCCGGCTCGATGTGCGTCACTGTCATTTCGCTGGGAAACTGATCGACCACCGCGGTGATCGCGTGTCGCAATTGGTCGAGCGTGAACGGCTTGGTCAGCACGCGGACGAGCCGCTGGGCCTGTGCGCGGCCGTGCGATTGATCGTTGGAATCACTCGAGATCAGCAGGAACGGCACGTCGCGCAGCCGCGCGTCCGCCCGCATCGACTCGACCAGGCTGTCGGCGGTCATGTCGGGCAAATGGAGCGACGACATCACGACGTGCGGCCGAAACTCGGCCAGGACTTGCGTCGCCATTTTGCCGTCGCCGGCGAATTCCATGCGTTGGATTCCCAAACTCTGCAACTGGCTGCCGATCAGTTTCGATTGTGTCCGCGACGGCTCGACCAAGAGCACGCCAAGCTCCTGCACGGTGATGCTCGGAATCGTAAATTCCGTGGTCGGCTCGATGCCGGCCGTGGAGTCGAGGTCGGTGACGTTCGTGACGGCATCGAGTTCAGGCATTTCGCCCGCTACCGGCCCGAGCGCCACGGTACACGCAAGCTCGTCGATTTCGAGCGATTCGAGGTCGCGAATCACGTCGCTCATCGACTGGTGCCGGTCGGCGGGTTTTTTCGCCACCATGCGACGGAACACTGCGTCGAGTTCTTGCGGCACGTGTTGGCTGACCGCGCACAGCGACGGGATCGGCTGCTCGCGGTGGGCCAGCAGCTTCTCCATGATGGTCTCGCCGTCGTAGATCGACTTGCCCGTAAGCAGGAAGAACAGCGTACAGCCGAGGCTGTAGATGTCGCTGCGGTGGTCGGCGTGCCGCGTATTCACCGCCTGCTCCGGGGCCATGAAATCGACCGTGCCGGTGATGCATCCTTCTTGCGTGATGTCGGAGCTGGCCGTGCCGCCCACCTCGACGCAGCGAGCCAGGCCGAGGTCGGTCACCTTGATCGTACCTTTGTTGTCGCGCAGCAAGTTCGCCGGCTTGATGTCGCGGTGTACGATGCCCTGCGCGTGCGCGTATTCCAATGCACGCGCCGCTTGAACGGCGAAGTGAACCGCCTGGCGAATCGTTTGCGGGCCGCGCCGCTGAACGAGCCGCGCCAGATCGCAGCCGCTGACGAACTCCATCACGAGGAAGTGCCCGGCGTCGCACTCGTCCGCGTCGTAGGCCGTGACGATGTTCGGGTGGCTGAGCCGCGAGACCGCTTCGACCTCGCGCTGAAACCGAGCGACCTGATCGGCCGATCTGACCTGCTCGCGCGACAGCACCTTGATCGCGACCAACCGTTTCATGCGGCGATGCTGCGCCTTGTAGACGACGCCCATGCCGCCCGCGCCCAGTTTGTCCAGCACGACGTATCGGCCGATTAGCAACTCGCCGTGCCGCTGATCGCGAATCGCCGTCGCTTGGTACGCCGTCAGCTTCCCCTGCTCGGCCAGCGCGTTCACCAGCGCATCGACCTGCTCGGCGCCGCCGAGATCCGGCAATCCGTCCAGCGCCTGCTGCAGGTCGTCGGGCGAGATGATCCCGCTGTCAATTAGTTGTTCCGAAACTTTCGTCATCGGCGGTGTGGTTGGAACTCACAAGGCAGGCAATTCATGAACAAACGACCATAGACCAATCGGACGGCGAAATCCAGCTTTTTTTTGCTACTTTCGCGGCGAGAACCGGGCTTCAGCGGCGTTTGCGGAATGCATCTATCGCTCCGTTCGACAAACGGCGGAACATCATGCCAACGAATCCGCATCGACGCCCGAAGTCTCGGCGGCGTCGGCATTCTGGTGCTGTGCGCCGGATTAACCCACCATCGTGCGAAGCTCGCCCGGCCACAAACGTGACCAACGGCGAACCTGGCGACGAGTATCGTGCTAATTACCTTATTTTCAATGGGTTACACTGATTTCAGATACGCCCCGGAATCATTCCGGGGAACCCCCGCGCCGTTCGGGGGAACCCCGGCGCCGTTCCGGGGGACTCCGCCGCCGTCCGGGGGAACTCCCGCGCCGTTCCGGGGGACTCCGCCGCCGTCCGGGGGAACTCCCGCGCCGTTCCGGGGAACCCCGCCGTCGTTCCGGGGACCCCGCCGTCATTCCGGGGAACCCCGCCGTCATTCCGGGGGACCCCTGCACGCCCCAGGAACTCCCCCGAACCAATCCGGGGACTCCCTGAATCGCGCCGGGGCTTCCCCGAACGCCGCGGGAACGCCCCGCATCGGCGGCGTCGCGGCATCCGCCTACACGGAATCCGGCACGACGTACGGCTTGCGGTAGTCGCGCGTGAACAGCGCGTTCGCCTCGGCGTCG
>Ga0247727_10003839_pt1 | contig 32769 bp, 29 predicted proteins | sample WisWelCaveWW1625_FD_202498 | JGI IMG/M metagenome (GOLD analysis project Ga0247727, IMG submission 202498) | Biofilm microbial communities from Wishing Well Cave, Virginia, United States - WW16-25 | ecosystem: Environmental > Aquatic > Deep subsurface > Groundwater > Cave microbial mat | place...
CACGGAAAACGCCGGCGGTGGGGTTTTCCGTAACACGTATTTGTCGCCGGCCTGTGGAATGCCGGACGGAATTGCTGACGATCTGGAAAATGAAGCAGGGTCGCTCTTTAATGCAGAACAGGACGAAAATCCCTGGCTTTACGTTTCTACTTATAGTCCGAATTTAGGAATAACCAATTATGACTACGATCGGGACCAGCGGCTGATCGAGATAGCGCCGCCAGAAGGGGACCCAATTTCCATTAATTACGACGATGCCAACCGAAAAGTCATAGTTACGCAAGGGTCCGCTTCAAGCACCGAGAAATACGATGCAAGGGGTAGATTGACCCAGCGGGAGATCAAGATCGAGCCCGGCACAACTTCCTATCAAACTTTTTCTTACGATGCATTGAACAGTCCGGTTCAAGAATCGGAAAAGAGTCTTTCTCCAAGTCCTGCGATGTTTATCAACCGCACCTTTGACGCGCTCAGTCGCGTCACGTCAATTACGACCGCAGACGGCACAACTCAGTTTGCCTACAACGGGCCGGACAGAACCCTTACCGTTCAAAGCGAGCTTGGTCCGCTGGTGAGTCAGTTCAGTTACGATGGCGCCTGGCCTTCCTTCGCATCGTAACAAATGTCCATGTATTCGAAAAACCCTTTACTCCCAAAGAGGCGCGAGCGATTGACTCTCATTGGCTGGAACAAACCTCCGTAGGTGTGCTGGAACCGGGCGATAGACACTGGGCGATTCTCGGTGAATTACTGGAAGATGCTCAGATTCGTGGCCCGTTGGTAACTGACGCCCATTTAGCTGCGCTGGCGATGGAACACGGGATGACTCTTTGTTCGCACGACAGCGACTTCCTGCGATTTCAAGGTTTGAAATTGGAGGATCCGCTCCGAATTTCACTGGATCAGGTCCCTGAGTAGCAGCAGGAGTATCACGATATCATGAACAGGAAACATCGATGATGGACTGGAATCGACTGCAGGAAATCCTAAAGTCGTTACCTATTACGCCGTTGTTGAGCTGAAAGAAAATATGGAGCATCGAATCTATCGCGTTACCTCAGTTGAAGTAGTTGGGCCGCACGCTCTAAAAGTCCGGTTTAATGATCATACGGAACAGACCATTGAATTCCGTCCCTATGTATTCGCGAATGGCATCAGCGATTGCCTCGAGAAACATGTTCATCTATCGCAAAGCTGGAAACGTCCTCAAACAGGTCTCTCTGAATCGGAAATGACAGTTTCTCAAACTGCTTAATATAAAAAGGAATGCATTCATGCAACACTCAAACGGATGGCTATGGATGCGCTGATCGCTCGAGCAAAACAATGGTCATCAGTTGCTGTATAGGATCTGTTGGATATTAGATCCACCGGTAGGTTCTTTGACAATATTTCGGAGCACGACTTTGTGCTGATCGGACCAAACAACTAATGATGACAAGATCTCTGGTCTAATAGCCGGGCTGAACGGCTAGAAATTTTCGTCTTCATCAGTAAAATCAGTTCCGACAAATTTTTGCCATGCTTTTAGAACTGATACGCCGCTGCCGGATTTCTCGAGCATTTCGGTAACAGGTCCGGAAGAACGCTTCAATTCCGGGAATTTTAACAGGAGCATAGCAATGTCGCGCCAGTCGGTTCCGGATTTTGGTTTGCCTCTCCGGGAATAATAAGAAACCACTTTAGCCGCAATCAGTTCAGCAGGCGCCAGTACCTGGACATTTGCAATACGTTTTGAGTGTGGCAACGGATCTACGAGTCGAATGTCCACGAGATGCCGGCTTCCTGACTTTCGAACTTGATACAAGCGGAAACCTTTGGCCCCGCCTGCGATTCTGACGCGAACAGCAATGTGAAACAGTGTGCTGAGGTGCTTTCGAAGTTCTTCCGCAAGAGCCTCGGGACGATTCGAGAGAATATCAATGTCCTGGGTCATCCGTGGCTCATCAACGTATGCATTCACAGCATGTGCACCGAAAACAACTGCATCCTTGCGACCGCGCAGAAATTGCAAAACAGCCTCCTGGATCTTTGCCAGGGGTAACGGCTCGCTTCTCATAAACTCCCTGAATGTGATGGAACCTGCTGAGAACATTCTGTGAACTCAGTGTAACACAGGGCGCAAAGACGCAACCCGGGTTCACCGGTAGAGTACTCATGAGCGGGATTAAGCCAAGCCGGCGCTCCTTTTCGCGCCGATACAGCTGAGGAAATATGAAAGACTCTAGTCCTCAGCGTCTCCGCGGTAAAAAAATGAATGCGCACGATGACAACAGTTCAGGCCCCGTGAACGTTTTCCTTCGCTGGATGATCCAGGGTCGGCTATGGTTCTCTCGGCTTGATCAGCAGTTCAATGCCGTCAACGATCTGGTGAATTCGTGTCTGCGAAAGTGTCCCGATTTTCTCGATAAGTTCCACCTTGTCGACCGTCAGGATTTGCGAGATGTTTACAACGCAGTCCCTGATCAGATTCGCCTCTCCTTTTTTCAGCAGGATATTTCCTGGCGCAGCGCCTCTTTTCAAATTTGAGGTAATGGCACACACCACAACAGTCTGAATGAGGCTTTTGTTGAATACATTGTTCTGAATGACAACGTGAGGATGTTTGTAGCCCGGTGAGGAACCAGAAGGTGTCCCCAAATCAATCCAAAATACATCGCCCTGACGGATCACCATTTCTCCCGGCGAATTTTTCGAGCATAGTGCTTCCGGGCCCGTTTCCGAACCTCTTTTTCCTCGGCAGATTCTTCCTCACCATACGCATCATTCAAGGCCGCCAGGAGAGTCCGGTTCCGGCGTCTCTCTATGTATTCTCGAATCGCATCAGCGATCACTTTGCTTCGGGAGACATGTTCTTCAATCGCATAACGGGAAACGTGTTCAAAGAGGTCTCCTGGAATTGAAATAGCAGTTTTCATACCATAAGTATACTAACAGGTATGCATACAGGCAATACCAATCGATAGCAGAACTTTAACCGAAAATACTCGAAACCGCGTCACTACATTGAGCTGTACTCGACAGATTTGTTGAGTGGGTTGGTAAAAATGGCGGGCAGGGCCGCCCGCCCTTCAAGTCGATGGATTTTTTCATTTTTGTTTCACAACTTCGAACGTCCGCACGACACTTCAGCTTCGTTACAGATACGAGCTGGCGAGGTTGCGGGTTTCTGGATGGGGATCGGACTGGGCAATTTTTTCCAGTACCGGGCGCGTTTGTTCGCGGGCGATTTCGCCAAGGATGCGGACGGCCGCGTTTCTTTCAGGGATTTCGGATTTGGTGACGGGTTTTCGTTCCAGCACAGTTGTAGCGGGGGCTAATGCGTCAGTCGTACGAATTTTAAGGAGCGCCTGCAAAGCGGCGGCGCGCAAGTCGGTATCGGCTACCGGACCTGCGAGGGCAAGACGTATCAAGGCAGGAACAGCGCCCGGAAAAGGATTCATGGTCACCAGATGAATGGACTGCAATCGGACTCCCCTGTCAGTGTGCTCCATCAGCGGCAACAAAAGTTGTTCCGATCTTGAAGTGGACCGGTACAGAAGTTTGACGACTTCCTTTGCTACCCTTGCGTCGGGATGCAAAACTCCCTTTTGCAGAAAAGCGGGAAGCTCCGGCGGGTTCATTTTCCCGATAATGGTCACCATGTTCCGTGCAACGTACCACCGCGGGTCCGACATTCTGCGATCGAGCTCCTCTAAGAGTACTTCCTGCTTAAGAGCTGTTATGTACTGGATCAATCTCGAACGAACGCTCTGGTCCTCTTCTTCAGCCAGCAGTTCAGTCAGGAATGAGGCCCCCTTTTGCCCTGCCATTTTGAATCCTTCGATAAGCGTTTCAACCCCTGACCAGCCGTCGCGCAAATGGTCCACAAAGACGGCGGCAAAAATCGACCACTGGTCGGCAAACTCGTTGAGAACCGATTCGTGCCTGTCAACTTGAGCTCGAATTGTATTCAATGTGTCGCGGCATCCGTTCATATTTTTTGCTTCGTAATTCTTTCGGAACATCGAAAGCAAAAGCGGAATATAAACAAGCGCAACATCCGGATTCGCTTCCTTCCGGTAACAGGTTGCAACAAGGAACGAAAGCGAGAACTGTACGTTTTTCCATTTTTCATTTTTTGACAGGGCCGAAATTACTTCCGGCAATGTTTTGATAGCGCTGATTTTCTGGTCGGGTTGTCCGTTCCCCAGATAGCCAAAAACTTTCTTGGACAACTGGTCGGCCTCCTGTAGATTTCCCTTACCGATCAGCTCAGACAACGCTTCGGGAACCTTTGGAATATCTTCAGCAGCTAAACCTTCCTTCTTCAGCATTTCATCAGAGATTACCGGCGGTGGAGGCGTTTCCCTCTCGATCAGCCCCTTCTCCTCCATTTTTTGCGTAACTTTTTCCGAAAGAGTGATCTGTTCCTCTTTCTGAAGCTCTTGCAGTTTCGATGCAACATCGCTCAACTGTTGCTGCGGAATCGGTTGATCGAGTAATTGCATAATGGAGGCTTCCAGCTCCTCAGGCGTAAGTTCGCGATAAAAGTCGGCGGGAGAACCCTTCTCTTCATTCCCTTTTACCAGAGCGCTCATCAGGAGTTTCGCCTGCATGGCAGGAGTGAAAGACCGGTACAGTTGAGCGAAGCGTTGTTTTAACGATTCGTTTTCCGGCGAGTCCGGAGTCTCAGGAGTCTTTTGCGCGATCATTTGAAAGATGCGGAGCAATATTCCACCTGGGTCCTCAGTTTTACCGGTCTCCAGTGATTTCTCCAGATTGTCTGCCGCAGCAGACGTACTTCCTATTCCGGAGGCCACCGATTGCATAACATAAAGCAGCTCGGAAAGTGTACCTTGATCAATTCCGCCGGGAGCGCCGGCAGCGACTTCATCCGAAATGATCCCGTATTTTATTTTGTTCACTTGAATCGCCTGGATTCCCTGGTCCGTCAGGATCTTTTCGAATCCGCCCATGTCCCGGATGCGTTGCGGCTTCGTAATCAAATGTCGCAGAAAAAAAACCATTTCTTCCGGTTTTACACCGCGATAGAAAGACAGGCTTTGAATATTCCTTTCAAACAAATCCTTTGCAAAGCGGTCCACCACAAGATTCCCTCTTTCCACGACCTGTCCTTCCACAAGAAGGTTGCCTTCAGCAACGCTCATGATGATGGTGTCCTTATCGGAAAGGAGATCTTGAATGGTTTCGTACGCCTGATCTATGACTACGCGAGCGCGTGGATGCGTTTCCGGATACATCTGCAGAGCTCTGCTGGCCAGTTCCAGATTCTTGGCTAAATCGGAAGCGGATTTACCCGACATACTATTCGTCTATTTGATTCTGATCTTGATCCTGATTTTGAGTTCCTGGGCTGGAGTTCGGTTTCGTACCAGGCGTCTTTCCTGGTCCCGGTTGATTCGCCGGCTTTCCCCCCTTCCCGGGTTTTGTTCCGGGCCCGGGTTGCTGACCCTGAGGCTGCTGCGGAACAAACGCAAACACCCACTTATTATAAGTGGACTGTCCATTATAAACCCGGATGCTTGTTTTGCTGCTACGGCTCACTACGCCAACGACTGGCCCTACGCTCTCTTCTTCCTCCGAATCCTTTCCCTCTTTCGTTTCTTTGTCCGATTCAGTCTTTTTCCTGTTGTCACTCAGACCCGGCAAAACACCACCCGGCCTGTTCTTATCTTCCCCCTTTTGATCTTCTTCCTGTTTCGCCCCACCCGGCTGGTTGATGAAGCCCGCAGCGCCCGTCTCAACAAGGGAATCAGGATGCAAAACCTTCCATTTGCCCGACGCGGTCATTGGATCTTTGTAGAGTTTGCGAACGAACTTCAGTTTCTCAAGAGTTTCCATGTCCGGCGGATACGAATTGAATTTGGCGTGATACCGGGCAATGGCTTCTGCGTATTCCTTGCCGCGAAAAATCAATTCTTCTTCGTTCTCACGCTGTTTCACTCGTGTCCATAATGGCAATGAGATCGCCATGAATATGGACATGATAGCTATTAACACCAGCGCGCCGGCAAGGGTATAGCCATTGGCCGGAATCGAGCGGGGCGGGCGAGAGAAGCTATGAAAGAATTGATTTGTGGGGGCGGGCGTCCCTGCCCGACCTGTGGCTTCTCGATGAGAAATCGGCAGGCAGGGACGCCTGCCGCCACTGGTATGGGATTTACAATTCGTTGTAAGGTTTACCATCTAACGTTGTCCCTTCGGCTCCGCTTTTCACATCCCAGATTCCAATCTGCGCTGTGGGATCCGGATTGTCGCCCATTTCTTCGGGCACTTCGATCCAGGTATCCGAACTTTCTGAGACCGGGTCATACGGTATTTCACGAAAATACCCTTCCTCTACAAGGGTGGTCAGCGACGCAGGATACTTACCCTTATCATGATGATATTGATCGATGGTCTGTTGCAATATCCACAGGTTTTCACGAAGCACAGCTTCTCTTGCTCTTTGCTGAGCCTCTCTGAAACGGGGTAGCGCAACAGAAACCAGCAAGCCGATAATGGCAAGCACGATGAGTAGCTCAATTAATGTGTATCCTTTTCCTTTCATATTATTCACCATTCGTCATAGTAGGTGACACCATCCAGAGAAAGCACGTGCGCTTTGCAGTAAACATCCCAGACATTTTCGCCGCCCCAGGATTTTGAGTCGAGATCATCCTGTGAAGAGCGTAAGCCCCATTCAAAACTGTTTGTGATGGGATCCAGTGGAATGCGGCGGAGGAACCGAAGCTTTTTTCCTTTAACATCGCCGATCAATGTTTCTCCTTCCACAAGGTCTTCCAGTTTTGGCGGCCAACCATCGGTTCCGAATTTTGTCTGTATCCTTGGGGTGGCGCCCTGCGTAGAAGGCACAGCCGCTTCATGGTATGCGTCAATCGCATCGCGGATGACGCGCAGATTTCTTCGCAGTTCAATTTCACGATGGCGTGTCACGGAGAATTTTGCCACTGGAAGTGTAATAGCAGTAAGGACCATGATGATACTGATGACCACCATCATCTCAACGAAGGTCAAACCTTTTTGTTTTTGGAAGAAGCCTTGAAAATCAGTGGAGCGGGCGTCTCTGCCCGCCACATCATTTGTCGACGGAGAGGCGGCGGACACGGAGGCCCGCCCCACTGGCTTAAGGGGTTGAAGGATTCTTTGCAACATAGCTATTTCACGATCATGGTGAAAGGCAAGAACGTGACCGGAATCACGGCGCCATCAACAGATCTAAGAACGGCGGAGTTTAAGCTGATTGTGGTTTGACCGGACTTGATCGGGCGCAAAATGATAGTAGCAACGACACCGGCATCGATTCCGGCCGGCACGTGAGTTGCGTTGATATTGATTGCGCCACGCCCGTTATCAAAACTCTTGGCAAAAGCGCCGGGAGTCATGAAGCCGCCCTGCAACACATCCTTTATCTGCACGGCGGCAGGATCGAATTCTAAAAACAGAAAAGCATTCGCGAGGTCTTTTGCGTTTTCTGCGCGAATATGCAGGATCACGTCTGCATCTGCGGTCGGTTCCGAGTTCACAGACAGGAAGGACAATGTAGCTCCGCCTCGTTCATCCACAACAGGTTCATCGGGTTGGACAGGCGGAACAACGGTCCGCGGCCCGCCTTCCGTAACAGGCTTCACGGGTGTCACAACGCCTTCAGGTTCGGAAACCGGTTCGTCCGGTTGTTGCTCAATCGGAGCTTTTAGTTTTTCGGTCATTTCGACTTTTTCATCTTCAGGACGAAAAGGCTTTTCCGGAAGCACTTCTTTTATTTCTTTTTCCGACTCCGGAGGCGTTTTACTCTCCCCTTCTTTAATGATGTCTTCGATTGTCTTTTCCTGTTGCCGCTCCGAGCGCTCGAACACGCTGATGGGAGGAGCTGCTTTCAAACGCACGTCGTCTTCGGTCCCGATCCAGATGGGGGCCAGGTCCTCCGAAGTAATATTCGGCGTGCGTAGAATATGGGGCGTAATCGTGAAAATGATGTCCTTTTCCGACACGGATTTATCATTGGACGCAAAGATCTCTCTGAGAATAGGAATCTTATGTATACCGGGAACCCCGCGCAGAGCCTTGCGTTCATCCCTGCGAAGTAACCCCGCCAGCAAATTGGTTTCACCGTCTTTCAAACGGATGACGGTGTTGACGGTCCGGTTTCCGATCGTTGGGGGGAAGCTTCCTGTTCCGGGAGCTGTGATCGATGTCAGCTCAAAACGCATGGTGAGACTGATTTCACGGTTATGATGCACTCGCGGTGTTACATCAATATTGATACCGACGTCCTGTTGCTGAAAGGTGGTTGTGGGAAAGGTGCTGACTTGCTGTCCCGGAGCCGGAGCAATCGCCGTTTGAATCACATTCACCGGAATCGGAACTCTGTCACCCAGGCGCACGGTTACCTGTTGTCCTTCAGACGCGCGAATGTGGGGTGTCGCCAGAAGTTTTGTGTATTGATCTGTAACAAGAGCTGTGTAAATGAAACCCGGTACGGCAAACGCCCAGGATGCCGCGTCAATGGCCTTGAACTGATTTCCAAATATCGTGGAAACCGAACCCGATGGGGCGGGGACTGGTGGTCCGTTCACGACAAGAGCCTGAGACGCGCTGTAACTGGTAAGGTCAACTCCGTATTCAAGAGCGCGGTCACGGTCCACTTCCAGGATCTCAATGTTCAATAAAATCTCAGATCGTGACTTGTCGTTCGCCTCAATGATTTTTTGCGCGATCGCAATTTTATCGGGAGTATCACGCAGGGTAATCGCATTCAATTGAGGATTTGTAGCGATTCTCTGGATCTGCATAACGCTTCGAATCAGATTCAACACATCGTTCAATTCGGCGTTGCTCAAATAAAATGTCTGGATGACCTGTTCGTCATACTGGCGGCGTTTTTGCGGATTGTCGGGAACAACCAGAATCGTGCTCTGATCCAGTGGTTTGTAATAAAGCCGGTTGGCAACAAGGATCTGCTCCAGAGCGTTGCGAAACGTGATGTTGTCCAGATTTACTGAAAATTCCTGATCGCGAAAATCACTGTCGTAAACGATATTGATCCCTGCAAGCGCGCCCAGTGAATCGAGAATGTGTTTGAGGCTGTCATCATGAAACTTCAATGATTGAATTGAGGTTTCGGCTTCAGGGCCCAGCACTTTGTAAATCTGCATTTTCTTCTTTGCATCTTCTTTGGCCTGTTCAATCTCGGTCAGCTTTTCGCGGTTTAACTCTTTTTCATATTCCAGTCTTGCGTTCTTGAGCTCGTTGGCGATGTACTGGTTCGTGGGATCAAAATCAAGAGCAAGCTGGTGTTCGATCACAGCCTGTTCATAATTGCCGGTTGAAGTAAGCTGCTTGGCTTTTTGAAAATGAAACTGCGAAGCCGCAAGACGCGCCCGTTCAAAACCGACGCGATATTCAGGCCTGTCCGGCTTTTCGTTTAGCGCCCGGATGTAATGGGCCACAGCTCGGTCCCACTCTCCGCGTTTGGCCGCTTCTTCCGCCTGTTTGTAAGCTTTATTTGCGGAACATCCGGCCAGACAAAACAGGGCCACGAAAAATAGCCATACAGCGAACCGGTTTTTGGTCATCCTATCCACCCTGATTCCCCTGAAAACGAATCGTGCTGCGCTGGTCCCTGTCTAACAGGCCGAGTTCAACAGTGTCTTCGGTTATTTTCAGAACACGATACTGATTGGCAATGACGTCATTCACGCGGCCAATGTAGACCTCCCTGCCGTCTGTAAAAAAGGCAACCGGCCCTTCCGACTGCAAAAGGAAACCGATGTATCGAAGGGTGATCACCGGGGCCGGTGGCGGAGGAGGTTGACAGTCCGTGGGACAGTTGACGCTATCTTCACCCGCTTCACAATTGCTGTTTCCACAGATTGCAGACGGCGGCTCAACAACTTGCGACTCCTCCACCGCCTGCGCCGCCGCCTGCGCTTCAGCGCGGGCAAAGCCAAAGATGTTTCGGACATTTTCAGAAACCGCAGGCATTTCCCTGTTGAGTAATTCGGCCAGAAGCAAAGGATCCTCCCTGGTTTGCATTTGCGGGCCTGCGGAAGACTTCTTCACTTTCAATGGGTCCTGAACTGCCGGAGAATCATTCCACTCCCGAAAGTTCACGATCACCAGAAGCGCCAGCAATCCCACCAGAATATAGGTCTTACGGTCCCGAAGTGCGCTTGTTTTTAGCATTTTCGGCATCTTTTTTCAGCTCTTCATCCGTTAAGTAAGTTGAAAGTTGAAAACTCAAAATAAGACTCTCACCACTTTGAGTTTCCCGCTCGGTAGAAAGATCTACTCGATCCAGAATCAAAAAATGACTGGACCGCTCAATTTCGTTAATAAAGTGGCGAATATCGCGATAATTGCCTTCGACCGGAACAGAGAGAACGAAACGACGTAATCCGAGATCGGGCATTAGCTCATACCGGTAGTCCACATTTGACCGGTCCACTCCCAGAGTACCCGCAAGCTCTTCCAACTCTTCCCGAATCTCAGTAACTCCCTGGGTTTTCGATGAAAGCACTTCTTTAAAGATCCGTTTCAGATCGGCATCCGCTTTCTGCAGGCTGCTTAATCGAGACTCAAGATCCCGCAACGATTTCTTTTCCTCCTGAATCTTATGTCGCTGTTCAGAATATTCTTCCTGAAGGCTGGATATCTTTTGCTTTTCCGGAACGACAATCAAAACAAAAACAATGAAGTTTAAAACCAGAAGCGATGACACCGCATAAACGAACCTGATGCGTTTCAGGAATAAACTGATGCCTTCGAAATTCATTGAACAACCCCCGTTTTCACAGGCGGCAAATAGCGCAATGAAATGCTGAATCGAAGCAATTCATCGACGCCGGACTGTTCTCCGAGAAGAATTACGTGAGAGAATGCAGCGTCACCCTCCAGAACTCGCACCAGATCCAGCATATCTTTGAGATTTCCCGCAGCCATTTCCAGTTTGATTTCAATATTCTTTTCTCCCACTTTCGGAGTAATGGAAATCATTTTTACCGTTCCGGGCAGGACCTCTTCGAAGTGATCAAAAAGGGATGTCCAGGAAAACGTGCGACGTTTAATCGCATTGTTAATGAACTCGGTTTCAGAAACAAATTGAGGCGTCTTGATTCGAACGATTTTGCCCCTCAGATCCGCAGCCTTGTTTTGCAGTTTGGAAAGCTGAGTTTGCTGATGCTCAATTGACGCTTTCAATTCACCTGTCTTTGTTCTCGAATCCATCAGACTCATTGCATTCCATGCGCTGAAGCAAATAACCGCCAGGCCTGAGAGGACACAACCGAGCAGGAAAAGGCTATGGTTCCTGAGAGGCGAAGACGCAAGATTACTGCGAATGATCATAAGAACTCCAACTTTCTGCTCATTAGAAGTCCAAGAAGTGGAGCAAAGGTCCTTGAATCGCGGTTTGCGCCTGCAGGAGAGACGTTTGCGACTGAGAGGTTATGAATTCGCTCCAGATTTCGGGAAAGTTCTTCCTGTTTTTCAACCGCATAAACGAAAGCTCTCTTGAACCCTTCTCCACCCAGCTTATCCTGATAAAACATGGTTGTCGGATGAATCTCAGCCATGGCTTCGTCCAGGATTCCATCTTGATGCTCCATCTCCCGGCTCCGGTAAAAAACAAGCCTGTCCTTTTGAGTTATGGCAATGGAGATGTAATTTCGATTCAGATTTATGTACAGATGGTCTTCCCCCTGCCACCCGTTAGCCCTGATCTCAGCATCAGCGAGATTCATAAAATTGAGAGTGACAAGATCAACAAGGCCACATTCACAGTTGATGGAAGATTCGATTAACTGCTCGTACTGTGCCAGCACGTCTCTGTTCATGACAGTTACCCAGAGATTTGACGACTGATAATCCGGCTCGCCCGTTTCAAGAAAATAGTTGATCTGTGCCTCTTCAATTCGAAACGGAATACTTTTCTTGAGCTTAAAACGGACCAATTCCAGGCATTCCCGGCGATTCTCAGGGGCCTGTTCGAGCGTAAGCGAGAATGTAAGCGCCGCCCGGTCCTGCAAAAGCAAACAGATTTTCGGCGACCGATTGCGATTTCGCATCCACAAAGCCTTGAGCGCTTCAGCCACCGCTTCCACATTGTTGATATTCGGCTTCAGCGGATTTACAGAGACTGCCTGGTCCGGCAACGGAAACGAATCAAGATGCTCGATGTGAACTCCCGTTTTTTGGACCGAAACAACGGCAAGCCGAACGCAATCCGAATTGATTTCTATTCCCACACCGGGGTACGCGGGTTCCGTCAGCAGATGTTTCCATGTCGACAGTAAAGATCGTTTTGTCATGACTTATTCCACGAAAGTGACTTTGTTGATTTCACGCAGAGTCGTTTCTCCCGAAAACACTTTTGACAGCGCCGATTCCCTTAAGAAGGTCATGCCTTCCTCGCGGGCCGCCCGTTTGATTTCCGCTGTCGATTTGATTTCCAGCAGAACTTCACGCATACGGTCATTCAATTCCAGAAGTTCTGCAATGGCAGTCCTGCCCTTGTATCCTGTGCCGGCGCAATCAATGCATCCGGCCCCTTCATAAAAAGTATGGTTCGCATACTTGACGGGATCGAGACCCGATTCCTCCAGCAGGTCCTTGCCGGCTTTGACGGCGTGCGTGCAATGGCTGCAGTTCAGGCGAACCAGCCGCTGCGCAAGAACACAATTCAAAGCCGAAACAAAATGATACGGCTCGATTCCCATATTCAGAAAACGACCGAGAACATCCACAACATTATTCGCGTGAACCGTAGTAAATACAAGGTGACCTGTGAGCGCCGATTGAATGGCGATTTGCGCCGTCTCCGAATCACGAATTTCGCCGACCATGATCTTATCGGGATCGTGACGAAGGATCGAACGAAGCCCACGCGCAAATGACAACCCTTTCTTCTCGTTTACAGGCACCTGAGTAATGCCGGGAAGCTGGTACTCAACGGGGTCCTCGATCGTTATGATTTTGTGCTCAACGCTGCGGATTTCCGACAGAGCCGCATACAACGTTGTGGTTTTTCCGCTTCCGGTAGGTCCTGTTACCAGAACCATGCCGTACGGTTCCGAAATATACTTGCGCAGTTTGCGCAAAATAACATCGGCAAAGCCAAGGACAGTCAGCTTCAAGTCTGAAAAATTCTCATTGATTGATTCTTTATCCAGAATGCGGATCACCGAATCCTCGCCATGGACACTCGGCATGATGGACACACGGAAATCGATGGCCTTATTCTTGATTTTCAGCTTGAAACGGCCGTCCTGTGGAATTCTTTTTTCCGCGATATCCAGCTCAGACATAACTTTGATACGCGAAATGATCGGCGCATGATACTTCTTATCGATCGGCTCCATTGCGTGCTGCAAAACGCCGTCAATCCTGTACTTGACCAGCACTTCGTTATCCTTCGTTTCAATGTGGATATCGCTCGCGCGTCGCTGGATCGCATTAAAGATGATGCTGTCCACCAGCTTGATCATCGGACTCGAATCTGTGGTCAGCTTATCGATGGTCAACGCATCTTCCGAATCTTCGTCATCGGCAAGAATCTGCAATCGAAACGTTTCAGTCGCCTCTTCAAGAACGCGCTGGCTGCTCTCCGACTTCTTTAAGATGTCCTGAATAGCAGACTGAGTACCCACCAGCATCCTCACGCGCACACCAAGCTGCAATTCCAGCTCATCAACCATCAGTATGTTGCTTGGGTCCGAAACAATAATCGTCAGCGTCCCGTTCTCCTTCTTGTACGGAACAAAATTGTAACGGAACATCAAATCCACCGGAATAGTCCGAAACAATGCATGATCAATTTGAAAATCTTTTGTTTCCACGAATTCCAGACGATACCGCGCCGCCAGCTCACGCGCCTGTCTGACATCCTGCGAAACTCCATTCATAACCGACTCGGTCATATTTTTCTCCTTCCCGCTCACCGAATTGTCTGATAAATCGAGAACAGCGGGTAATACATTGCCAGCAAAATCGCGGCAATCAACAACCCCATAAAGATCAACAACACGGGTTCAACAACTGCGAGAACGTTTGTTAAATTAGTATCAATTTCTTCATCATAAAAATCGGAAATATTTTTCAGCATCTCTTCCAGAGCGCCGGTTTCTTCACCGACCTTTACCATTTCTACAGACATATGCGTCATCAGACCTGTTTTTCGAAGAGTGAGCCAGAGGGGCTCCCCTTCCTTAACACCCTGGCTGACTTTCTTCAATTCCTCGGAAATCAAACGATTTCCAACTGAAGTCGCGGCCACATCCATAGCGTTCACCAGTGGAATGCCGCCTGCCAGCAATGTATGAAGCGTCCGCGTTAACTGTGACACTGAAAATTTCGTCCAGAGATTGCCGATAAAAGGCATTCTTAGCTTAATCTGATCAACTCGTATTCTTACGGTTTGGGAAGTTCTGATGGAGAACTGTAAGATGATGACTGCCGACACAAGAACTGGAATGACCCAGTAAAAGTTCCCGCGAACGAACAAAGCCGATGCAACGAGAATCTGAGTCATCAATGGAAGTTCGTCAGCAAACCCCTTATAGAAGTCGGAGAATTTTGGAATCACGTAGCCGACCAGGACCCCGACAACCGAGGCGGAAAGTATGAGAAGCAAAGTCGGATAAATAATGCTTGACAGCACCTTTGTCCGTATAGCCAGCATGATCTTCATGTATTGAAGGTAACGCCGGATTACAGTTTCAAGCGTACCGCTTTTTTCACCGGAGAGAATGCTTGCCGTATACACGCGGGGAAACACATCGGAATGAGAAGCGAATGCATCCGATAAGGAAGTCCCGGATTTCACCTGCCGGTAAACGTCTTCAAGAATGGCGCTGAAATCCGAGTTATCGATCCTGTCCATCAGAAGCTCGAGACAGCGCAGCAAAGGCAGCCCTGCATGAATTAAAGCGGCAAGTTCCTGATTGAAGATCATGAATTCTTTGTCGCTGACTTTTTTTCTGCTGAATGCAAAAATCGCTTTTAGCAGAGCAACCGGCTCAAACTTTCGTTTGATTCCGAACACGTAGTAGCCCTGTTGCTCCATTTGATCACGCAGTGTTTTTTCGGATTCTGCGTGATAGCTTTTCTGCTGAATGTCTCCGTTCAGAGTCCCGTATTTGCAAATATATTCAGCCATTATTTCCTCACTTTGCCCAGAAGAATGACCAGCAGGGCCTGATCGCTTTCCTCAAAACGACTGGCCCCCAGCACCAGAGTTTCCCCGTTTCGTAAGTTCAAAGTCAGAGAAAGAAGCGTGCTGAAAGACTCCTTTTCTGAACGTGGTCTCTTTCTTTTCTTCAATTGAAAGTTCTTCAACCGGATAATACCGTTCCCTTCCTGAATTACATCGGCCAGAAAATTCACCTGATAATCCCGCGCCAGCCCCAGAACGGAAGAACGCCCTTCCTCCGAAATGATGACGCCGCTGTCCAGAAGAGTGTAATCGTTAAATCGTAAAACTTCACCCAGCTTTCCAATATCTTTTATCTCCCGGGAGATCGCATTCGAAACGGCCGTTTTCTTTGCAAGTACCAGTTTGACGGAGATTTCGACTGATGGGGGCGGCACATCAAACCGGGTCACCGCTTCCTCAATCTGTCGAAGATTCATCTCGTAATCCTGAACAACGATCATTTTCAGATGAGGCTGCATGGTAATCGAGCCCTTATTGCTGAGTAACGAATTGATCACGGCAAACGCTTCCTCGACCCTTCGAAATTTTATCGAAAACGCCCTGGTAACAATCGTATCCTCGCAAAAAGCAGTCGCCGATACCAGAAGAACGACCAGGCTGCAGGCAAGCAGAGGCGCACTGCGCGTGCACGGCTCCTTCATAAATCCATACCTGGATCAAACAGCATGACAATCTTTTCTTTTTGATCCGATTGCAGAATGTAATAACGGGCCTCAGGACTCTGGAGATCTTCGATGACAGGATACTGCGGGAAATCCTGAATTTTTACAGGGAAAGGCGCATCCGAAATGTTGCTGCCGAAAAAAGTTATCAGGACCGCCAGAGCGATGGCTGCTGTCCATCGGGCCACCTGAAAAGGAAGCGGCGCGCCGGTTGCTCCCGTGACCATTTTTTTTCGAGTGGAGTCCCAGAACCCGATCCAGAAATCATCGGGCAACGCATCGTCATCCAGCGAAAACAACAATTGATCAGGCGCTTCCCGAAGAACAAGCTCCCGGCAGGAGCGGCAAAACCCGATGTGCAAACGATACTTCTGAAGCATTTCCGGAGTCGCATCATCCCACTGGACGGGCGCCGGAATCAGGTTACATTCCATATTCGGGAAACAGTTCCTTGACTTTTTTACGGAAGGATTCTTTGGCTTGAGAGAGCAGATTGCGGACCGTTGACTCCGTGCAATTGAGCATTTTTGCGATGTCCGGAATCTCCATTTCTTCTATTTCCCGCAACACAAGCACAACTCGTTGCCGTTCAGCCAGTAAAGGGGCAATACGAAGAAAGATTTTACGAATGTCGCGATTGCGATCCGCAGATTCCACTGGAAGTGGAGTTTCAGACAAAGGCTGCGACTCTTTGCGGGACCGGAGGAAATCGATCGCACAATTTGCCGCAATCTTTGTAATCCAGCCGCCGAACGATCTCTTCTCATCGTATTCCTTGAGTGATTTCCAGACCTTCAGGAAACACTGTTGCGCAACATCTCTCGCATCTTCGTAATCCAGGACCAGCCGGTAAGCGGTCCAGAATACGGAATCGCGATACCTCGCAACCAGCCATTCAAAAGCCTGCGAATCTTCCGTAAGGCAGATGCGGATGATCTCACGATCATCAAGACTATCTGCCTCACTCTTATTACGAAAGATAAAGAGATTTTGTCTAGGTCCGTATTTCATTCGGTCCTTTGCAGGATGACGTCGGTTCCAGGTGGTGTTTGAAATAAGAAAAAATTCTCGGGAATCGATGGATTTTCCAGGATATTCGTGAATTTATACTCTGTGCGGTTGTCCAGAGCATCAATCACCAGCAATCTCAAAATGAGATTACGGACCGGATCCACTTCAACGATCAAGTGCTGAAAGTCCGGTTGTGGATTCAGAGGAGTCAACTTGATAATGCGAGAGGCCTGACGGGGATCAGCCCATTCGGCCTTGAAATCCTTCCCAAAATCACCACGTCCTGCCAGAAACAAAGCAGGAGACTGCTGATTGTCCTGGTGGTTTACAGGCGTTTTCACCACCTGCCGGTCGGCTGGAACATAATAAAAGTAGAAGAACCCGTCACTCAGAAAGATTTTGCGTTCCGGCTTCTGGTAATCCCATTTCATCCGCCCACCTTTACCCAGGTAAACCACTCCTTTTTCAGTTAACCCTTCCGAAAACCGCTTCGACTGATAGCTCTGGGTAAAAGATGCCTGAAGTGTATCCATGTTTTTATACTTTTCCTGGAGCTTGCTCAGAACATCGTCAACGCCGGCAGCGTGAACTTGACTGCTCAACAAAATTGACAGGACAAAAACGGCATACCTCATAAGTATTGTAACTGCAATGATTTAACCATAGCATTCCCGAGGGAAACAGGCAACTGCTGGAAGTGAGTGGTGGAAGATTTAATCGTTGCTCGACCCGTTGGACCCGTTGGGTGCAGAATTGATTCCCGGCCTGTCTCCCTGGTATAATTACTTCGTAATTACTTTAAAACGGAGGCTTGCGATGAAGGTCAGTGTCGTCCGCATAGGTAACTCAAAAGGTATCCGTATTCCGAAGCCGATCCTGGACCAATGCGCCATTGCCGAGACTGTAGATCTTGCAGTTGACGGCAAGCGGATCGTCCTTACTCCGGCGAAATCGAAGCCGCGCCGGAGATGGCTTGAAGCGGCGGAACGCATGCGCAAGGCCGGGGATGACGCGCTGTTGATCCCGGATGTGTTTGAAGAAGACGTTGACGTGGAATGGTGATTCAGCAGTATGACATTTTCATCGTAATACTGGATACGACAGTTGGCGCGGAGATCCGGAAAGCCCGACCTTGCGTGGTAATCTCGCCCGACGAAATGAACAAGGCGTTGAAAACCGTACAGATCGCGCCCATGACCACGAACACAGAGGGTTATCCCTGGAGAGTCCCAACAACGTTTCAAGGCAGGAAAGGCATGGTTGCACTCGACCACATACGAACAGTTGACAGGAAAAGGCTCGCGAAGAGAGTCGGTCATACAGGCCGATCCGTAACAGGACACATCAAGAGAGTAATCCACGAAATGCTTGTAGCATAAGGGATTGGCCGTCTCTACCCCTTGTGAAACCTGATTTTGCATTTTTTGATTTTCATGGTATGTTTTTCGGGGCACCTTTTCCCGTTCCCGATTTATTTATATTGTAAGCATTAATTACTTTGGGTAGGTGCGCTATTATTCCTTTACATATACGGTTTGCACGCAGGATGCGCGAGTTTCGAATGATTGCTCGTGGTCTTGCATGGACGAAGCATCCGATTCTCGCCCACATCATACCGATGAGGCGATGCAATCTGGCATGCACATACTGCAACGAATTCGATGACTTTTCGCCGCCGGTTCCCGGGTCGGTGATGAAGCAGCGGATTGACCGTCTGGCGGATCTCGGACTCACAGTCCTGGTCATCAGCGGTGGCGAGCCTTTGATGCATCCGCAACTGGATGAGCTGATCGCTCACGGCCGGAAACGCGGAATCATGACCGGTTTGATCAGCAACGGATATCTGCTGAACGTAGATCGAATCAAACGTCTCAATCAGGCAGGACTGGACCATCTCCAGATCAGCATCGATAACATCAATCCGGACGAAACATCCAAAAAGAGCTTAAAAGTCCTGGATAAGAAACTTCAAATGCTTTCAGAGCATGCCCATTTCGGAGTGAATGTGAATTCGGTCATTGGTGGCGGAATCAAGAATCCGGAAGATGCCATGATTGTCAGCAAACGGGCGGTTGAACTGGGTTTGACAAGCACTCTCGGCGTAATTCATAACGGTGGCGGACAACTTGTCCCTCTTTCAGATAAAGAACATGAAATCTATCAAAAGCTTCGGAACATCGGAAAACGAAGCTGGACCCGCTTTTATAAATTCCAGGATGACATCGCTAACGGCAGAGCCCATGAATGGAGATGCCGTTCCGGCAGTCGTTACCTCTATATTTGTGAAGACGGCCTCGTACACTATTGCTCTCAGCAGCGTGGTTATCCAGGAATTCCGCTGGCAGAATACACACGCGAACACATTCAGCGTGAGTTTTACACCAAGAAACCCTGCGCAAAATTCTGCACGGTTGCCTGCGTTCACGTAGTAGCAACATTCGATAACTGGCGTGCCCCACAAACAGGAAAAGCATTCGTGCCGTACAGACCTCAACCCGAGGCTCAAGAACCGGAAGGCGTCACCCCCCTGGCCGATTTACCGCCCGCCTTCGATTAGGCCGGCTCATACCGCCGGGCAATTTAGTAAAGAAGTCCGCGCTACACTTGACCGTTTTCACAAGTTCCGAAGCACCCGCCAACGTACGGTAGCAGGATGCAAAAAATGTTTACGGGCCGGTAAAGTCCTTGTTTCCACAAGATTACAGGGATAGGCTGTTCGTTGGGTTGCACTTAATGCCGGAATTACCTCACGCTCGCCGACGAGAGAATCTGGCATATCTCTTGCAAGTCCCGGCGTGAAATCTTTGTATTCTGGAGGGAATTCAAAATGAATTTGGTTAGAACGATTCTTGTGATGAGCATTCTCGCTCTTTGTCTGGCGCCTGTAGCAGGCGCGTACGACGTGGATAAGGTCAAGGTTGGAGATGTCAGAAGTTTTTCGGCGGAAAGCAAACATCCGTATGATCGCGGTGATGTGGATCGCCCCATGGTACACACGGATTATGTTTCCAGTCCAGGCGCTAAATTTATCCGCGTGCATTTCAGCGCTTTTGATCTCGCTGAAGGAGATTTCGTAAGTGTAGCCGGTGTGGATGGCGCGCAGTACTGGACATACACATTAAAGGGACTTCATGGCAACGGGAAGTTCTGGTCATTTGCGGTGGATGGCGACACTGCTGTTGTCCGTCTGCATGCCGGACTGAAACCCGGTTACGGATACCGTGTAGATAAGGTGGGCCATGGATCGAAGAGTATTTCACCCACACCGGAAGTAGTCTGCGGCACTGACGGCCGGGAGGATATCGCGTGCCATAACGAAGCGAACACGCCACAGAAGGCAGTCGCCCGTCTGCTCTTTACGGTTGGAGGTTCGCAGTATGTTTGCACAGGTTGGCTGGTAGCAGGATCCAACAGCAGCACGATGTTGACGAATAACCACTGCTTCAGCACTCAAACGGCAACAAATACTGTTCAGGCCATGTTCAATTACCAGAAAACGACCTGCGGTGGAAGCACAAATGCAACCACAACCGTTTACGCCGGCGGCACTTTTCTAAAAACAAACTCGGAAAGGAAAAAAGGCTCTAAGGGCGGACTGGACTACACTATTTTTACGCTTCAGGGCAACCCCGAATCCACCTGGGGTGAATTAACTGCGACATCCAAGGCGCCGGCAGTGAACGAAACCATTTGGTTCATTCAGCATCCCGGCGGTAACCAAAAGAGAATCGGATTCTGGGAGGATGCCGCGCATACAACGCGTTGCAAGGTAAACACCATCAATGCAACATACGGCAGTGCCGCAACCGGCAGCCAGATGGGTTATGGTTGTGACAGCGAAGGGGGATCTTCCGGTTCACCGATTATCAATGAAGCAACCGGACGCGCTTTCGGTTTGCATCATTACGGCGGCGTTGCGAGCTGTTTGAACTCGGCAACGATGATGTCGAAGGTTTGCGCCGATGCCGGTTCCCTGCTAAGCTGCGCCGGCAACTAAAACAGGTAAGTCATTTTTCACAAAAGGCCGTGGGCATGCCCACGGCCTTTTGCATTTCGGGGGCCGGGCCGGAGTAAGGACGAACTGTCACTTTGTTGGCTCTATCTGTTGCGGATTACATCAAAACCTTCTTTCTCCGCTGCATCAGCGAGACGATCATCAAAAGACACGAACGGAAAACCATCAGGTTCTTCCTCACAGGCAATTAAAGCTGCAGCAAGCTGCAGGGAATCGGCAGCCCTGAGCGCATGGGTTTCCAGAAGACGCAGAGATCGCCGCTTGATGACCTCGTGCTGGGTGATTTCATTGGATCCACGCCAGAGATCTTCAAGATTTTTCTTAGCGGACCGAAAATCCTCAGCAGAAAGAAGGCCTTCGCGCCGCCTTCGGCACAAAGCGGATGTTATTTCTACGATTGAAAAAGACCAGACCAGAACACCGTCATCGGATTCAATAAGGCCCCGGCAAAGAATGCTCTGGGCTTCACCAATAATGAGTGGTACAAGAGAAGAAGAATCCCAAAACCTCACAGCTCTTCCTCGCGTTCCCGCAAGAGAGCATCCAGGACCCCTGCGTTTTTTCCGGTCAATGGCCGCGCAATTAATTTTCGCAGACGTTTAGTATCCCCGCAACGCACGATCCCCTTCCGTTCCAGATCCAGCAACCGGCTGTTGTGGGTCTTTCCGGCGCTCTGGCGAACAGATCGAATTTCGGCTACAGGCACGTCACGGTCTAGTACCTGAATCGTCTCGCCCCGCCGGACAAGATCCAGATAGCGACTCAGATTGTTCTTCAGATCAGATATTTTAGCTTGTTTCATATGTCCAATATAGCTAGGTTTGGATTCGCTGTCAACGCGAGAGGGCGCGCTGGAAGTCTATCCGAAAACCCTATATCGATAAAGAATACAGCTCTGTCTCTTCTCATACTGCATCAGGCTTTGTTCCCTTTTAGACTCCGCCGGCATAGATCACGAGCTGCATCAACCCAGGATGGAAATTGAAATCTGAATCCTGATTGCACGAGTCTGCCCGGGATAACACGTCGACTCTTCAACACAAGTTCGCTTTCTGTTTGCAGAAATAATGCGCCAATCTCTAACATCCATTTCGTTGCAGGCAAGCCAATTGGAATACCCCACTCCGCTCGCAACACGCGCATGAATTCAGAATAAGGGAGAGGGTGAGGTGCTGCAAGATTGACAACACCTTCAACGGCATCATTATCAATTAGCCACAGTATGGCATTGACGAAATCCTGATCATGCATCCAGGATACGTACTGGCGGCCGCTACCTACGCGTCCACCGAGACCAAATCGAACCAGTCGCAGCAAGGTATCAAATATACCGCCGGCGTCCGGACTCATGATCATTGCCGAGCGCATGAGCACCTTGCGCGTATGAGGCGTCATGGCATCTTGTGCAGCACGCTCCCAGGCCTGTGCGACTTCAATACTAAAGCGCCACTTCAGCGGTGCATCCGGTTCTGAGCCGCCGATCAGCCCTGTGGCTTCATCATTTGGCGAATCGTACCGATGAGAATAAATCGTCGCAGTGCCGGCCTGTAGCCACACCCGCGGTGGACGCGATGATTCAGAAATGGCCTTACCTATGACCTGCGTGGCTTGAACACGAGACTCCATGATGAGACGACGGTTCTCAAGTGTATACCGGCAATTGACGTTGCGTCCTGCTAAATTGATGACAGCATCAGCCAGCTCAATTTCTTTTATCCAATCCCCCATCGTCTTTGCATCCCAGTCTAATACTCGCCATGGCGCTTTCACTGGATGGCGACCGAAAACAACCACGTCGTGTCCTGTCTTGTGAAAGTATCTGGCAAGTATTGTTCCGACTTGACCTGTACCGCCCGGAATCACGATTTTCATAACAGTGACTACCCCTGGTTCGATTTGTACAATTCTTCTAATTCTGTAGTAATTTGGACCGGTTGTTTTCCGGAAAAGTCGACCGGCTTCCCGAAATGAACATCGATTGTGCCTTTGTGTGCTGGTCCGCGCGCATGAATCGGCCAGATCTTATACGCGCCTTCGACAAAGATGGGGATCACCGGCAATTTTGTTTGTCGCACCATCACTCCGATTCCGGGGCGAAACGGGCGCAGTTTGCCGTCGGGCGTTCTCTCTCCTTCAGGAAAGACAAGCGGCGAATATCCCGCATCCACAAGTTCTCCGGTGAGTTGCAGCGCCTTGCGCAAACCAATGCTCGTATCCGGCAGCGGATAAATATTGAAGAACAGTGCTGCTGCGTACAGATCCAGGGCATGCCGCCTGGCTCCCATGGCCGGGGCGAGCGACCGTTTCCAGCGAAATGTTGGCAGAGCCTTCAGAATGGCCGGAGCATCCAGAATACTCTGATGATTCGCCACAAAGAAACAGGGCGGGTTCAAATCCTTCAGGTTCTCAACTCCGGTCGCCCTAACCTTCATGCGCAACGGCATTGCTGGAAATGCAATCGTGTACCACAGCAAGTACCGTAATAACCGGACGGGCAACCACTGCGGCCACTTCCAGTAAGGATAGTTCTGCTTCGTTTCGACAGGGCTATCCAAAAGTCGTGCAACATCACCAACCGTTTTTGCAGAAGCGAAGGCTGTTTCATCGATGCTCGTGCCGCGGGCCTCTTCCAGATTCATCAACAATTCCACGCGATCCAGTGAGCTCAGCAAAATCGGCTGATCCATTTGTTCCGGATTCTTCACACCGGACAACAGGCGTTCAGCCAGATCACTTTCCTCAGCTTGTTTCGAAGAGGGAATTGGCTGTCCTGCCACAGCAGAAGCAATCGCGAGTCTTTTGAGCTTTCCAGTTGATGTTCTGGGCAGATGCGAGTCCGGCCAAACGCTGCAGGAACTTATGCGCTGAAAGCCTTCCAGATGCTCATTCGCTTTATGCATGATTCCATCAGCAACGGATTGATTCCCGGCTTCAGCCAAAACCAGAACCGCGTGTACTGAGGATTCAGCTTCAATCACTCGCGCCACCACCGCCGATTCAACAACGCGGGAGTCCTGATTCAACGCGCGCTCCACATCTTCCGGATAGACGTTTAATCCTTCTGAAGTAACAATCACTTCTTTCTTGCGTCCCAGAAGTTGTAGATTTCCTTCTTCGTCAAAACGGCCAAGATCGCCGGTCCGTAACCAGCCGTCTTCAAACACTTCGCTGGTTGCCGATTCATTCTGGAAATATCCGGGACTCACCTGTGGCCCGCGCACCAGAATCTCTCCGTCCGGAGCAATCTTCACATCCATACCCGGTAATTTTTTCCCTACATAACCATGCTTGATGCCCTTGAACGGATGCGTAATCGTAATCGATGGCGCTGTTTCCGTGAGGCCGTATCCCTGAATCACAGCAAAGCCCAAATCGCTCCAGAATGTTTCGTCCGCCTGAGGAAGAGATGCGCCACCAACAACGAAGGCCCAGAATTTCCATCCGAATTGGCGATGAATTTGTCTGTGTTTCCACCAGCGTGTTGCAATTGTGCGCAGCGTAGAAAGCGCTGAGGGGCGGGCATCTCCGCCCGCCAAATGATTTGTCGATGGAAAGGCGGCGGGCACGGAGACCCGCACAGCGGATGTGATCGCGGCATTGATTCGCTTCCGCAGCAGACTCAACTCCTGCGGTACGCACACGACAACTGAAGCGCGATTGGCCTTGACCGCCTCGATGATCTGTTGCGCAGCCGGACGACAGAAGATGACCGTGCCTCCAACCATCTGCGGAATAAAGAGGCCCATGACCTGTCCGAACAAATGACTGAGTGGGATCACGTGACAAAAACCAAGTGGAGAAAATGGCACAGCAAATCCTTTGTACTTCTGGTATTCATCATGGATCGGAGTCAGATTCGCCAGCAGATTACCGTGCGTGATCATGACGCCTTTCGGATCGCCGGTTGTACCCGATGTAAAAATAATTTCAGCCAGCGAATCCAGAGGTGGCGCAGGCCCCGCAAGATCGAAATATCCGGACCCTTCGACGAGATGGTTCCATGTCGAGCCGTCCTCATCACTGAAAACAAATTTTGCCTGAGTAACGCGTTGCACTTTGCGCACAAAATCCATCGAATAAGAGGCATCGATGGGAACGACAACCACTCGAAGCGCGAGACACGCGTAGAATGTCATCATCCATCGAGCGCTGTTTTCTCCCCACAGGACCACTCTGTCTCCTTCTCCAATGTTCAACTCCCGCAGAGATGCTGCAGCATTGAACATCCCTTCTTCAAGGGCCGAGTAAGTAACCTTGCGCGACCGGTACGGAGATTCTTCAATGACTGCGACTCTCCCGGCACACCTTCGAAATGGTACGAAATCTAAAAGGATCATTTATTCCGAAAGAATTGTGTTGAGAATCGATTGGAACCGGGCGGTTGCGTCCGGACTCAGGAACGAATCGACCTGCTTAAAAACCGAAGTGATTTGTTCGGCGTTAGCGCCCACATGCAAGGCGCCTCGCACGTGCGAATAGAATTGTCTTTCGACCTGCAGCACGGCCGTCATTGCGATGATCAGCAGCTCGCGCACAAGCGGCGAAAGAAACGGGCGGCATAAAACTTTACCGTAGCCTTCCCAGACCATCCATTCGGCAAGATCCGGATGAAGCCGATTCATATTTTGGACCAGCTTATCGTATTGCGAACCGTAAATCTTGCGACAGAGTTCGTCGCCACGCTCTTTCCAAAGCTCCAGAGTACGCTGCTCTTCGCGAATGAATCCTTCAGCAGATTCGACGGTCTCGTTCAACACAATGAAAGCATTGATGGTTGCCGCATATCCGGTAAACAAATACGTCTGCAGAATCGTTTCACGAATCAACGTCACGCTCAGTTTTTGTTGCAGTGCCGTATGAATCTCCAGCTGGAGTTTTGATTCATCGCGACACGCAACGCACGCGGAAATTCGAACGAGAATGTTTATTTCATCTTGATTCGGGTCCGGATCGGCGCTCAGACTCATCAGCCTACATCCGGTCCGGCACGGGAATTCCCAGCAGGTTCATGTGGGTTTGCATTGCGCAACGAAACAAATCAACAACAGCAATACGAAAAAGCCGGCGGCGTTTATCAGTCTCATGCAAAATCGGATACATATGGTAGTAGTAGTTGAACGACTGAGCCAGCTGGAAAACATATTTCGCGTAATACGACATCTCCAGCGAACGAATCGTCTTGCCGATGATGTCTTTCGCTTTAATCAACTCCAGAAGAATTCGCCATGCATCTTCGCTTTCCTGGTTCTTTTCACACAGAAGGAGAAGCGCATCAGCAAAATCTTCATTCGTGTTCATTGAAGCGTCATAGCCGCGTTCAGCCAGTTTGCGAAAAATGCTTTGCGCGCGCACCATTGCATATTGAACATACGGACCGGTGTCCCCTTCAAAATTCAGGGCTTCATCCAGATCAAAGGTGATGACGGTATTACGGGTGTATCGCAACATGTAATAACGAAGCGCGCCAACAGCAACCGCCTTTCCAAGCTTATTCTGCTCTTCAGCAGTCAAATCAGGATAGAGCGGAACGATCCTGTCATTCAGCGCTTTCTCCTCCAGGCGGTCGATCAAATCATCAGCCTTGACCCCCAATCCTTTTCGTCCTGACATTTCTACAAAAGATCGCTGCCGTTCCTCATTCGTTAATTCAAAGCCCAGTTCCATCGCCGTTTTTGGGGACAGTGTGACCATTTCATACGAAAAATGAATGGAACGATCGGCCTGGTCGTTGTAACCCAACGAACGCAGCCCTTCGGCCACAACTTTCTGTAGATACGACTGCCGTTGATCGATGACGTTGTAGACGGTATCGGCGCCGCCAAAGTGCGGAGCCGACGGATCGCCGGCTTCGGTCGTCGTGGTCCAGAGTAATGAACCATCGGCATTGTGATCAAAGACTCTGTACTGAAAATTCAGGCCGAGCAATCCAAACTTCCAGAGTTGATAGGCGATGTCCTTGCCGACATAGGTGACAGTGCCGTTTGAACGCACAATGATCTTGTCCGGATTCTGCATGTCCTCGAAAGCTTCGCTGCCGGTCAGACTCATGATCCAGCAGCCGCGATTCTTCCCCTCATCGACCTTGACGATGGCCCCCTTTTCCTTGAGCAGCTCAAAAGTCCGGTCCCAGAAGCGAAGTCCGATGATATCGCTCTCTCGCGGCAAAAGCTGATAAGCAATTCCAAGTCTCTCCATCGTTTGCAAATGACACACGATGACGCGTCGCGCTATCTCCTGCGACAGACCGAACGTTGGCTCATGACGCTCTTCCATCGCTTTCAGTGTTTGCTCACGCAACTTCTTGTTTTCCGGAGCCGTTTCAATCCAGTGATGTGTCTCCGCATACAGGTCCCAGAAAAAGTAATCCGGCTTTCCGGAAATTTTGTCCAGATCGGCGCCAGTTAAATCCCTGCGCTGGAAGCCGAGCACAACATCTGCAAGCTGCACACCTGTATCATCGATGTAGTTTTGTACTTCGACTTTTCTTCCGTGAAACTGCAACAACCGGACCAGCACGTCTCCAAGACATGCGTTCCTAAGATGGCCCACGTGCGCGGCCTTGTTCGGGTTGATGTTGGTGTGTTCGATGATGACCTTGCCCGGTAACTGAGCGTCCGGCCCAAAAGGAGTCCGGCGCATCCGCTCAGCAATTGCGACACGGTCCAGCCGGAAATTCAAATAGCCATTACCGGCGGATTCCAGATTATCGATATCAGGATGCGGTGGAAATGCATCCACAATTTCCTGAGCTATAACCTTCGGATTCTTTCGAAGTATCTTCGCAAGTGGGAACACCAGCGTAAATGAAAGATCACCCATGCTCGCTTCAGGATAAGTCGCTTCCGGAATCGCATGGTTTTCGATCCCGTATAATCGCTTCAATACTTCTTGAAGCGAAACCTCAATCTCTTTCTGTATTTTACGTATCACGGTTTTCTGATCATAATTACAGGGCTAGCGTCGAGTCGGTTCCTGGAGGAAATTCCGTGACTGCGATGCGAACTACCGGACTCTGATCTACTTTTGAAAGATCGACTGGTACGATATCAAAGAACTCAAAATTGCAGTACACACTTTCCTGACCGATATCATCTCCGTGTTGGCCAACTGACGTTTCAGAGTTTCTCTTTTTTTGTGAACCAGATTCCCCTGCCTGTATTCGCCCATTTAAACAATGTGTCATATGCGTATTGGAACGAAAGATCCCTCTCTTCGCCGGTTTCCACACTGATGCGGTACCAATCCGATGCATCATCATAACGCCCTTCAGCATGTGCTTTGACACCGATGTAGTAACTGGCCTGGCATTTGAACGAAGGAGTTATAGCCGTCTGCAAAAGCTCGGTTTCGGAAGTCAGACCCATCAGATACCGGCCAAGCTGGTGAATGAAATCCTGTGAGGGTTGATTGTAGTACTGCAGCAACTGTGCCGAGTGAGAATCATTTCCTTTTTGTTTCACAAAAGCAACGGCACGAAAGAGCCAAACCACGTTCACATGATCGTTTGGGTTCGGTTGCTGAACAAAATCCCATAGTAGTGAATACTCGCCTCTCTGCAACGCTGAAATGCTGTAAGGATTCCGTTGCGGTGCAGGTATTTTTGCGCAGATCCAATCCAGAGCCTCCTTCTGATTCTTTATTTTCAAAAGGTAGTCGTAGCCGTCCAGGAACGCATTCTGGGGCATGCCTCCTCCCTGGAACAACTTGTCATACACCGCAAACGCAAGCTTCGTCTTGCCGTTCTCTTCAATTTTATTGTCAACGCAATTTAGATCCGCGGCCTTGATTCCACTCTGCAGCATCGAAGATAAAGCAACCAGTACGATATCCTCCTTTTGCTTCGAAAAGACTTCTGCAAAACCTGTTGCCACCGGCTCACACCAATCATGATAAGTAATCGGATACTTAAAAGTGGTGAACAGTTGTGCTGCCCCGGTGTATTTTTCATTGCGCCACAATATTTTGGCTGTATCGATTCGGATTTGGAGTGAACCGGGATAACGTTCCATTGCGCTATTCACCAATTTCTGCGATTCCTGTTTGCGCTTCAGGCGGTCCTGTATATCCGCAGCCTCCATCAGCGCATTTGACTGTCCGCTTCTGACGACTGGTTCAATTGCGGCCCAGGCCTTGCCGTACTGTCCCATCATGTTATATGTGTGAGCGAGCCTTATGTGCGCATGGATCGCATCGAAGCCGGAAGAGTCCGCGCCGTATTTGGCCAGCCAATCCTGGATTGCGGCAAGGGCGCCTGAAAAGTCATTTCCATCGCGGAGGAACTCAACGTACTGACTCCTTAAGGACCAGTTATCCGGTTGCAGGCGGATTGAGTTCTGGAACTCTTTCAATACCAACTGCCGGTCGCTCGAATCCCGCTTGAGAAGGAACAAAGCGGTAGCGCGCGAGGAAAAATCCTGTTTGGGAGAATGGAGAATCTTCAAGATCCATTCATCCTCTCCGATGAAGTGTGCGCATTTCATTCCTTCAGCGGACCCTGGAGCAACGGAATCGACCACGCTTCTGCACAATTTTTCGGCTAATTTCAAATCTGCCAGTCGCGAGTATGCGATCTCCTGAAGGAAGAGCCGGTGAGACAAACGGGAATCAAAACGGGTTGCCAGTTGCCGGGCTACGACTGAAAATTCCCGGCTGTTGACCGGTAATCGCTTTATCATTTGCTGAACCCATCGCATCAAAGAAGGAGCGCCGAGCGAGTTCAGGCTCGAAAGGTCCCTGACGAGTGCGCGTTCGTTTGACTTCCCTTGAAAAGCATCGAGCAGCCTGGAGTACCACAATTGAAATTGACTCTCAATATGTGATGAACTTTGGCCGAGCTGCGCATGAAACTCTTTTGCCGCTTGCACTGAGGAAAGGGAATCCAGATAATGCCGGCCTTCAAAATCGGGAGCCGAATAGAAGTAACCTCTAAGAAATGCAGCGGAATATTCTCCATCCCAGAAGGGACCGGATTGCTGTTTCGTATAATTCTCAAGCTCCTGCTCAAATTGCTTCGTTAGAGCCGCGGCGTCATAAGTGAAGAGTCTCGTCGGATCAGCGCCCGGTTGCGTTGTGGCGAGTATCTGCTTTAACACGAGAGGTTGAACGTAACGCGATAGGCCGGCCATCTCGAAACGTTTTACGTCTAAACCGGATTTTAGAAGCGACAGGGAAGCTTCCTGGTCCTCTATGAGCTCGGATGCTATTCTGGTCCATGCCGTGGCATCGCGCTTGAGTGCGAGTCGTGCCAAATACAGGTACTTCGTTTCTTCACTGGCCGTAGACCCGAAAGCAAGATCTTTCAGCCGATCGTCTTCTTGATCCATGAAAAGCCTGACAGCATCATTTTCCGGAAGCATTGTCGCGAGATTAGAAGCATGTTTCGAATACCCCATCACATGCGCCAGTAGACATTCCGCTTTAAGCATCGGCGTCCCGTTTAGAGATTGCGCAACGGCAATCATTGCAAGTGCTCTTGCTGGAACTAAATCGGCAATCTCCAATTGATCCAAACTTTGGAATGACAGCGAAACCAGGATTCTGGATGCATCGATAAGAATGGCGGAATCAGCCTGCTTCCGATTCCACTGGGCACCGAGTTTCCTCAGGCGGTCAATCGACGCCGGCATCAGAAATGGTAAATCTCCGGATGGAACGGTTTTACTGCCACTTAAAAATTCGAAGCCATGCTGTTTCGCAGTTTTAACAGTCCATTGCTGCAGCAAGTTTTTGAAATCGGCAAAATCCGGAAATTCAGGAAGTTCGCCAACCGCTTCATTGTTATAAACAATGCTCCATTTACCTCGCGCCGGCCTGGCCCCGGCTAAGTTTTTCTTTTGTCCGGAAAGCAGATTATGAATTTCGGCAATCGCCATCATGGCCCGGCGATCCGGCTGCAAATGATACTCGCTGAGAAAAGCCTCTTTCATCCGGGAAGCGGGAACTTCCAGCACAGGAGATTGAAAAACCCCCGGTGGTACTGCTTGCGCTTGAGGCACTGAAGGAGTTGAGCTTTTCTCTTTGCAAGCGGCAAACGACAAGAACTGGGTGACCAGAATAAACAGGATAAAGCGTTTCATAAAAAATTGCTTTTGGAGAGGCGCCGTTTCCAGCTTTCTTTGATCGGCCTGAACTCCTGAACACTTATTTTCTCACAATTTTAACTCGGCGAGGTAAAAATTGTGAGCGACACGATTTTTCGATGAAGCAGAGATTCTTAACAATTACAGAGAAGAAATCTTTTGCCGGGATTTCAGTTTGTCAGCGTTTAGCGTTCGTCGTATACTCTGAGATACGCACAAACGGGTTTTCCGTTGCACTTATAGAAATCGCGGCATCAATCGTGGGAATGTGCTGAAAAAGGGGAAGTCATGCCAATACTTCGTGTCGAACAGGCTTATGAAAGACCGCTGGAAGTAGAGTTATCCGGCGATATCTTTAGCATCGGCCGTTCTTCATTCAATAATCTGGCGTTTGATGATCTCTCTTTATCGCGCCAGCATGCGCGGATACTGCGGCGCGAAAACCGGTACGTTCTGGAAGATACAGGCAGCCGCAACGGCACTTTCCTCAACGGTACGCAAGTTTTCGAACCCTCGTTGTTGAATTCGGAAGATTCCATACGGCTCGGAGACATCACCATTCGTTTTCTTCATCCCGAATCCGAAAGACTTCAGGTGACAGACACTATGCCGATTGGAACCAGAAGCTCAACCTTCATGATTGAAACGGACGAAATCGACTTTCGGCGATATGCGGACCAGGCAAGAGCCGGCATCCTGCCGATTCCTGGAATGGAACATATCTGGGCTGCAGTAAATCAGGCTGCTGCCGCGATGATCACGTACTATTCAATAGACCAGATCGTCGAGGTGATTCTCGATATTGCCCTTCAGGCCGTTCCGGCGGATGAAGCAGCACTCGTCCTTCTTAACGAGAATAATCCTGAAGACCTGCAGATCAAGTCAGTTCGCAAAATGCAGGAAAATGAGAATGTCTCTCTGAGTCGTACCCTGTTGCGAGAAGTTTTGAAGAACCGGAAAGCAGTTCTGGTTCTCGATGCTCAGTCCGACGTCCGTTTAGGTTCTGTCGACAGCATCCGATTGCACGGAATTCGTTCCACAATGTGCGTTCCTCTCTGGAAAGAAAAGAGAGTCATCGGGCTGATCTATATGGCCAATGTTCTGTCCGAACGGATTTTCACGCAGGCCGATTTACATTTGATCGCGCTTGTTGCCAACATGGCGGCAGTAAAAATTGAGAATGCAGTGCTCGTGGATCATGAAATGGAAAAGAACCGTATCGAGGAGCAGCTCGTTGTGGCAGCACAGGTTCAGCGCAGGTTGTTGCCCCAGGCACAACCTCGTATTCCGGGTTACCAGGTTTTTGGTACCAGCGAGACCTGTTACATGATCGGTGGTGATTATTACGATTTCATCGAAAAAGACGATCATCGACTGGCTGTGGTTATTGCAGACGTTGCAGGAAAGGGAGTGGCGGCCGCTCTGCTTATGGCGGTCTTTCAAGCCACATTACGAGCTCTTGCCCGATCTGAAAAGGACATTGGTCGATTGATAGGCACACTGAACAAAGCCATCCTGGATAATTCGCCTCCCAACAAGTTCATTACAGCTTTTTATGGAGAACTCGATTACGAGGAGCATACGTTTGAATATATTAATGCGGGACACAACGCTCCAATCCTGGTTCGAGAGGCGACACATACATCCCTTGTCGCAAGCTGTCCCATCATGGGTGTTTTCCCTGATCTGACCTACGCAAGCAGGAAGATTGATTTTCTACCGGGAGATTTGCTGTTTCTATACACCGACGGAATTACCGAAGCTGCGAATGTAAACAAACACGAACTG
>Ga0247727_10003840_pt1 | contig 32764 bp, 39 predicted proteins | sample WisWelCaveWW1625_FD_202498 | JGI IMG/M metagenome (GOLD analysis project Ga0247727, IMG submission 202498) | Biofilm microbial communities from Wishing Well Cave, Virginia, United States - WW16-25 | ecosystem: Environmental > Aquatic > Deep subsurface > Groundwater > Cave microbial mat | place...
TCGAGGCTGAGCGCGCCGCGCGCGTCCTGTGTAAGAATCCGGATCGTTTTTCCCAGGTGAGACAAATCGGGATATGCGGGGTTTGGCGGAAATCACCTGTGCTTTCCGCTAGTTGTGACACTGGGAAAATCGATCGTGCCGGCACGATCGATTTTCCCACAAGAGCAGCGCCACCGAGGGGGACGCGCCCGCCGCGACCCCGTTTCGTCTCACCAAAACGTTGATCTTTCCCGCCCCTTGTTGTCTCATTGTCCCATTGTCTCACGGGATCTACTGCTTATGGCTGGGCGTGAAGGTGATCTTGGTGTGGATGGACGGGGAGCTGGTCGCGGTGGTGGAGGAGGAGGATGGTTGGGTCATCTCGTGGCTGGACGCAGCGGATCACTGAAGTCGGTAAATCTCATCCTCTCCTGATGTGCCAGCCCGCCCGATCGCGTACAGCCCCCACCCCGGCTCCACGCCGAGTAGGGAAAGAGGGGCGATCCACTCCGTCCTCCACCGACCAAGGAACCAGCGGAGGATGATGCCCCCCTGCCCACCGGGCCCGGTGCCAACGGCAACCCCAGGGCCTACCCCGAAGAGATTCAGCGCCGTGCCACTCACCTGCCGTTCCCAGGAGCGCCCGCCGTCGGCGGAGTGAAAGATGGCGCCAGCCGCCCCAACGGCCCAGAGGAGCCCGCGCCCATCCCCCGAGAGGGCATAGAGGCCACCGTCGGGGTAGAGCACGACGCGAGGCGACCAGAACATGCCGCCGAAGCGCCACAGGTTACCCAAGGAGCCGACGGCGAAGAGATCCTTTTCGCTCGTTCCCCACAGCGCGGCGATGATCTCCTTCCTCACGTCGAAGATGGGGAGCAGCTCCCAGGTGCGCCCCGCGTTCTGGGAGCGAGAGACTTCACCGGCCTCGCCACCGATAAAGATCGTCGACCCCCCCGGCCTGCCGAAGCCGAAGATGGCGTGCAGGCCCCTCCCGACCCCGAAGCCATGCCGCAGAATCCAAGACTTGCCCCCGTCGACGGAGTGGTAGACACCCTCCCCGGCCACCCAGACGTCGTCAGGGCCGGAGCCCCAAATGGCGCGATGGGTGCCGATGTTGCGGGTGCTCACGACCCAGGACTTGCCCCCGTCGACGGAGTGGTAGATACCCTCCCCGGCCACCCAGACGTCATCGGGCCCGGAACTCCAGACGGCATAAAGGCTGGCCTTGGTGGCGTAGACCGATCGCCACATCTTCGTGGCGGCGTCGCGCACCGGCGAGGCGAGGTCGGCGCCGGCGTCGCGCACCGGCGAGGCGAGGTCGGCGCCGGCGTCGCGCACCGGCGAGGCGAGGTCGGCGCCGGCGTCGCAGCCGAGGATGGTGAGGGCGGTGATGGCGAGGGCGATGAGCATGGTGAATCTTACCAGGTGCAGCAGGCCGCGCGCATCCGGGGGGGCCGAGGTTGCGCTCGTAGCCGTCGCAGGCGTAAGCGGCACGAGCTGCGCGTCGTTGGGCACGCGGGACCGGCCGCGCGCGAGCGGGTGCTTCGGGTCGCCAGCGCCCGAGAGCCCGAGTGCAAACACCGCGCGGATAGCGAGCTGCGCGCGCACCTGCGCGATGCGCCAGCGCAACGGCGCGGCGACGACCCCCCACGCGCATATGATCGGCTCACAGTCGCGCGCCGCCTCGACGATCGCGTCATCGTTCTCGGGTCCAACGATGTCGACGCCGCAGTGCGTGTGCGACCCACGCCACGCGCTCCGCGTGGTTACTTGTTGGCGCATGCAACGGGCACTTCTCGTCGGTGAGCGAACGCTCACCGTTCAGCTCAACTTGGCAAGCGCAGTTCCCCGTGGACCGGGCACCACGACGCGGATATGCCCGAACACACGTCGGTCATGGTGCGAGTCGCCCGGCATATGGTTGGCGCGACGTGGTCGACGGGTAGCGCCCGCACGACGAAACGCGGGCCGTGCTGCGAGTGAAGAGGTTGTGCGCGATGGCGGTCATCGGCTCACAGGATCCCCTTCGTGATGCGAGAGCGCATCGCGCGCGCCGAGGCGACCCAATCGGCACACTCCGCCGGGCGTCGTGCCACGCACAAAGGGCAGAGGGGCAGACCGTGCGCGAGATAGATCGGCGCACCCTCGCGATGCCCACGCTGGCAGGTCGGGCATCGTCCTGCGTGCTTGGCCAGCACGAGCCGCAACGTCCACGCCCTCGCATCCGAGGCCCGGACCATCACTCGCTCGGCGAGCGCACCGGACTCGCGGCGGTTCATGGCGTGTATCCTACCCCACCGCGCGCCCTTCAGCGAGGTTCTCAAAGCGCGTGTACTGGTTCAAAAACGCGAGCTTCACCATCCCGGTCGGCCCGTTCCGCTGCTTGCCGACGATGATCTCCGCTACCCCCTTGTCCCCCGACTCTTTGTTGTAGACCTCGTCGCGATAGATGAACGCGATCAGATCCGCGTCCTGCTCGATGGCGCCGGACTCGCGCAGATCCGAAAGCTGCGGGCGCTTGTCGGCGCGCGCCTCGACGCCGCGGTTCAACTGCGAGAGCGCAAGCACGGGCACGCGCAGCTCCTTGGCCAGCGCCTTCAACCCGCGGCTGATCTCCGAGATCTCCCGCTCGCGGTTGTGATCCCTGCCCCCCGGCCGCCCCTGGATGAGCTGGAGATAGTCGATCACGATGAGCCCGTGCTGGTTCGGCGCAGAAAAGATCTTCGGGTCGGCTCGCCAGCGACGACACTTGGTGCGGATCTCGAGCAGGGTGGGCGCACCCGAATCGTCGATCCAGATCGGCGCCTCGGAGATCCGGCTCGCCGCGCGCGTGAGGTTGATCCAGTCGCGCTGGTCGAGGAACCCGCCGCGGAGGCGCGTGGAGTCGACGCGCGCCTCGCAGCACAGGAGCCGCCCGCACAACGACTCCTTCGACATCTCGAGCGAAAACACGAGCACCGGCACGCTCCATTCGATGGCTGCGTTCTCGGCCGCGTTCATGGCCAGCGCGGTCTTGCCCATCGACGGGCGCGCGGCGACGATCACGAGCTCCGAGGGCTGGAAGCCGCAGGTGAGCGCGTCGAGCTTGTGGTAGCCGGACGGTACGCCGGTGACGGCCTGTTTGCGGTCGTAGCGCAGCTCGACCGCCTTGATGGTGGTGTTCAGCACCTTCTTGATCGGCTCGTAGCCCTGGCGCTGCGTGCGGTCCGCGATCTCGAAGATGGCGCGCTCGGCCTCGTCGAGGTAGTCGTCGACGTCGCCGTATTCGCCGTAGCCGCGCGCCGCGATCTCCTGGGCGGTCTCGATCAGCCGCCGCGCGGTGGCCTTGGCCCGCACGGTGCGCGCGTGGAACGCGATGTTCTCGACGGTGAGGACGGCGCTGGTGAGCTCGACGAAGTAGGCCTCGCCGCGCACGGCGCGCAGCTTGGCGAACGAATCATTCGCGCGCATCTGCTCGGCGATGGTGATCGGATCGATCGGCTTGCCGTCGGCGTCGAGCTCGACCATCGACTGGTAGATGGCGGTGTGCGCGGGGTGATAGAAGTCCTGCGGCTCGACCAGGTCGGCGATCTGGTGGAACGACTGGTGGTAGAGGAGCACGCCGCCGAGCACCGACATCTCGGCCTCGAGGTTGTGCGGGAGTACGGTCACGACGCGCCGAATGCTGCGGCGACGCGGACACCGAGGGGCACGCCGCTGGTGGGGGTCAACGTTGCCATCACGCGCTGAGTCTTGGGCAAGAAGAGGGGATGCCGAGGCTCCCCTCGCTTGGTGAGGCCGAGCACCAGCGGGTTCGTTGTCGTGGAGCCCCACTCCAAGATTGAGGGGAGGAGCCGGCGGCGGATCTGATTGTCCTTGAAGGCGCCCCAGGCCGCCACGTGCAGCGCAAAGAACGGACCGAGACGGAGCACTTCGAGGTTGCGCGGCCCGACGGGATCCTCCACGTGCGCCAGCTCTGCCGGGTCCGTTGCGCGCCAGGCCGCGAGGTTGCGCACGAGGACGCCGCCACACCCCTCCTGCCGAGCGAAGTGGATGACCCGGCGGATCGTCGGGTCGTCGACGGAGTGATCCGCGGTACTCGGGTTGAGCATCACGATCGCCAGCACGGGGGCGGTGGCCTCATCGAACAGCCCGCGCCCAGGTCCCGGTTCCCAGGATCGACCGAGCGCGTAGCGGTAGCGATGGTCGGGAGACATGATCGCCCACGAATACCAGTCCCCATCGGTAACGAGCCCGTCGAGCCGCAGCGGCATCATCGAATGGCGGCGCGCGGCGTCTGGGCCAGTTCGAGGCGCACTCGGAGGGTCCGTTCCGCGCCGAGAGCGATCTGTCGGATCCGCTCTCGGGTGAGGCCCAACACATGCCCGATGTCCTGGAGCGTCATCCCGCCCAGATCCGCGAGGTCGAGGGCGCAGGTTTTTCCCGTGGCGGGGTTGAACTTGATGCGCCCACCCTCGGAGATGTCGAGGCTCAGGTGGTAGCGGCAGGAGACGAACGGGCAGGGCCGCGGCATCTCCAGGCACTCACCCCGCACCCGTGGGCGAGTCCGCCGCACGGCCGCGGTCACAAGGCCTCCGCGAATTCGCACGCCCCAACATCCATCTGCGCGCGGAACCTCCGTGCGGCGAGGAGGATTTTGGCGGCCAGCACGCGCTGGACGAAAAGCGGGCTGTCCCGCAGCGCACCGTCCAGGGCAGTGGCGATCTCCACTCCCCGATCGGCGATGGCGACGAGGTTCGAGAGCATCTCGTAGTCGGTCATTGGGTCTCCTCTCGCAGCATTCGCTCAAGGGGTTTGATCACGGCAGTACAGTGGGCGTGGGTGAGCAGACCCATGCTCCGCGTTTGCCGTGAAATGAAATTTGCGCGTCGCTCATCGGGCCAACCCAGGCGCCCGAACAGCGCCTGGATGCGGGCGCGCTCGGCCTCGGTGGCCAGATATACGACCTTGCCCGCGGCGCCCTCCGGCCTGCGTGGACGGCCACCGCGTGGCCCACGCGGCCTGGGCCGCAACCCCGCGCGCCGCTGGAGGTCCAGCGCCAGTTCGGCGAGCTGTGCGTCGCTGAGATCGCGCGTCGAGCGAGAGCCGCCGGCGATCATGGCCACACGCTCACGCAGGATCTCCTCTCCGTCTGGGAGTCGCCGCGCGGCGGCCCAGAGGAGGCGCATCGCCGCGGCGCGGATCACGACAGCCCTCCCCGGGGGCACTGCGCGAGTATGCTCCGCACCTCGGGCACGAAGATTTTTCGTTGTGCAACGCCGTCGAGGAGATACAGGAGCCTCTCGTTCTGCCTCACGAGGTTCCGGTTTTCCTTCCTGAGAAGAAAAACCTCTTTCTCGGCTGCCCCGGGCAGGAACATTTGCCTGGGCCCCTCGGGGGCGGCTCGTCGGCAGGGAGCGCAGACCCCGAACCATGTATGTGTGCCTGCCGGTGACGGGAGGCCGCACTTGACGCACGACCGACCCCTCTTCGCATGGGTCACGTTTCTTCCTCCTCAGAGAACTGTACAGAGGGCTGCTTCTCCCTGACCTGGATTGCCTGGGTGAGCTGCGGCTTGACGACCTGGATCTCCGTCGGGTGATCGGTCTTCATGAAGTTTTGCCACCCCTTTCGCATCCGGTAGGTCGGGGCGATCTTGAAGACCTCCGCCAAGTAGGCGTCGGCGACACCCTTTCGGACGGACTCGAGTACCGCGGTGACCACTTCCCCATCGAGCCGCGTCTCGATGGACCACGTCACGCGAGCAGTGCCACCCAGGAGCGACGCCAGGGTGACGCTCGACTGGTTGCGCCGGCGCTCGCTCGCACAGGCGATGGCGCGCTGCTTGGCCAGATCGAGGCGCTCCTTGGCCTTGACATATTCCGCCAGGGCGGCGATGCCCTCACGGACGATTTCGGCCTTCTCGGCATTGGCAGGGGAGAGCTTGCGGATGCGGATGGCAGGCATGGAGGTTCTCCTATTGGATGCGCCGCGCGCGGGCGCCGAAAACGGAGATGCGCGAGGCGTCATGCGCGCCGAGCAGCTCGCAGAGCTGCCGCAGCTGGCGCTCGAGCTCCGCGCGTTCGATGGTGTCGGGCGGGCACAGGAGCATGAGATTGCGCAGCCGAATCAGGATCTCCACCCCCGCCCGATCACATTCGGCCAACGCGGTGGAGAGGACGCCGTCGGTGGTTAGGGTTCCTGTAGAAGCGTCGATGATCAGCACGGGCGCCACTCCTCGAACCGCGTAGCGCCAGCGAGCATCAGCGGGGCTGCCGCGGCAGTACGCGCTCGTCGCCGCCGACGCCTTCCTCTCTCTCGGAGAGGGTAGTAGCGCCACGCATCGGACTCGATGCACTTGCGCACGCGAAACAGGTCGCTCATGGCGCCGCCACCAACCGCGTGGCGGCCTCACGGATCAACCCCACGGACAGCGTCCGCCCGGAGCTCCCGAGCAGGCGCCGGCAGTGGCCGAGCAGCCGCACGAGCCGCCGCGGGATCCGCTGCGTGATGATCCGGATCTCCTCGAGTACTGCGGGGTCGTCGACCTGGCCGACCCACCGTTCGAGAAATCGGTGGAGCTCATGTTGCGTGAGGGGTTTGAGCTGCGTGAAGATCCCGATCCTCCCCTGGAGCTGTCCGAGCTCGACGGCACCACCTCCCGCGACGAGGGTGCGCTGCAAGGCGATCGATCCGGCGAAAACGATTCCGGTCTCGGTCTCGTCGTGTAGTGCACGCGCCGCCTCCAGCGCGCGTACTCCGAGGTGTTGGGCCTCGTCGATCAGGATCACTGCCGGCCGGCGGCGGATCGTGTCCACGATCCGCTCGATCTGGCTCGCCGCCGGCGGCGAGGTTGGGAGGTCGAGGGCGGCGGAGATCTGGCGGACGAGTGCGACCGGGCCCGTGGTGACGTTCGCGGTGATCGCGACGTATCGGATTTTCTCCCGTCGCGCACGCCGCGCCCACTCGCGCAGACCCACGGTCTTTCCGACCCCAGCCGCGCCGATCACCACGGCGATCTCGCCCTCCTCCTGGGCGATGGTGCACGCCTCCACGGTGGAGGCCGCCGCCTCGGTCTCGACGAACTCCCCCGGCAGATCGTCCTCGCTGATCTGGGTGCCGTGTTTGCGGAGCCACGGCACGAGCGCGGCCTCGATCCTGTGCGGCGCGGGGTATTTGTCCTTCAGGTAGGCGGAGAGGCTGGCCGTGGAGTAGCCGATTTCCTCAGCCAGCTCACGCTGTGACATGCCCTGCCGATCGAGGGTCTGGAGGGTGAGGTCACGGACTTGCGACTTCGGAGGGTGCATTGGTGGCCTCGATGCATTGGAGGTCGCGCGTGCGGCGGATCTCGCCCGCGCGGCGGTCCCAGTCGGCGACGGTGCGCAGCCAACGCTGGCGCGCGAGGTCGCCGTAGAAGAACTCGGGCTCCGCTGGGCGTGACCCGAGGAGGGATTCGACGTGCGCCTGATCGTCGTCGATCAGGACGGTCGCGGCAGGAGGATCGGCCGGCGGCTGCGTCGCGGGGCGGCGCGCGCGGTCGCGGATCTCGCGCACGATCTCGCGCACGCCCGGCTGGATTTGCTCGACAGCCCCGGACGGCGCGGCGGGTGTCGGTGCCGGCACCGTCCGGGGCCCGATCTCCGCGGCGACCGCCTCTTCGATGGAAGATCCGAGCAGGCGCCGCTCCTGTACCCGGAGCCAGCCGGCGACGGCCTTGCGTTCGGCCTTGCGCCGGCGCAGGGCCTCGGTGAGGATCTCGCCGGTGTCAACACCGCGCGCCGCGTAGCGGGCGAATTCGAGGTTCCCGGCGCGGCAGATGAGCGCGCCGCCCGGGATCGCGAGCACGAACAGTTCCTCGGGTCGCGCGGGATCCCACCGGCACTCGACTCGTTTCCCCTCGTGGCCGCACAGGGCGTCGTGGTGGTAGTGGCGGTCCTCAATTGAGATCAGCCCCTTCCTCACCGTGCGCACGTCGCGCCGCATCGCGAGCACGGCGAGAGCCAGCTCGTCGATCAGGATCGGCCCCCGCGCGCGTCGCGCCGCCACGTCGCGCGGCGCGAAGCGCCGCCCAGTGCCGTGTTCTGTCAGCCCGTCGTGCTCGGCCGATAGGTAGCGGACCACCCAGCCGGCGAAGCGGGCTCGAAAATCGTCGATGGCAAGGAACGCCGTCTCGACGCCTGGCGTCTTGCGCAGCCACTGTTCGTGGCCAGCCAGGAGCTCCCGGTGGCGCTCAGTGCGATCGCCCGGGGAGCGACCGCAGTACGTTGGTAGATCGCGCGAGAACTGATCGGCGACGGTCCTAAAGAACCGTTCGACGATCTTCGCCTTCGCGTTGTAGGGCACGGCGTGGACCACCCTGGTGCCCACCGCGCCGAAGAGCCCGGGTAGCGACAGCCCCTCCGCGGGCCTGTTCCCCTCGAGCACGTGCGCACGGAAGTCCTTGCCGTTGTCGACGTAGACGTGGTCGGGCCGGCCGCATAGGTGGTTGAAGACGGGATCCCGCTTCGGCCTCACGCCATGGACGAAGGCGTCCGCGATGGTGCGCGAGGATGGCTGCAGGCTGATCGCCCAGCCGACGAGCGCGCGCGAGCGCACGTCGAGCCAGGCGGTCAGCCAGGGGCGGTCGAGTTGGCCGCCGCGAGACGGGTTGATCACAAACGTGTCGAACATATGGTGGTCCCCGGACCACCACTGGCCCACGTCGAGATCGTCGTAGCGACGCAGGATCGGCGTGGCCACGGTGGAGTCGAAGGTGCGCGCGCCGTAGCGGTGGTAGACGTGGACCCCCCTGGGGATCCGATCGGCGAGGAAGTCGCGCACGACGCGGAGGCACGGCAAGTGGATGGTGCCGGCGAAACGATCGACCAGGTGGCGGTAGATCGACTCGACCGATGCGTCGGGGTATTCCACCAGTCGGAGCGCGCAGAGCGCACGCTGAACCTCCCCGTGGATCGGGCGTAGCCGCGCATCGCCGGGCGCGGGCGGTGGGTGGTGGGGCACGAGCCCGATCACGCCCAGGGATCGGAGCCGCCGGAGTGAGTTATGCAGAGTGCGCGGGTCGCAGGGTCGCCCCCACGACGGCCGCACCTGCAACAATGCCGGATCGGTCGTGGGCCAGGCGGCCAGGATCTCGCGCACCGCGGGCGATGGCTCACGCTGGCCGGCTGTGGTGATTGTTTTTTGTGGCACTGCCTCGAACCGCTCGATCAGGGCCGCGCGCCGTGAGGCCTCGCGCGCGTACGCCGCTCGCAGCTCGGGCGAGATCCGAGCCAGCCGGCGCTGATCCTCCGCGGAGGCCGGAGTCGTCGCCGCGCCAGTGCGAACATGGGCATACTTCGCCTGAAGATCGGCCGGCAGCGAGGAGAGGCAGATCTCGCGGTTTTTCCCCCGGCCGCGCGTGATCAGTCCGGGGAGGCGGCGGAACAGGGTGGAACGAGACCAGCCCAGATCGATCACGTCCTGCGCCGTCAGCCACCGCGTCATCGGCGCCAAGACTCGATCGGCACGCCCCCCCGGGTCGCCCGCTGGATCCGCAGGGCGTTGGTTATCCCTGGCCGCCGCCGCCCCGTCACATAGTTCGACAGGTTTGGCTGCGCGATCCCCGTTTTCCTCGCGAGCTCCGCCTGCGTGGTGTCGGTTTTTCGGAGCCATCTGCGGAGGTGATTCATGGCGATATTAGATACTACATACTCACATCTTAATATCAAGAAGAAAAATCTTTGACAGAAAAAAAAGCCCAACCATATAACTTCGCCATATGGCGAAGAGAGTGATCAGCGACGAAGAGCGCGGGGTGGTCCGGCGAAATATCGCTGCGTTTCGGCGGGAGCTTGCCGCATCCCAGGCGGCGGTCGCGGCGCAGGCGGGGATCTCCCTCGCCGCGGTGTGTTCGTACGAAGCGGGGCGCCACGTCCCCGACATCGGCGCGCTGCGGCGGCTGAGCCGGATCTTTGGCCGGTCGATGGATGAGTTCTTCGATCCGTCGCCGGGACCGCCGAGTCGTACGCCGGCGTGGCAGGTGGGGCACGTCATCCTCGGGAGTCCGCCGCCGGAGCTGATCCGACGGCTGGAGGAGGCGATCGCCAGGATCAACAAGCAGGCCGAGGCCGCGCCTCACAAGGAAGATCCCGGGGACATGGTGCCGCTGCCCGGGAGGAAAGCTGGCAGTCGGTCCGTGATCCGCCGGGACCTCGCCGGGAAGCTGAAGATGAGGCAAGAGGCCGAGCTCGAGGCGCTGGAGATCACGCTGGGGAAGCGTCCGCGCCCAGGGGGGTGACGGCGCATCCGGCACGCCCCCGGGGCTGCGTGAGTCGGCGCCGCGACGAGGAGATGGCGGCGCGCGCCTGGGAGCGATTGATGCGGCGCGCGCTCGCGACGGAGCGGCCCGCGCGTGTGCGTAACCTGATCTAATTATTAATGTTTTAGAATAACTAATTAGTAGCAAGTAGTTTAATTAAAAGTAGAATTTGACATGTAATAAAACTCCCTCAAAGTGGCGACCATGCGCTCGCCGCTACATCCCCCCGAGGTGACGCGACGCCTCCGGGGCTGGGTGCTCCAGTTTTTGGCGCAGACGCACGTGCGCGGCGACGGGGTCAAGCGCGAGCTGCCGCTCGACACGATCCGGAAGCTGGTCACGGAGACCGCGCTCGACCTGAGTGCGATCACGGAGGTGGAGGTAGCGGAGGCGGTGTACTACCTCCGCGACAAGGGCTACGTGACGGTCATGCGGTTCGCGCCAGAACAACAGGCGCTCCTGCCCGGCCGGCCGGCGTCCGGGGCGCGGTTGACGGCGGCCGGAACCGACGTGGTCGACGGCACCGTGCAGGATCCGGGTGTGGACCTGGGGGTGTTCGGATGACGCGCCGCCGCCGGCACCACAAGACGGAACGCCTGTCGCCCGAGGCGCGCCGGATCGTCGATGACGGCCTGGGCGCCGGCGCGACCTACGACGCGATCGCGTTCAAGGTGTTCGAGGTGACGGGCGAGAAGATCGGTGATTCGTCGGTGCAGCGGTACGCAGCGGCGAAGTGGCTGCCGGCGCGCGAGGCGGCGCGCGAGGCCGACGCTGTTGCGGAGCGGATCGTCGACCGACTCCAGAACCTCGGCCACCTGGACGCAGCCTCGCTACGCGAGGCGATGAAGTTGACGGCGGCCGAGGAGCTGTTCCCTGTGCTGCGCGGCCTCGCCGCAGATGACCCCGCGTCGCTCGCGCGGTTCTTCTCGAGCCTCGACCAGAACCGGATCGGCGAGGCCCGGCTGGACGTCGATCGCAGGAAGATCGACGTCGATCTGGCGCGGGTGGAAGCAAGGAACCGCGAGATCGAGATCAAGGCCCGGGAGGCCGAGGCGAAGATCGAGCGAGTGCGCCAAGAAACGGAAGAGGCGCTGCGCCCTGGCCGCGAGCGCACGCGAGAGGATCTGGAGAGGACGATCCGGGATCTCTACGGAATCGCCGCGCCGGCAGGCGCGGAAGAGGCCGCGGCATGACCCACCCCCTCGCGCCGCTCTACGGCTACCAGTGCCGGTGGATCGAAGATCCGTCGCCCCGCAAGGCCGGCCTCTGGTCCCGCTCGGCGGGGAAGACGCACGCCCTGATGCTCGAGGCGGCGATCGCGTGCGAGATGGCCGACGCGGAGCGCCGCGCGGACCCCTGGTTCTGCTTTGCCGCGGCGGAGGTGCAGACGCGGGAGATGGTCCGCTACGCGGCGATCCACGCGCGCGCGATCGGACTCGGGTGCGAGATCCTGGACGAGGATCACGTGGTGCGAGACGAACGCGGCGAGCGCAAGATCACCATGCTCTCCGTCGGATACGAGCACGGCTCACGGATCGTCGGCCTCCCGACGAACCCGTTCTCGATCCGCGGCAAGCACGGCAACCTCATCGGGGACGAGGGTGGCCACTGGCCGAACGCGGAGGAGATCTGGACGGCAGCGGCGCCGATCGCGAGCCGCCGACGGTACAAGGTGCGCCTCGCCGGCACGGCCGGTGAGCGGCGGGGGCCGTTCTACGAGATCCTGAACGGTGTACGCGAGGGGTGGAGCGTCCACCGGATCGACGTGCACCAAGCGATCGCAGAGGGGTGCCCGATCGATCTCACCGACGTGCGTGCGCTCGTCGGTGGAGGGCGTCGGTTCGCGACGGAATATCTACTCCAGTTTGAGGATGCGGAGTCCAGGCTGCTCGCGCTCGAGGCGCTCCTCGGCTGCGAGGATCCGGAGACGCTCGCGACGCCGTTCGTGCGCGTATCGGCTGAAGCGCCGGCCTGGCGCGCGCTGCTCGACGCGACGCCGTCCGAGCCCGTGCCGTCGGAGGGCTACGACGCACCCGAGGCATGGCGGCGGCTGTTCGCTCCCCTCCGGGGGGATCTCTACGTCGGGTTCGACGTCGCGCGGAAGCGCGACCTCTCGGTGATCTCCCTGATCGAGCGGGACGGATTGCTGCGCCGCGCGCGCGCGGTTGTGGCGCTGCACAGGAGGCGATTCGCCGAGCAACGAGCCTGCCTGTTCGCGGCGATCGAGCGCGCCCGTCGAGCGTGCATCGACGCCACCGGCCTCGGCCAACAGATCGCGGAGGAGGCGGTGGAGCGATTCGGCGCGCACCGGGTGGAGGCCGTGACGTTCACGGCGTCGGTGAAGGAGGATCTGGTGACGCGCATCCTCCGCGGAGTCGAGGACCGCAGCCTGCGACTTCCGGCGGTGCCGGAGATCCGCGAGTCGCTGCACAGCGTGTACAAGCTCACCACCGCGGCGGGCAATGTGCGGTACGACGCGACGTCGACCGAGGAGCACGGCCATGCGGACTATTTTTGGGCGCTGGGGCTCGCGCTCCTGGCCGCAGGCGACGCGCGGGCGATGACCGCGGGACAAATCCAGAGCTGGGGCCGCGCGCGCCACCGGCGAGAGGACGCGCTCGCATGAAGTTCTCCTGGCGGAGGAATTTCGCGCCCGCGCTCGCGGCGGCCCCGAAGGAGGCGTTCACGGGCCCGCCGATTGCCCAGCCGAAGCTCTGGCGCTCGTATCCGGTGGACGGGATCTCACCGGAGAAGCTGCGCCGGATCGAGCGCGACGCCGATCGCGGCTACACCCGCGAGCTCATGGAGCTCTACGATGACGTCGCCAAGCACCCGCACGTGGCACGCGAGATCCGGCGAGCGAAGTTCGCGATCGCCGGCGCCGAGCTGGCGGTCACGCCAGGTGACGAGAGCGACCGCGGATCGGAGATCGCGCGAGCGGCACGGCTGTTCCTCGGGAGGATCCCGCGGCTCGCGCAGATGCACACGGATCTCCTCGACGCCGAGTTCAGGGGCGTCGCGGCCGTGTGGCCGCGGTGGGAAGCCGCGCGCGGCGCGTGGTGGGTGGTGGACTGGCAGGCCATCGACTCGCGACTATTTCGCCTCGACGCCGATGGCCGTGTGCTGATCGAGACGGCCGAGCACCTATCGGGGGAGCCGGTGCCCGCGGGCGTGATCCTGCACACGACCGGGGACATGGGGCCGGCGCTCACCCGCGGCGGCTTCGGCCGATCGATCTTGCGGCCGTGGCTATACGCCGGCTTCGCGGTGGTGGACACGTCCTCGTTCCTCGAGAGGTTCGGTCATCCCTACGTCTTCGCCGAGACGCCGCCCAATCTCCAGGAGGGCTCCCCGGAGATCGAGCGCGTCAAGGCGGCGCTCCGGGCGCTGGTGGTCGACTCGAGCGCGCTCGTGCCGCCCGGGGTCAAGATCCAGTTTCTCTCCGCCATCGACAAAGCGGGGACGGTGAGGGATGCCTTCCTCGCCTTCGTGGAGTGGTGTGAGGGCGCGATCAGCAAGGCGGTCAACGGGCAGACGCTGACCGCCCAGATCGGGGACAAGGGGAGCCTCGCGGCGGCGCGGGTGCACGCGGACGAGGCGCTCCTGATCGTCAGGGCGCGCGCGACGCGCTACGCCGAGACCCTGCGGACCCAGCTGATCGCGCCGTGGACGGAGCATCACTTCGGCGCGGGTGCTCCGGTTCCCGGCCTGGCGTTCTTGGTGGATCCGCCCGAGGACGCGCAGGCGCGCGCCCAGGCGGAGAAGACGCGCGCCGAGACGCTCGCCCTGGTGAGCGGCGCGTTGCGGGTGCCGATCGCGATCCGGCAGGTGCGCCAGGAGTTCCACCTGGTCAAGCCCGAAAAAGGAGAGGCCCAGGTGGGAGAAATGGCACCACGGCTCTCCGCGCACGGCGTCTGCCCGCATTGCCACAGCGGGATCGATCTCGCCGTGGCCCAAAAAAAAAGCCAGGCGGTGGCCTGGGTGACCTGAACGATTTGATGGAGCCGCCCGCGGATCTCGCGGCGGCCCGAGAGGGTCTGGACGATGAACTGCTTTCACGGCTCGAGGAGACAGGGATCATGAGACTGCGCGACGCGATCTTCGCGCTGCTCGCGACGGCCGCCGTCGGCCGAGCGGCCGAAGCCCTCACCGAACAGATGTTCCGGGCGCACATGCTCGGCCAGATGCAGGCACCGAGCGCCTGGGACACCGCCGAGCTCGCGCTCCAGCCGCAGTGGACGGCGCTGCCGTTCGACCAGGCCGTGGACTTCTTCCGCCGGAAGACCCCGATGACGTCGAAAGAGTGGAGCGAGCTCGAAGACAGATACAAGTCGAAGGGCTTCCGCATCGCAGGTGACTACGATCTGGCGCGCCTCCGCCGAGCGCACGATCTACTCGGCGAGGTGCTGGCCGATGGGATACCGGAGCGCCAGGCGATCCGGCGGCTCAAGGCGGAGCTGCCGGAGGAGGGGGAGTTCCACCTCCGGACCGCATACGACCAGGCGATGCTCGGGAGCTACGCGGCCGGCAGGTGGGCGCAGCTCACGCACCCGGACGTGCTGCGCGCCCGGCCCTACTGGCAGTACCGCACCGTCGGCGACAACCGAGTGCGCCTCTCGCACCGCGCGATGGACGGCAAGGTCTATCCGGCCGACCATGCGGTGTGGCAGGAATGGTATCCCCCGAACGGATACTCCTGCCGGTGCGGCGTGCGCTCGATCTCGGCCTCGGAGGCCGAGGCGAGCGGTCTCGCGATCGAGGAGCGGTTGCCGGATCGCGCGGAGGTCGACGGCCAGGCGGTGATCGTGCGACCGGACCCGGGGTTCTCGGGGTCGCCGGCGACGCAGGAGACCGCGGACCGGGTGCTGCGAGCGATCGAGCGTGACGTGCACGGCCGGGGGGCACTACTCCCGACCGCCGCGGGGCTGGATCGCGCAGGCGATCCGGAGCGGCGGCAAGCGGTCGATCGGCTCGCGGGGCTGGGCGAAGACGAGCTGGAGGATCGGCTCCGGGAGCTGTTCGTGTTCAACGTGTATCCAGAGGCCGACGCAGAGCCTCCCGCGGGGCACCTCCACGTGGACTGGGCCATGTACAGCCAGGACATGCGCACCGTCGAGCAGATGGCCTGGCGGCTCGTGCAGGAGCGTGGCTTGTGGGATCTGCGGGATCGGGATCGGATCGAGGTCAAGGTGCGAGCGTCGTACCTCGCGAGCTGGGATCCGGAGCGGTGGCGAAATCCCGAGGTCGTGTTCGACGACGACCTGGCGCGGCGGCTCGGCGTGCCGGCGGGGCAGACCGCGGCGCGCAGCACGGAGCTCGTGCTACGGCTGCGCGCACGGCCAGCGGAGATCCAGACGCTGCTCGGATTCCTCGCCGGGAACGGCGAGGATCCGGTAGATGGAGAGGGCCGGCGGATCTACCCGGGACGGAGCCCGGTGAGGGGGGCCTGGGACGTGCAGGACGTGCGCGTCACGGCGGGACGCGGAGTGGATTTGCCCGGGGACGATGAGCAGTGGCGCAGGGGCACGCGGAACGTGCGACGCGGCCCAGGAGGAGGAGATGAGGTGACGCTCTCGCGCCAGGCGATGAAGGGGTTCGATCGGGCGGAGACGATCCTGGTCAACCGTCGCCTCTGGGAGTACCTGTAGATGGAGACGTTATGCGGCCTGCTCGGCACCGCGCTGCTTCTCGTCGCGATGGTACATCCCGGCGACGCGGGGGTGGGGGTTCCGCGAGCGGGCGAAGCCGCCCTGGTACGCCCGGAATTCCTCTCCCCGGTACAGGGCCCAGGCGATCGGCCCGTCGCGCTGGGGATCGCCGCAATCAAAGCAGATGACATCGACGGGGGCGGCGAGTCCGAGTGCGGCCCACGGCCCGAGCCGAGCCGTATCGATCTCAACCACGCCCCCGCACGCGATGCACTCGTATTGGGCGATCATGACGACAGCAGCATCGCACCCCCCAAAAAAGGTGTCAAGGGGGCCTTGGGCGGAATTTGCGCCATGGACGGGATCCCTGATTCCGCCCCACATCGCGCCCAAGCCACTTCCTCTCCACTTCCCTGCACTTCCTTCCATGGGGGAGTGGTCTACTGCCGCCCGGGGTCCGATCGGCGCCCCTGGGCCAAATGGCCGGGGGCGTCCTGATGCGGCGCATCTACTGCGCCGAAGGCGACCCGATCCTGCTCGCGGCCGGGGAGGGGGGCGACGTGCCGCGCGAGGTGCAGGTGTACGTCGAGGGGCAGTGGCTCGCCTATGGCGATGGCGCCGGCCTGCGGCTCACCAGGGGGCACTTCGTCGAAATGGCGGCGAACAAGCTCCTGCTCAAGGACGATCCACCGGTGGATCGCGAGCATGAGTGCATGTATTTGGGTGCGGTAGCGGGCGCGCGCGGCTGGGTCAAGACACTGCGGGTGGGCGAGGCCCCCGGGAACTCGGAGCTCGCGGCGCTGTACGCCACGATCGAGTGGACCAGGGAGGGAGAGGAAGACGTGCGGGAGAAGCGGTTCCGGTACGTCTCCGGCGGGGCGATCCTCGGCGCCCGCGCGCGCACCGATCTCGAATTGATCGGGGCGGTGCTGGATCACGTCTCGATCGTCAAGCGGCCGTTCATCCAGGGGATGCGGCCCATCACCAACAGCGCCCCCCTGCGGGGGTCGGAGGAACACATGACGGATCCGCAACTCGTGACCCTCACCGCGCTCGGGCTGTCGCCCGAGACCATCGCCGCGCTCGGGCTGTCCGGCGCGGCCCGGTCGGACACGCTCGACGGGGCGATCCTGGGTCTCTCGACTCGGGCGACGGAGCTCGCGGCGCGAATCGCCGAGCTCGAGGTGGAGAAGATCAAACACGACGTGGACGTGGCCATCGCCGACTTCCGGATCACGCCGGCCGAGCGGCCGGCGATGATCGAGCTGGCGAAATCCCATCGCACACTCTTCGATCAGATCGTGGCCGCGCGATCGCCGCACCCGGCGGTCCGGCCGCCGCCGACCCTGTCGGTGCCGGCCCGCGGCACGAGCGCGGCGAGCGCGGCGATCGCGCAGTACCGGCAGGAACACCCCGGGGTCGGCTACCAGGAGGCGTATATGGCGTGCGCCGGTGAGCGCCCCGATCTCTTTACCCAGGAGGGGTAGCAGCCATGCCCGGATGGGACACCAAAGACGCGCTCATCAAAACCGTGACCTTCGAGGCGGCCGTGTCGGCCCACGCGGCCTGCGTGTGGGGCGGCGCCGAGGACAGGGTGACGCTCCCCGCCGCCGCCAACGCCGACGACTTCGCCGGCTTCTCCGTCTACGACCAGGCGGCAGGGTCGCAGGGCCCGCTCCACATGGCGGCCGGCGTCGCCAAGGCGCGCGCCGGCGGCGCGATCGGACTCGGCAAGAAGTGCAACATCGCCGGCAACACCGGGAAGATCGCGCAGGCCGCGCCGGCCGCGGGGGCGAACGCCCACGTCGTCTGCCGCGCGTTGCGTGCCGCTTCGGCCGATGGGGATGTGATCCCCGTGCTCGTGATCCCCGAGACCATGCAAGGCTGAAAAAGGACGAAAACACATGGACGCTTCGACGCTGCAGCCCAGCCAGATCCTCACCGATCTCGCGGTCAGGATCGAGCCGCGGGCCTACCTCGCCACCAAGATCTTCCACTCGCCCGAGGTGCCGGAGTTCTTCGAGTACCCGGTCTGGGACAAGTCGGTCATCTTCAAGCCGCAGAACGACACCTACGGCCAGGACGGGTCGGTCAATATGATCGACACCAAGGTCACCAAGGTGACGGCCCGGCTCAAACCGCGGGCGCTCGGGGCGAAGATCGATCCCACCGAGGCGAGGCAGGCCGGTGCGGGGGATCTGTCCCGCGGCCTGGCGCTCCTGCGCGGAGAGAAGACCTGGGCGTGCGTGAACGGCCTCTACGTGCAGGCCGAGAAGCGCGTGGCCGCGCAGCTCCGCGCCACCGCGGTCATGACCCTGAATGAGACGCTCGCCGGCGCGGCGCAGTGGTCCGACGCGACGAGCGACCCGAAGAAGTACCTCCTCGGGAAGGGCGCGACCATCGCGCGGGCGCCGAACACGCTCGTGGTCGGCCGGCCGGTCTTCGACGTCCTGCTCACCCATCCGAAGATCCTGGAGGCGGCGAAGTTCGTTTCCGGGATCGACGTGCAGCCGGTCCTCGCCAGGTACTTCGGCGTCGATCGAATCCTGGTCGGCGAGGCCCAGGAGGATACGGCGGCGGAGGGGCAGGCCCAGAGCCTCGCGTACATCTGGGGCAAGGATGCGATCCTGGCGTACATCGATCCCTCGCCGCCCTCGTCGACGATGCGCTCCCCGACGCTCGGCTACCTCCCGCGGCTCCAGGGCATCGTGCCCAGGGACGTCCAGGGACAGGCGCCGCTCCCCTTCACCGTCTACGAGTGGACCGAACCGGGAGTGGGAACCGGCGGGGGCACGCAGATGATCAAGGCTGAGACCTGGTACGACGTGCTCGTGGCGGCGGCAGACTACGGCTTCTTGGTCAAGAACGCAGTTGCCTGATTGATTAGGGAGAAAGCCATGCCGAAATTCGTCGTGAAGACGCCGATCCGGATCGCGAAGAAAGATCCGCAATCCCGGCAGATCATGGAGAAGGTGCTGAAGCCCGGCGACGAGATCGAGATCACCGCGGAGCTCGCCGCCACGATGCCCTGGGCGGTGGAGGAGAAGGAGTAGCGCGTGGCCTACATCGTCCAGGCCGATCTGCGGTTTTCGCTCGCGCGCCTCGCCGAGCTCACCGACTCCCCGGCGACGCAGGGCGTGGTCGACGCCGCGGTCGTCGGCGCGGCGCTCGAGTACGGGGCTGCCCAGATCGACCTGGCCGCCTTCAATCGGTACCAGACTCCGATTTCGCTTCCGGCCGCCGAGATCGTGCGGGTCTGGAACGTGGCGCTCGCCCGCGCCTGGCTCTATCGCAATCGGGAGACCGTGGCGGTGCCGGAGGCGATCCAGGAGGAGGAGAAGATCGCGCGCGACCAGCTCGCGCAGGTGCGCGAGCGGAAGCTGGACATCCCGGGAGCTCCGCTGCGCAATGCGATCACGCCGCCCACGGTCACGGGGGGCGCCGTCGACGAGACCCCGCGCCTCTTTGGCCGGGTGCGGGATGGGCTCGGATGAGCGTCGCGATGCGCATGGACGTGGACATGTCCGGCTGGGAGGATCCTCTTCGCCGCGCCGCCGAGCGCGTGCGGGACTTTCGGCCGGCGCACCGCGCGATCGGCGAATTACTGCTCGGCGAGGTCGGGGAAAACTTCCGCAACGAGGGCTATCCACCGGGCTCCTGGCCAGACCTGTCCGAGGTCGCGCTGCTTGCGCGCGCTCGGGGGCGGGGCGGCATGAGGAAGATCCTCAAGGGCGGGGTCGGCGGCCGAGGGAGGCAGCTCACGGCCGAGGCGCAGCGGGCGATCGAGGGAGCGAAGCCGCTCGTGTGGAGCGGGCGGCTGCTCCGATCCATGACCCACCACGCCGGCGCCGCCTACGTGGACGTGGGGACCAACCTCGTGCAGGCCGCCCGGCTCTTCTTCGGTTGGGACGGGCCCGGCCCGAAAACTCCAGCTCGAAACCCGTTCAACTTCTCGCCGGCCGTCATGGAATCGGCGAAGCGTCACTACGTCGAGTTTCTGCGAGGACTCCTATGACGCCGACGTGGGAGCAGATCCTCGACAAGATGCTGCTCGCGCTCGGGCCGCTCAAGATTCCCCAGGGCGGGGCCGCCTCCCCGAGTGCGTACTTGCGGCACCTCGATCGCTACCTCGGCGAGTTCGAGCTCGACGAAGAGGAGGCGCGGCGCTCGGGGCGAGAATATGTCAACTGCCCGGCCATGCTGGTCAACTTCGCGGGCGAGACGGGTGCGACCGGCACGGTCGGCCGGCGCACGCAGCGCGCGACGGGGCGCTTCGCCGTGATCTGCGCCGTCGACTCGCGCCGCAGTCGCGACGATCGCGCGCGGCTGTTCGCGATGCTCCGCGACGCGCGCCGCCTGCTCGTCGGCCGGCGGTGGGCGGACCTCGAAATGGAGCCGCTCCAATACGACCGCATCCTGTTCGTCGTGGAGCGACCGCAGCTCTTCGCCTACGCCGTGAGGCTCACGACTCAATACATCCTCGACTGGACCGCGGCGCCCGCCGGCGCGGGCATGCTCGACGAGCTCCGCGGGACCGTCCAGACCATCGACCAGCCGCCGAGGCCGATCGGCGATCTGAAGGTGCTCCGATGAGGGAGATCCGCGTCGTCGCCGTCACGAACCCCGTCCCGCGCGAGGACGATCCCACGCGCCTGATAGCCACCGATCCGGTGCAGATTCCGGAGTCGCACTACTACGTGCGCCGCATCCTCGACGGCGAGTTGCGCGTGGTCGCGCCGGCGCCGGCGCCGACCAAAAAGGAGCAGTGATGCCCCAGATCCCGCTTCCCGCCGAAATCGACCTCACCGATCTCACGCCGCGCGTCGGGATAGGGTTCGACACGTCCGGGGTCAAGGACGACCTGCCCCTGCCCCAGGAGGTACTGATCATCGGGCAGCGCACTCCCGGCAGCCTGAAGCCCGTGCATCAGGTGCACGCCCTCCTGCGGGAGGGCGATGGTGGCGCCTTCTGGGGCCCGGGCTCGATCATGGACGCGATGTGCCGGGCAGCGTTCAGGGCCAACCCCCAAGTGCGGCTCAAGGGCCTGGCCGTCGACGACGACGGTGCGGCCGTGAAGGCGACGCAGACGGTCACGTTCGCCAACAACGCGACCGGAGATGGCGCGGCCGAGTTGGCGCTGAAGGGCGTCACGATCCGCGTCCGGATCCTGAAGAACGACACGCCGACCACCATCGCGGCTGGGCTTGTCGCCGCCGCGGCGGCGGTGCCCCACCTGCCGGCCGCGGTCACCAACGTCGCTGGCGTCGTCACGGCGCAGGCGAGGAACGGCGGCACCCACGGGAATCAGATCGCCATCCGCGGTATGATCACCGCCGGTATCGGCACCACGATGGCCGTCGGGGGAGCGGGCACGCTCGCGGGTGGCACGACGGCACCGGCGCTCGTCGCTGCCCTCGCGGTGGCCGCGACCAGTCGCTACCACTGGATCGCGATCGGACTCGACGACGCCACGAGCGGAGCGGCGCTGCGGGATCACGTCAAGGCCCAGGGCGACGCGAACGGCGGGAAGGGGCAGATGGGAGTCCAGGCGATCGTCGGGACGCTGTCGGCCGCGACCACGCTCGCGGCTGCGCTCAACCAGGAACGAAACCAGATCGTCGCGATGAACGGATCCGAGTCGATGCACGCGGAGGTGGCGGCAGCCTATGTGGGCGAGGCGTCGAAGGAGAGGAACCCGGCCCGCCCCCTGAACACGCGCGTGCTCGCCGGGATCCTCCCCCCTCCGACGGAGAAGCGGTGGATCGGCAGCGAGATGCGCACCCTCATCGAGAGCGGTGTCACTCCCCTGGTCGTACAGCCTGGCGACCTGGTCGGCGTCCTGCGCGCGGTGTCGACGCGCACGAAGAACGCCCTCGGCCAGACCGACCTCACGCTGCTCGACATCGGACCGATCCGTGCGTTCGATCGTTTTCGCGACGACGTGGCGGCGATGTTCAAAAAGAAGTACCCGGCGGCGCTGTGGGCGCAGGACGATCCGAATTCGCTCCTGCCCGCCGACGTCGCGACGCCGGCCAAGGTGCGGCTCGACATCCTCGACGTGGCGCGCGACCTCGAGCGGGCAGGGATCCTCCAGCTGGTCGAGGCGTCCAAGGATGCCTTCGTCGTCAACTACGTGCCCGGGCGGGCGGATTTCACGGCGCCGGCGCCCGTGGTCTCGGGCCTCCACTCCGCCTTCGGCACGATCGTTTACGCGCTGCCGGCGGTGAACTGATCGGATCGGAGACGGCCAATGCCCAAGTACGTAGACACGATCCAAGTCCAGATCGGGGGGCGGGACATCGACGACGTGATCAACAAGATCACGGTGCGGTCGACGCGCGCGACCAAGGCGGTGGTCACGCTCTCGCGCAGCAAACGGGCCCGCGGATTCAAGCGCGGCGCTGTGCTCTACGAGCTCACGGCACAGGTCGAAGACGTCGACGATTCCAACCCCGCCTATCCCGATTGGCACGCCCTCCAGGAGGCAGGGGAGGAGTTCACGATCGTGATCAAGAAGAACACGGGCAAGCCGATCACGTTCAAGGGCGTGACCGTGACCGACGTCGACGACGACGCCACGGACGGTGACAGCGGCGGCACCGTGAAGATGTTGGCGCTCGAGCGCCTGAAGAGCTGACCGATGGCCACCTACGTCGATCGCCTCATCTGCGCTCAGCGCGACCGCCGTCGCCGTGTGCCCTGGCCCGGGTGGACGGGAGGTGGCGAGCCGCCCGAGATCGAGCTGCGCGCCCTCTCCGCGCTCGAGCAGGAGGCGGCCTACCTGGCCGCCCAGGCACATCTGGGCAAAAAGGTCTCCCCGACCGACTATGCCTTCATCGCGCGCGAGCGCATCGAGCAGCTCTTCCGCGGGCTGGTCTCGGTCGGTGGCGAGCGGTTCGCCGACAGCGCCGCTTCCATCGCACAACTCCCCCCGGAGACCATCGCCCCGCTCTACCAGGAGTGGGCCGCGCTCCAGGCGAGCGTCGCACCGCCCCCCATCTCCAGGGCCGAGATCGAGCGCCTGGTGGAGGGGGTAAAAAAAAATTCCCCCGAAATTCGGTTGGAAGACTGGCCTATCGACTGGCTGAGAAGGGCCATTGTTATTTTGGCCGACCAGTCATCGACCTCGATCGTGGCCAGCTCCTCCTCCTGATCGCGATGCACGCGAGTGACGTACAGATCGCGGCCGAGGATCGGGTAGACGCCGAGGATCGGCGGCGCAGCGCGATCACCTACGTCGCGCGCCGGAGGAAGCGTCGATCAAAACGCCGAGAAGAGTAATGGCCGCCGATCTACTCACTCGATTCCGCGTCACCCTGGATGGACGTGACGCACTCCAGTCGTTCTTCCGCGAGGGCGCGAGCGGGGCGAAACGGTTCGCCGGGACGGTGAAGAGCGAGATCCACGCGGCCGGTCAGGATATCGCCGGCCTCGCCGGCCAGGTCACCCGTGCACTCGGCGCGCTCACCGGGATCGGCGCCGACCTCGGCCTCGCCAGGGGGGCGCGTGACGTGCTCGAGCTCCGAGACGCCGTGGCCGGGATCGGCGCCTCGGCCGGGATCGGCGCCGGCGAGATCGCGGAGCTCAGGCGCGAGATCGTCGCTACGTCCGTATCGTCGCAACAGTTCGGGCGTGACCTCGCGGCGGGGTTGCAGGAGTTCGTGGCCAGGACCGGCGACCTCGAGGCGGGCCGGCGGCACCTCGAGCTCTACGGCAAGACCGCGCGGGCGACGCGCGCCGACGTGCGCGAGGTCGCCGCGATCGGCGCCGACCTCGAGAAGCTGGGGATCACGGATCAGACCCGTGCCTTCGGGATCCTGGCCCGGCAGGCCGACGCGGGATCGGTCGAGCTGAAGGATCTCGCGAGCCAGGGGCCTCGTCTCCTCGCCGCGTTCCAGGGCGCGGGCCTCACCGGCGAGCGCGGCCTGCGCGCCGGCGGCGCCCTCGCGCAAGTCTTCCAGCGGGGGACGGGCAACGTCGAGCGCACATCGACCGCCGTCGAGGCGACGTTCCGCGACCTCGCCCTGCGCGCCGAGGATCTGCGAGGCGGCGGCGTCGAGGTGTTCGACGGTGAGGGGCTGCCGCGCGATCGCGCGGAGGTGCTGCTCGAGATCATCCGCAAGACGAGAGGGCGCGAGCAGGGGCTGCGCCGCATCTTCGGCGACGAGGCCATGCGCGGCGTCGGCGTGCTCGCCGCGGAGTTTCGACGGACGGGAGGCTTTGGCACCTACGAGTCGTTCCGCGACGTGGAGAGCACTCCGGGTTTGATCGATCAGAAATTTGCGACCTCGACCTCGACGGCGCTCGGGCGGTTCCAGGCTGCCCAGATCGAGACCCAGGCCGCGTTGGATTCCGGGGTGGGCGATTCGCTCGACGGCGCGAGCGAGTATTCAAAGCTCATTCCAGGGGCAGTTGAATTTGGCTTGAATCATCCCCTCGCGGCCGGCCTCGCGGGCGGGGCGTGGATAGGCAGGCGGCTCGCCGGGCGCGGAATCTCCGCGGCATGGAGCCGGCTGTTCGGGCGAAGGGGCGGTAGCGCGCCTGGCATGGCGGCGACGGGGGCCGACGCCGCTGGAGCGGTCGGTGCCGGCGGCATGCCGGTGTTCGTCACCAACTGGCCGGGCGGGCTCGCCCCCGGTGGTGGCGGCGCGGGGGCGTCGCTCCTCGGCGGGCTCGCCCCCGGTGGTGGCGGCGCGGGGGCGTCGCTCCTCGGCGGGCTCGCCCCCCTGCTCGCACCGCTCGTCGTCGCCGGCGCGACCCTCGCGGCGGCCGCCAAGGTGCTGAGCGAGATCGGGGAGGATCGCGACACGATGGGCGCACGCTGGCGCCAGGAGCACGCTGCCCTGATCGGGATTGAGCAAGCCATCCGCCGGCCGGCGCCGGCGAGCGAGCGCGGCGGGCAGGGACGGAGCGAACCGGTCACGATCGCCGAAGCTGCGCGCGCAGGAGGAGGGCCGAAGCTCGCGCAGTTCCGCAAACAGCAGTTCGTGCTCCGCGCCCTCGCCACCGGGATGGACATCGGCCTCTCCGACGAGGCGCTGGGGAAGGAAGTCGAGGGCGGGGGCGATGTCCTGCGCACGATCGGGGAGGAGTTTCCCGAGTTCCGGCGGCTGCGAGGGCGGCGGCGATCGGACTTCCTCCGCCAGATCGTGGAGCACGGCGACCTGGCCGCAGGTACCTCCACGACGACGTCCGTCGGACAGCCAGCCTACTGGTCGAAGCCCCAGCTCAACCTCACCGTGAACGTCAACGCCGACGGCACGGCCACGGTCGAGGGGCTGGACTTCTCGACCCGCTCCCCGCGCGTCATGGTCCACCGCACGGCCGGGGTCCAGTGATGCCCGCGACCTGGGAAGAGATCGCTCGGCCCTGCTCGTGGATGGGCGTCGAGTTTGCGGCGCTCTCGATCTCGGCCGAGCACGGCCGCGAGATCGACAAGCGCGAGTATCCTGGCCGCGACGGCCGCGATCTCGAAGACCGCGGCCGGCAGGGTCTCACCGTGCAGCTCCGCGCGGTCTTCTTCGGCGAGGACTACCCCGACGCGCTCGACCGCCTGCTCGCCAAGATCGACGGCGGGGGGATCGGGGAGCTGGTGCATCCGATACATGGCCGGATGCGGGCGGCCTGCGAGCGCGCGGTGGAGGTGCACGATCCCGAAGATGCGCTCGACGCGGCGTCGCTCGACCTCACCTTCGTCGAGCACACCGAAGATGCGCTCGGCCCGTTCGTGTCTACGGAGTCCGAGCCCGCGCTCGCGAACGCGATCCGTGCGGCCTCCGACACGACGGCCACTACGGCGCGGAAGCTACAGGCCTATCTCGACTCGCTCTCCGCGCCGTCTACGCCGGCGCTCGCGGCCGCGCCGGCCCTGGCCGCCACGGCTGCCATAGCCTCCTCCGCGGCCGTGGATCGCCTCGAGGTGGGCGCGGCGGACATGTCCGCTCCCGAGATCCAGGCCGCCGTCAACGGCGCGCTCGTGCGGATCGATGAGGCCGCGCGCGCCGTCGCGAACTACGCCGCGCCGGCGGAGTACGAGCTCGGCGTGGCCCTCACCGCGCTTGCGGCGTCGCTCGCGCGGTACGGCGCGGCGCTGATCCAAGCGCGTCCACCATTGGTTGAGGTCGAGGTGTTGGCCGACGTGCCGCTCCTCGTCTGGGCGCACGCTCGGTACGGATCGAGTGCGCGCGCGGCCGAAGTGATCGCGCTCAACCCCATCGCCGATCCGCTCCGCATCCCTCGGGGCACGAGGCTCCGAGTCTATGCGTCGTAGCCCCGATCAGGTACAGCTCGTCGTAGGCGGCGCGGCCTACCATGACTGGTGCGAGGCCGACGTGGACTCGGACATATTCACGCCCGCCGACGCATGGCATGTGCGCGCGAAAAATCCGGGCATGGATCTAGTGAGTGCGTTCCGCGAGGGGATGAACGCCGACATCTACATCGGAGAAGACCGCGTGATGGCGGGCGTGATCGACGACGTGTCGATCCAGGGCAGCCGCGCGGCCGAGATGATGTCGCTCTCCGGGCGGGACAAGGGCGCTTGGCTCGTCGACTCTGAGGCCGCCGCGATCAGGGCGGCGGCGTACACGCTCAAGACCCTCGCCGAGAAGCTGCTTCGGCCATCGTTCGGGATCCGCGCGGTGGTCGACGACAACGATGCAAACCGAAAGCTCCTCCTGGGCAAGAAGGATCGCGCGACCTCAGCCGGCCGCGCTCGGCGGCCGCCGGGACTGCCCCCCGTCTCGCCGCGCGCCATCAAAGTGGATCCCGGGCAGCGCATCGCCCAGGTTCTCGATCAGCACACGCGCCGCCTCGGGGTCACGTGGTGGATCACCGCCGAGGGAGATCTCTTCCTCGGCCGGCCCACCTACGACCAAGAGCCCGCCTACCGCTTCTTCTCCTTCCCCCTTGGCGACGCGCGCCGGCGCCAGAACAATCTTCTCGATTGGTCCGTCTCGCGGTCGCTGTCCGATCGCTATTCCGAGATCGTCGTGGCCGGCCAGGGGGCATCGGGCCGCTCGTCGATCTTCGGCGCGTCGAGCGCCACCGGGGGCTCGTTCCGAGCCAGCACGGTCGACGACGATCTCGTGCGGCGAGGGATCGAGCGGAAGCTCATCCTCACGGACGGCGACGTGCAGACGCGCGCCGAGGCGGCTCGCCGCGCCGAGCTCGAGATGGGGAGGCGCAAGATGCTCGGCGTCTCGATCCGCGTCACCGTCCCAGGATTCCGCCAGGACGGGCGGCTCTACGCGACCGACACGATCGCGGAGATGCGGATCCCCCAGGCCGGGATCGACGGCTACTACTACGTGGCCAGCCGCCGCTTCACCGTCTCGCGCGCCGCCGCGCGCACCCAGCTCGGGCTCCATCCACGGGGGCTGTGGCTCACGTGAGTGATCTCATCGCCATCATTGACAGACGCATCGCGCTCGCCATTGTGCGCTTCCGGATCGGCGTAGAGGCCGTGCGACAGATCGCCTTCGGCACCGCGCGCGCGAGCGCAAAGGGAGTAGATGATCACGAGATCGATATGGAGGTCGTGCTGCCATATGGATTCCAGTCGTCACCCCCGGATGGAGCCGAGGGAGTGGCGCTCAAGGTCGACGGCCGCGGGGCAACGAGCCTCCTGCTCGGCTACCGCGTGCGCTCGCACGAGGTAGCCCTCCAAAAGGGCGAGCTCCGCATCTTCGACGACCAGGTCCAGGAGATCTTCGTCAGGCGCGGGGGGATCGAGATCAACTCCGGTGGCGCGACGATCAAGATCGATCGCGCGACGGGGCAGATCGACGTCACGCCGAAGCCGGGCGCCAAGGTCAAGCTCGCCGGCGGCGGCCTCGAGGTCGCGCGGCGAACGGATCCCGTGGCGGTCACCATCCCACCCGGCACCGTGCTCGTCGGTGCGACGGGGGCGGTGTTCAACGCCGCGGCGATCCAGCTCACCGGCACCGTGACCGCCGGCGATCCCCAGGTGGAGGCGTGATGCTCGACCGCTACGTGAACCCAGTGACCGGCGATTACATCCCCGCGCCCGGCGGCGCCTGGCGCGAGGATGATCCCGCCCTCAACCGGATCGCCCTCTCGTGCACGGTTCCGCTTGGTCAGTGGGAAGGCGATCCGGGGATCGGGCATCGCCTCGGCGATCTCGCCCGCCTCGGCGACACGGCCGAGACCCGGCGCGAGATCGGGGCGCGGATCGAGGAGGCGCTCCGCTGGCTCCTCGACGACGGAACCCTCGCCAGGGTGGAGACGGTCGTAGAGAGCATCGGCCGTGGCCGGGCCGTCTTCTCCGTGATCGCCCACGCCCCGGGCCGCCCGCTCCCGCTCCAGGCCGGCCCGTTTTTCGTAGACGTCGGAGGAGGAAGCTGATGCTCACCCTGCCCACCCGAGAAGATCTGCATCGCCTCTTCATGGACGAGGCGAAGATCAAGTTCCCCGCGAAAAATCTCGCGCGCGGCGGCGACCTCCACCGCCTGTCCCGTGTCGTCTCCGCCCTCGGGTGGTCGATCCTGGCGAAGCTCCACTACCTCTACCTGCAGCTCTTCCCCGACACCGCGACCGGTGAGCACGTCGCCAGGTGGGGGAATCTGTACGGCGTCGAACGCAAGGGGCCCGCACCGGCCCAGGCCGCGGCCTCCCTCCGGGTCACGGGCACCGCCGGGGCAGCGGTGCCGCAAAACGCCGAGCTCACCACGGGCGATGGAACGCCGTTCAAGATCGCATCCGTCGGTGCGGTGATCACCGCCGGCGGCTCCGCCGACGTCGACGTGGTCGCGATCGCCAAGGGCGCGATCGGGAACAGGCTCTCCGGGGAGGTGCTCACCTTCTCGGCGACGCCGCCGGGGCTCAACGCCACGGCGACCCTGGTCAAGGATCTGGTAGGGGGCGAGGATTACGAGGAGGAGGCTTTCTACAAGGAACGCTACCTCGAGACCATCCGCGACCCGCCAGAGGGCGGAGCGCCCAAGGACTACGTGTACTGGGCCAAGGCCGTCCCCGGCGTCTACTACGCCTATCCATTTCCTCGCCGGCGCCAGCTCGGCACGGTCGATGTGATGGTGCTCGGCAAGGGGAAGGTCGCGCTCGCGGACACGACGGAGGTGTTCAACCACATCGAAGCCCGCCGCCCGGGCGACATGAAGGATTTCCAGATCGTCCAGCCCAGTTTTTGGGTGACGGACGTGACGATCAGCGTCGCCGTCAATGAAACAAGGTTCAGGTGGGATTTCCACGACGACGGCGTGGGGTACGCGATCGGCGCGCTCAACGCCGGGGCAAAGACCATCACGGTGCCAACGCTCCCCGCGGCGGCAAGGAAGGTCGGCACGCGGATTACCGTCAACGGCCTGGAGGCCAGGATCAGTGCTATCACGGGGGACGATCTCACCGTGGATCCGTGGTTCACACTGACCCCCATGGTCAACGACAAGGTACGCGCCTCGGGCGACCTGGTCGGGCCCGTGCGCGCGGCCATCCTGGCCCACTTCGATAAGATGGGGCCGGCCCGGCAATACTGGCCCTACGGGGATTGGGAGGATGTACTCTATCGGAGCAAGCTCACGGCGATCGCCGGGTGCGTCGACGGCGTGCGCGATGTTGCGCTCGTGACGCCGGTGAACGAGGTGACCCCGGTTGATACCCTCAGCGCCACGATCCCAATGATCGTTGCCGGCAAGATTATGGTGCACCGGAAAATCTGATGCCCCTCCCCCTCTCTCACGATCGGGTTCTCGAGGCACTCCGCCGCCTGCAACCGCCGGCTCTGTACTCGCGCGACCCCAGCTCGGACGTCCAGAGGGAGCTCCACGTCGTCGCCGTCCCACTCGCCTCGATCGCCGATCACATCGAGACGCTGCTCGGCGGCTACCTCCCGAGCGAGGCGTCGGGCGAGATATTGGGGCGCTGGGAGGAGGCACTGCGGCTGCCTCGGCGTCCTCTGGACGATCTCGCCATGCGGCGTGGGCGGGTCGTGTCCACGCTCCGCCGCCCTGGTGGCTACACGCTCGCTCGCCTCGCCCAGCTCCTCGCTCCGACCCTCGGCATCACCCCGGTCGAGGTGCAGTTCCGGGAGGGGGTATGGGCCGAGATCCAGGCCACCCTCACGCTCACCGATCTGCCGCCCACCCTGCCCATCCCGCAGGGTGGATCCGGCATCTCGCGCCTCCTCGGCGCCCCCTGGCCGGGCAGGATCGACTGGACGGGGGTCCGCGTGGAGCTCACGCTCGGCAACGTCCTATCAAAGGACGTCACCGCGTCGCTCAGGCACCCCGACGGCACGGTGTGGACGTTCGCGCCGAACGTGGACACCGGGGCGCAGTTTGGGTCGCTGGCGGTGCTTATTTCCGCGCCACACCCGTTCCAGGGGAAGCCCTCCGCCGGGGCGTGGACGCTGAATGTGATCGCCGCGACGGCCGGTGCCACGCTCAATCGCTGGACCCTGCGGGTGTCCGACGACGTCGTCGCGCTCGAGATCTTCAAGTGGTTCGTCACGCGCCCGCCGGAGCTGTCGGGCACATCGCCCGACGTGCCGAGCGCACAGCGCCTGATCGATCTGTCCGGGCCCGCTCACCGGCGCGCGTTCGCCGGAGAGCGTACCCCCGCACGCTGCGACGATCCCTATTCGCTGTGTGATCGCGATCCCATAGGAGCGTAGATGCCCTTCCCCGATACCTACGCGCTCGTTCACGTCGCGAGAAACACGGAGATCTCCGCCGCGGTGCTGAACGAGCTCCAGCGGCAGCAGATCCTCGCCTGGCTCGCCGTGCGCGGTGGCGACTTCTTGGTCGACGACGAGTTCGTCGGCGGCAGCGTCGACGCCGCCAAATGGGCCACAATCGGCGGCGCGACCACCACCGCCGACGACGGCGCCGGCGCCATGGGCAGTCTTCAGCTGGTCGGGCCCAACGCGGTCGTCTCCACCCGCTCCCTCGATTTCGGCGTGCGCGACTTGCGCTTCACCGCGCGCGCGCGCATCTCGGGGCTGCCTGTCGGCGGCGCCGCGCGCATCGGCCTCTCGGCTGGCTCCCTCAATTTTGACGCCGTTCAGACGGCCGCAAACTGGCGGGGCAACGTGGGCGGCGTGATTACCGACCTCGGCGTGGCCTGGGACACTGCTTATCATCTCTTTGAGATCTGGCGCGAGGCCGGGAGCGTGAGGTTCGTGATCGACGGCGTCCAGCGGCACTCCGTCGCACACGCCTCCGCGCTGATCACGGGGATCGAGCTCGCGGCCGATGGAGCCGGCACCGGCCTGCGGGTCGACAGGTGCAAGGCATGGGCGAGTCAGTACCCCTCGATCGGTCTGCCCACCGGCCCGCCGTTCGGCCGAATCGCTCACGACGGGATCGCGATCTTCACGAATCAGGACACCGTCGCGGTCACCTTCCCCGTGGCCTTCGCGGCCACCGCCTATCGTCTCGGCGTCGGCTCCGCCGTAGTCACCGACGGAGGCGGTGCCGTGTCGCTCGACGTGACCGGCAAGGCCACCACCGGCTTCACCATCCGGGCCTCCCACCCCTTCTCGGGGGAGGTCTCTTGGTGGGCCTACCTGTGAGGTCATCCATGTGCCGATCCCCTCTCGCACCGCTCCTCCTCTCCCTGCTCGCCTCGGACGCAGCCGCGGTGCCCTACCGCGCGCACGCCGTACAGATCAAGCTCGACGCGGCCTCGCCGATCCCCGCCGGCCAGGCTGGATTCTGGGGGAAGAGCGCCGACGGACTTCCATATTGGAGAAAAACCGACGGATCCGACGTCGGCCTCGGCGGGGCGGCGAGTATTGGCACCGGGTTCTTCGGGGACGGATCGGACGGGGTGTGCGCGTTCGACGGAGTCGCGAACGTGCCCGGCACCATCAACCTCGGAGGAAACGTGTACCGGCTGGTGCGGGATCTCTACTGCGCTGCCATGACCGTGAGCGCCGGCGTCACGGTGCGCTCGGCCGACGTCGTGCCGGGCAACGCCTGGAGGATATTCGTCCGTGATACGTGCACGATCAGTGGCACGCTGGCCGCGCGCGGAGGTGCGGGCACGGGGGCAAACGCCGGCCTGAACGTGGTGTCCGGATCGATCGAGGGCTCCGCAATCGGCGGAGCCGGCAATCCCGGGGCCGGATCGCCGGGCAGCGGGATTGCGATGTCCATCGGCGGAGCTGGCGGAGTGGGTGGAGCCGGGGGCGGTGGGGGCGGCGGAGCCGGCGGCTCCCCGACGATCCCGCCGGCGACGGCGGGCGGGTGGCGGAACCCATGGGTGGCCGTGAACGGTGCCCTGCTCGGCGCTGGGCAGGGCGCAGGGTTGGCCTGGCTGACGGGTGGCGCTGGCGGGGGCGGCGGCGGCGGCAACGGAGCCGACAGCGGGGGCGGTGGGGGCGGCGGCGGCGGGGTGTTGATCTTGGTCGCACGATCGCTCACGGTGGCCAACGGCGGCACAATCACCGCCGCCGGAGGCGCTGGAGCTGCCGGTGCCGTGAACGGATCGGGCGGCGGCGGCGGGGGGGGTGGCGGGGCCGCGCTACTCGTGTACGGCGCGATCAGCAACAACGGCACAATCACCGCCGCCGGAGGCGCCAGCGGCGCCGGGGGCGGCGGGGCGGGCCAGCCCGGCGCCGCTGGCGCCTCCGGCGCCGTGCTCTACCTTCCCCTGCAGTGACAATTCCGCCCGGGAGCGGGAGGATCGCGCCAGCGGGGAAAATCGACCGTGCCGGTGGAAAAATCGATCGTGCCGGTGGGAAAATCGATCGTGCCGGTGGGAAAATCGATCGTGCCGGCCGCACCGACGTCAGGGCGCTTGCGGTGCAGGCACGAGGCTCCGCTCGAGCGCGGCGCGGTCGATGCGCGTGAGCCCAGCGCTGGTGCCCGCGTAGAGCGCA
>Ga0247727_10003841_pt1 | contig 32756 bp, 39 predicted proteins | sample WisWelCaveWW1625_FD_202498 | JGI IMG/M metagenome (GOLD analysis project Ga0247727, IMG submission 202498) | Biofilm microbial communities from Wishing Well Cave, Virginia, United States - WW16-25 | ecosystem: Environmental > Aquatic > Deep subsurface > Groundwater > Cave microbial mat | place...
GGCAAGGAGGACGCTTCGGCGCACTGACGGTGCCACGCAGTCCACCGTTCGTCGAGTTCGTACAGGTGTTCGCTCGCCGCGCGGCAGTCGTCGACCGTCCGCTGCAGGAGCGCATTGTCCGCGATGCTCGCGCCCGCTTCGTAGTCCTCCAGCACAGCACCGATGTGACTGTGTTTCTCGTGCAGTATCTGGCGTTGTTCGCGCACGCATTCGTACTGCGCCTCCATCGAGGTGTACTGCACCGCGTAGAGCATCGCAAGCTGCGTGTTGAGGTTCGCGTCGCTGACGTGGTCGCCCACCGCGCACAAGGAGTCACGTTCCTGTTTTTTCTTCGCCGCGACGGTCTTGCTCAGGGCATGCGCTTCGTCGATGCTCGGTGCGTTGTGGAGCGAGAAGCCCATGCGTTCCAGTTCGGCGTGCAGGATTGCATTGAGTTCCTCGCATGCCCGTGCCTTTACGTCCGCCGTCATGGCAATCTCCTTGCTTTCCTTTTCCTTCGTTGCGTATGCGTCCAATCTGCCGCGGCAGTATGCCCGCCGCTCCTCGACCTCGTTGAGTTTCTCGCGGAACGCATCTCGATAGCGCGTGATGCACTCACTCAAGATGCGTGATTCGACGAGACGCTTTGCACAATCGCTTTTCCCGCGCCATTCCCGCGGCGTGCCGGGGATGGAAGCGAGCGTCTCGAGCGCGCTGGCGACGCCGATGCGACAGTGGTCGAGAGGAGTGTATGCTTCGTTGATCGTGCGTCCGTTATCGACGAGCTTGTAGAGCTCGCCGCAGTACTCGTTGCGTGCCTTCTCGCTGTCTTTCTTGTCGTGCGTGCGCCGCATCGCGTTCGAACGCGTTTCGTCGACGAAACGCAGTCCAGGGTGGTTGTCGGATGACTGTGGCAGCCGGCGAAGCCGGTCACCGTTGCCCTGCGCCGCTTCTGTCGTGCTTTGTCGTGGTTCCATCATCTCACCTCGCCTGGTAGTGTTTCTCGAACGCCGCGCTCATCGCGTTGAAGAAGCGTTTCGCGTCGTGTTTCGTCTCGCACACCGCCGCGTCGACGCGGTGTTCGAGCTCGCCGAGCTGGAAGTTCTCGGTGATGCGCAGCGATGCGCCGTTGCGTTTGTCGAGGAGCGCGTAGCCCGCGCCTTCTTCCTTGACTTCGTAGGGCAGGTGTGCATCGTGGTTGCGCCCGACGATGTATCCTCCATAGATTCCTGCGCCGAGCACTACGACGCCGAGTGTTGCTTTGAGCCATCCCATGTGGCACCTCCGATGAGATACTGGAAGGCAGGGGGTCTAAAGGCGCTTCCGACGAGAAATACGGAATTATTGCGGCGTTTGCTTCGTCATTTCCGGCGGCGCCGATGGCGTTGCGGTATCGAAGCCAAGCGCCGGAACGTCATCGGCGGAGGTGAACATCCGCTCACGGAAGATGTTCTCGATGACGGGATGCGCGACGAGTTTTGCATTGCACTGCAGCACGGCGTGCACGAATGCTTCCTCGTGCCTGTCGCGGCAGAGCGCCTGCACAAGATAGTCGCCGCCTTGGCAGCGCGTGAGTGTGTTGATGTTCGGCAACCGTAGCGCCCGCTCGAGCCAGGCGAGACGCGAGTGGGGCGTCGGCCGCACGATGAACCACGTCGTGATCGGCGCGCCGCAACCGTCGTTCTCAAGGAGTGTTGTCGTTCTCGTCGTGTATGCTGCGAGGCAGCGCCGCACACGCTCGTGCGTGCTCGAGACAGGCCAACCATGGCGTTGTGCGAGCGCGGTGTGTTTGATGCGGCAGTCCTGACGGAGCGCGACGAGCGTGAGGAGGTCGTTGTGCATGCTCGATTGACACGTCGTTTCCCTTCTTAACGCTTCGTCGGGAAATCCTGGCAGATTTCCGGCGGAGAAAATGCAACGTTGGGCGCAACGCAACGGAGAGGCGACGCAATGCTTAAGAGTGCAAACAGTATTATCCTTGCAAAGAGGTGTCCAATGTTCGAACAGTATCAGAAATACGGCGCGACCACAGTGCGCCTCGGTCTCGCTGCCGTCTTTCTCTGGTTCGGTCTCACGCAGTTCTTCAACCCGCAAGCGCTCATGGGCTACGCGCCATCGTTCGCGTTCTCGCTGCCCATCAGCATCAAGCAGTTCATGATGCTCAACGGACTCTTCGACACGCTTGTCGGCGCGCTGCTCGCAATCGGGTTCTTCACGCGTTTCATCGCGTTCGTCGGTGCGTTGCACCTTGCGGGCATCGCGGCATCGCTGGGCTACAACGACGTCGCGGTGCGCGACTGGGGCTTATGCGCAGCCGCGCTCAGCATTGCATTGACAGGTCCGGATGCCTGGACGCTGGACAAAAAGCTCGACAGGAAGACGCAAGTACTACCTGGCAAGAAGAAGCGTTGAGACAGACGTGCATTCTGCAAGCTACGTCATCATGGCGGGTCGTGAGGGATTTGAACCCTCGACCGTTCGGTTAAGAGCCGAATGCTCTACCGGGCTGAGCTAACGACCCAATGTTTTGCTGTCCACGAGGTCGGCTTTAAAAGCTTTCGTGAATGGCGGGCGCACTGCCTGTCGTGGTGGCGCGCGTGTCGTTTCACTTCTTGTAATTCTGCTTGTAGTCGAAGAGCGTTGCGTACCGTCGCAACGTTTCGTCTTTGGCGAGCGGATGCGGCAGCACAACTCCTGTCGCCGGCCACGCGACGGTCGCCATGTTGTAGAACTCGAGATAGATCGCCCACGGAAGCATGCCGATGCGTTTTGGGCGCGTGCCGGGCTCGCGCAGCCAGCGCGCGCTGCGCTCGATGCGCTCGCCGACGAGGTCGTCCAGCGCGTGGCCGCCTGCGAGCGGTTCGTCCTCGAGGATGGCGTTGTGCTTCTCATCGAGCGTCTCGATGTTGCTGTAGCGGCCCTGGTCGATGTCGAGCGCGACGGGCGGCGTCATGACGGGCATGTCGCCGAAGGGCAGCGTGTTGATGTTGAGCTGGTAGCGTGTCGAGCGCCGTCGTGCGGCGGTGTGTTCGTAGCGGCGCGTCTCGTTCGCGAGTTCGTCGTGCAGGCCGAACAGGGGCGCGAGCGCGACGAGGTAGGAGTGCGCGTGCATGTGGCTGCGCGGCGTCGAGTGGGCCTCGTGCGTGTACTGCCACGTCCACTGGCGCGTGCGATTCAGCAGGCGTTTGGTCTGGTCTGCGTTGAGAACGTGCTTGAATTCGGGCGTGATGCTCGCGAAGAAGTGTTGGAGGTCGCGCACCAGTGGTGTGCGTTGCGGCCAGAGCACACCTTTGTCGCGGTGCACGCCCAGGTTCGTGGCGTACTCGGTGTAGCCGCGGCAGATGGCGCTGAGCTGTTTGTCGTTCTCGTCTTTGCTACCCACGCGACGTGGCGACAACCGTTCATTTATAAAGGATGCGGCCGTTCGCTCGTAACTTATATATACAGGTTGCTCCTGTGCTTGTCGGTGACAGAGAGAGAAGGGACACGAATGTTCTCGTGTGGGGTTTAATCTACCAATGCAACGAGTGAAGACCGTTCTACCGTCGTGGCGTGAAAAGAAGCGCTACGTGGCGTTCCAAGTTCTCTCCAACAGCAAGATCAAGGCCGTAGCGGATGTTTCCAAGGCTATCTGGCGCTCGCACCTCGTCCTCTGTGGCGAGCTGGGCGCCGCCCGCGCAGGGATGCAATTCTTGCACAGCAAGTACGACCCCGAGACACAACGGGGTTTGCTGCGAGTCAGTCACGACCAGCTTCACCACGTACGCGCATCGCTTGCGCTCGTCCGTAATGTCGGTGAGCAGCCCGTGATCGTCCGTAGCATAGGTGCTTCTGGTGTCCTGCGCAAAGCCGAAGGACGCTACATGGCCTCATAGGAGGTCCCAATGGTACGTGAAGAAGGAATGCAACCGATGCAGCACCAGATGATGGGCTACGACCGCGCCATCACGATGTTCTCGCCCGACGGGCGATTGCTGCAGGTCGAGTACGCGAAGAAGACCGTGCGCCAGGGCAGCACCGCGATGGGCCTTGTCTGCAGCGACGGCGTCGTGCTCATCGCCGACAAACGTATCGTCGACAAGCTCATTGTTCCCGAAAGCGTCGAGAAGATCTTCGAGATCGACAAGCACATCGGCGCGACAGCGGCAGGCATCCTGTCCGACGCGCGTGTGCTCATCGAGCGCGCGCAGGTCAAGGCGCAGCAGCACCGCGTGACGTATGACGCGCCGGTCGATTTGATCGGCATCGTCAAGGACATCGGTTCATTGTGTCAAATCACGACGCAGTCCGGCGGTCTCCGGCCATTCGGCGTTTCGCTGCTCATCGCAGGCGTCGACCCCAGCGGCAAGCCGCGTCTCTTCGAGACAGATCCGACAGGCATCTTCTTCGAATTCAAGGCATCCGTCATCGGCGAAGCCGAACTCGAGATAGAGGAGATCCTCGGAAAGGAGTACAGCGCAACAATGACAATGGACGAGGGCTTGCGCCTTGGGCTCGCTACGCTCAGCAAGGTCCTCGACAAGAACTTCAGCGTCGAGCGCATCGATGCGGCGATCATACCGTCGAGCACACGAACACTCGAATCGGTCGGCCGCGACAAGCTCGAAAAGCTGCTCAAGAACAAGAAGTAATGACAGACATCATCGTCGCCAAATACCAGAAGGGGGGCACGCGCTTCGAGGTCGTCATCGACCCGGAGAAGGCGTCGCTATTCCGCCAGGGCAAGGCCACGCTTGCGGATGCACTGCGTTCTCCCTCTATTTTCACCGACGCGAAGAAAGGCGAGCATGCGGGTTCTGTCGCGTTGAAGAAAGCGTTCGGCACCGATGACGAGACTGTCGTCGCAGAAAAAATACTGCGCGAGGCAATCTTGCCGCAAAGCAAGACGCAGCGCGCCGAGCAATACGAGCAGGTGCGCAACCGCCTCATCGACCTCGTGCATCGCGCGGGCGTCGACCCGCGCTCGCACGCGCCGCATCCGCGTACGCGCATCGAGGCAGCGATGAACGAGGCCAAGGTGCAGATCGACGTGAACAAAACCGCCGATGCACAATTGCAGGACGTGCTGCACGCGCTGCGTCCCATCATCCCGATCAAGAGTGAGATGCATACGATCAGCGTCGAGATTCCGGCAGAGGCTGCCGGCGCGGCGCTCAAGATAGTCAAGGGCGGCACGAAGGTCATCCGCGAAGAGTGGACGGACAAAGGTGATTTGCGCGCCACCGTGCAGATTCCAGGCGGCCTGAGCGTCGAGTTCCAGGACAACCTGATGAAAGCGACGCACGGCAAGGCCCAATTCACAGTCATCAAGAGAGACTAAGACAGGAGTAACAACATGAGTGACCAACTATTCGTCAAGGACCGGGACGTCGTCGTCCCTGGTGAGACGCTTGCGACCGGGCTTTCCTACATTCCCGGGCAGTACATGTATCGTGAAGGCAACAACATCATCGCCGCGAAAGTCGGCCTCGTCAGCGTCGAGGGCAAGGTGCTCAAGCTAGTGCCGCTCGCGTCGCCCTTCATCCCGAAGGTGGGCGACGTCGTCATCGGCGTGGTCGAGGACGTCATGCTCATGGGCTGGCGCTTCAACATCGGCGGGCCCAACAGCGCGGTGCTGAACGTCAAGGACGCGACCAACGAGTTCATCGGCCGTGGCGTCGACCTGACGCAGTACTTCGGCTTGGGCGACATGGTGTTCTGCAAGATCGTGAACGTCACGTCGCAGAACCTCATCGACGTCACGATGCGCGGGCCGGGCCTGCGCAAGCTGGATGGCGGCCGCGTCATGCGCATCAATCCTGCGAAGGTGCCGCGCGTGATAGGCAAGGATGGCACGATGACCAAGATGATCATGGATGAGACCAAGACCGATATCGTCATCGGCCAGAACGGCGTCATTTGGATCTCAGGCTCGCCCGAGGGCGAGGTCAAGGCCGCGAACGCCATCCGCAAGATAGACGAGAACGCGCACATGTCCGGGTTGACCCAGGCGATAAAGCGCTTCCTCGAAGGCGGTGAATGATCATGGGATACGACAAGAGATTTGATGGACGCAAGCAATATGAAATGCGTCCGATGAGCGCCAAGGTCGGCGTCGTGCCGCGCGCTGATGGCAGCGCGATGTTCCAGATAGGGAAGACCACGGCCATCGCCGCGGTGTACGGTCCTCGTGACCTGCACCCCAAGTTCCTGCAGAACCCGCGCGGTGGACTGCTCCGCTGCCATTATTCCATGATGCCCTTCTCAGGGCACGGCGAGCGCGTGCGTCCGGGACAGAACCGTCGCGCGAAGGAGATTTCGCGTGTCATGGAAGCGTCGCTGCGCGGCGTCGTCGATTTGAACGCATTCCCCAACGCGGTTGTGGATGTCTTCATCGAGCTGCCGCAGACGGATGCAGGCACGCGTTGCGCAGGCATCTGCGCGGCGTCGATGGCATTGGCTGACGCAGGCCTCGACATGAAAGACATGGTCGCCGCTGTCAGTGCAGGTTTCGTGCACGATCGCATCGTCGCGGACCTGACCTACGAAGAGGAACACTACAACGAATTCGCTAAGGGTCTGAAAGAGGAGGTCCACGTTGCAGACATCCCGATCGCCTGCCAGGTATCGAACGGCGAGATCGTCTTGCTGCAGATGGATGGTAAAGTCTCGGCAGAATTCCTCGCCGAAGCGCTTGAAGTCGGCAAGAAGGCATGCGCTGAAATCGGTGAAGTGCAGCGAAAGGCGCTCAAGGAGCGCTTCACGGGGGGATCACTATGAACGCCAACCTCATGAACACGACGAAGGAGCACATCCTTCGCGGTCTTGATGCAAACGTCCGTCTGGACGGGCGCAAGAAGGAAGACTACCGCGCGGTCTCGATCGAATACGACGTCAGCAAGAGCGCGGAAGGCAGCGCGCGTGTGCGTTGTGGCCAGACCGAGGTCCTTGCGGGCGTCAAGATGGCAATCGAGGAGCCGTACCCGGACACGCCGGACAAGGGCAACCTGATGGTCAACGCCGAACTGTCGCCGCTCTCGAGCCCTGAGTTCGAGACCGGTCCTCCGTCGGACTGGGGCATCGAGGTCGCACGCATCACCGACCGCGGCATCCGCGAGTCGCATGCGCTGATGCCCTCGACGCTCTGCATCGAGTCGGGCAAAGCTGTCTGGAGTGTGAGCGTCGACGTCGTTCCCATCTGTGATTCCGGGAACCTCCTGGACATGGCGGGATTGGTATCGATAGCCGCGCTCTCGCACGCGCACTACCCTGGCGTCAAGGACGGCAACGCGGACTATGGCACGCGCACCGACAAGAAGCTCAAGCTCGAATCGACGCCGCTGCCGGTCACTGTCTGGGCGATCGGCAAGCACTTCATCATCGACCCTCTTCCTGAGGAAGAGAAGGCCGCTGATGCACGCTTGACCATCACCACGACAGCGGATGGCACGATAGTCGCATTGCAGAAGGGCGGCAGCATGCCGCTCAAGAGCGAGCAGATCAACGATATGGTGAAGCTTGCGCTCCGGGTCGCCAAGGACCTGCGGCACAAGCTCCACTGAGGTACACACATGGAACGCTACACGAAATACGAGACCGCACGGCTCATCGGCGCCCGTGCGCTCCAGATTGCGATGGGCGCGCCGTTCTTCATCAAGCTGGATGACGCAGACCTCGCGAAGATCGGCTACAATCCGATCGAGATTGCGAGGCGTGAACTGGCTGCTGGCGCATTGCCGCTCACGGTGCGGCGCGTGCGACCCGCGCAAAAAGTTGAAGTCAAGGAGGGAAGCTAAGCGTTCCAGACACGGACGCTAGCTTTAAATACTATGATGGCACACGACGAGATATCCAAGGAGGTGTTTGGATGAAGAAGTTCATAACATTGTTCGCGATTCTGGCACTCGCAGTGCTGGTTGCGTGCGCTCCAAAGCAGGCGCCTGCGCCTGCTCCTGCGCCCGCTCCAGCTCCTGCTCCTGAGCCAGCACCCGCGCCTGTTGTCGAGCCGACGCCTGCGCCCGAACCAGAAGTGATCGAAGCAGGTCCTGCGCCCAAGCTTAACATCAAGGGCGACGACCTTGCCACTGCTGGTGAGAGTTGCGCAAGCACGTCGGACGAGAACGCGACCACGATCGACTCGAACAAGGCCGCGACCGAGTGCTGCACGCAGAAGTTGGGCATCCCTGCAGTCCTGACAAAGGACGGCAAGTGCGCGCCTGCGGACTAAGCCAACGTATTGTTTTCTTTTTGTTTTCTTCTCGTTCTTCCTTCCCACCACGTTCCTGTCCCATCACTGCCTCTCAAAAGGTATTTTAACCACTTGAACAGCTGTCATGCCTATGAAGATGGTGACGGTCGATTTCGTGAAGGCCGAGGTCGCATCCTACGACCCGCAGACAGAGGAGTTCACGTTCCACTTTACTTTGAATGACGGCGCTGCCAAGATGTTCGCCAAGAAGATGAAGCTCACCGCGCCCGCAGACCAGGGCGAGCAGGTATTCAAGGACGTGCGCGAACGCATCAAGAAGGCGCACGCGTCAAGCGGCGAGGACTTCCTCGATTCTGTCGTCACCGTCCGTTTCAAGCAGGAAGAGGACATGGTCATGGAGCGCCTTGCGCAGTTCTTCGTGAATTCCCGCGACAGGGCGCGGTCGATGTCGCGCGCCAAGGTATCCCGTTTCGACCAGCAGAACAAGATGGCGCGCTTCTCCACGGATTTCATCATCAAAGGAGGCCGCTCGTGAGCGCTTTGCCTCGTGCGATGAAGCCAGTCCCTCAAACACTCCTGTTTGTACTCGCTATTCTATCATTACTTATCCTCGTCGTCGGCTGCATGCCGTCAAAGGGCGAGTTGAACGCGACGAATGAGAGCGCACCGAAGACCAACGAGACCAAAGAGGCCCCGAAGGTCGAGGACAAGCCCGCCGAGGAACCCGAACCCGTCGTCGAGGAACCTGAAGAACCCGAGGTCGAAGAAGAACCGGAAGTGGTTGTCGCTCCCGAACCTGAAGTCCCCAAAGAAGTCACCTGCCCGCTCATTACTGCCGAAAAAGTGAAGGAGGTCTGCAAGCGTGCAGAGCTGCCGAAGGTCTCGCTCGCCGAGAACACGTGCGTGTTCACGTTCGGCGAGAACGGCGAATTCCTCGTCAACATCTCATCGCAGCTCGCATCGCCCTCTGACTTCGACGCCTGGATGGCGTCCATCGAGACGCTGGATGAGGCGGGAGAACTCCTGCCCAAGGCCGCGAGCGGCGAATACCGCAAGATCAAGTACTATGGCTGGTTCACCGGTTCGCGCTTGATGATCGCCAAGAGTAACAACGTGCTTGCGTGCACCGGCGGCTTCCTGGACGACTTGCTCGCCGCGTCGAGCACCAAGGTGGGCGTCGCAGGAGAGAAGGGTGTCGTCGACAGCATGAAGCTCAACATCGTCAAGGACGAGAAGGCGGTCAAGGTCGACAATGCGGTGACCGCCAAGGCGCTCATGATCAACTACGACAACGCAGGGGAGCTTGTCGCTGCAGAGGACGTCAATGGCACGGGCGAGCTCGACACCACGCTCGAGGATGGGACGTACTACGTCTACGCCGAGCTCGAGGACGTCGTCATCCCCAAGGGCAGCCACCTCGAGGGCTGGCTGGTCGACAAGAACCCGTGGTCGACCATCGATGCAGGCAAGTTCCAGGTGCTGAGCGACAAGTCCGTGCTCGTCTATGCGTCAAAGGCGGACCTGAGCGACCACGATTATCTCATCGTCACGCTTGAGAAGGACGGCGTCACCGGTCCGACGACAATCTTGTTCGAAGGGCACGCGGGGTAGAGTGAGTCAGATTCTGTAGGCGTCGAGAGTCACACTATCTTCAGCACGTCTTCGAATTTCTTCAGAATGTAGTCGCCGTGCGCTATCTCTTCCGTGCCGTACTGCGCGTACGCAGTGACGATGCCCAGGCGTTGCGCGCCAAGGATGTCCCGTTCGTACCTGTCGCCTACCATCAGGACGTCCTCCGGCTTGCACTTGAGTCGCTTCAACGCGACGGCGAAGGGCTTGCTGCTGGGCTTGAAGAGGCCGGTGTCGTCGTGCGTGACGACGACATCGAAGTACTGGTCGATGCCCATCGCGACCAAACGCATCCACGCCTTCATTCGCGGCGCATCGCTCACGATCCCAAGCTTGATGCCCTTCTTCTGGAGCTTCTTCAACGTCGGAATGACGCCTTTGTACGGTGTGAGCTGGTGTTTTCTCGCTTCCCGGTACGCCCAGATGCCGTGTGCGAGCTTTCTCGGATCGACAGTGCCCTCTGCCTCCTTGAGCAGCCTGTCGAACACGAGCTTGTCCTCAAGCGAGTGCTTCTTGAGGATCGCGTAGACCTGCGTCATCGCCTGCTTCTCTGAAAGCCCCAACCCTACTTTCCGCATCGCGCGAACAGCTGCCAGGCAACTTTCACGCTTGAACCGATAGAAATCTATCAGCGTGTTGTCCAAGTCGAAGAGTACCGCCTCAACCATGACGTACCTAATCAAAGAGGACTATTTAACTGCTTCTGAAGGAGACTGAAGTCGAACGAGCGTGCAACTATGAAATTTTCTTCAGAAGCGCAGGATGTACCTTCTCAAAGAACGTCTTGACCTTCTTCGCATAGTCCGCATCAAGAATCCTTCCATAATACTTGATGCCGTTACGGAAATACCGCAAATCATTCATGAACTGCACGTCGGGCTCGGAGAGGCCGAGCGTTCGCAAGTACGCCACTTCCGCCTCGTGGGATTCTTTTGACTTGAACCCGTCCAGATGCATCTTCGCGCGGATCGTTTCCATGATGACGTCGTAGCACGTCTCGACGACGTAGTTGGGGTTCACTTCGCTGAAGGGCATCAGCGTCAACACTTTCTCGAAGAAGGCGCTCTTGCCTGCTGCTTCGTGCAGCAACGACTGTGCGCGTTGCGGGTCGGCACTCTGCTTGACGATCGTGCCGTCCTTGATGAACTCCTCGAAACGTTTCAGTGTCTTCATAGCTCAATGGCGCCGCTGAGCACGATGCCATTGAGGAGGTTGTTCCTGAGATTCTTATGGATGTCTGCAAAACTTCCGTAAAAATTACAGGTTATCTCGCGTCCTATTTTTTTCTCGAACGAGGAAAGGTCAAGTTTCTTTTCTTTTGTGCCGATGATCGCGATGTCGATGTCGGACGATGCGATGTCATCCCCTCGGCTGAAGCTGCCGAACAGAAGGATGGTCGTTCCTGGCAGGATGTCGAACAGATGGTGCGGCAGGCCTGACTGGTAGAGGAGTTTCAGGTTCTCCGCCCGCTTGAGGCCGGTGACTGCTGGATTGTCGCGGTTGAGCGTTATCGCATACCGTCCGGATTCGTTGTCCTTCTCCTGCGTCACAAATCCTTCTTTGACGAGCAACGGAAGCCCTTTGGCAATCGCTGTTTGCGAAACCCCCACGCGCTTCGCCAACTGATTCGCATTGAACACAACTCCCGCATGCAAATACAGATACCGAAGGAGCTCCTCCTGCAGAACTGTAAACTTAACTTTGAATATATCAACCATACATTACAGATACAAACTAAAGTTAATAAAGGTTGCTGTCGGCGTCGTGCAAGGCGAGACTATATAACCCCTAATTCTCGCTATTGAGCCATGTCAAAGTTCTGGCGTATCCTCTCTTCCGTGGTCGAGAAGGCTGACGTCCTCCTGATGGTGCTTGATGCACGCATGGTTGCCGAGTCGCGCAACGAGGAGATCGAGGAGAAGGTCTCTGGTCTTGGCAAACCGCTCATTTTCGTCATCAACAAGTGCGACCTTGTTGAACGGGCGGTTCTTGAGCGCTGGAAGCGCACATTGTCTCCTTGTGTTTTCGTTTCAGCGACGAAATACCACGGTCTTGCCATGCTGCGCGAGCGCATCTTGATTGAAGCCAAGCGTAGCAGCACCGAGAAGGGGATGCGCATCCTTGACAAGGTGCGTGTTGGCGTCCTGGGCTATCCTAACGTTGGTAAAAGCGCGTTGATCAACGCGATGACTGGTCGTGGCGCTGCCAAGACCAGCCCGCATAGCGGTTTCACGCGTGCTTCCAAGTTCATCGCCAAAGGCGCTTTGATCTTCATCGACACGCCAGGCGTCATTCCTCTGGAAGAGCAAGGCGGCAATCGTGCGCCCAGTCCGCTGCTTGACTGGAGCAAGCGCGATACGGGCATCTCAACGAGCGGAAAGCTGAATAACGCGGTTCTTGGCCGCAGCGCGACGCAGAAAGACCGCAACGAGGCCAAAGAAAAAGAACGCTCGGAACGCGCGACAAAAGCAGCAGACACCATGTTCAAGCACGTTGCGCTGGGCGCCATCGACTATTCCAAAGACCCTGATCCGGAAACCACTGCATTGCGCCTCATCGAAATGCATCCAGGCAAGTTCGAGAAGTATTACGGCGTGGCGAAGGGAGTCATCAAGTCTGAAGGCGACGAAAGGGATGAAGGAGAGGACGAAGAACGCGGCGACTCAGAAGACGTTCTCGTAGCCATCGCGATGAAGCACGGCATCCTCAAGCAGAAAGGCAAACCTGACCTGAAGCGAACAGCAGTGAGACTCCTCAAAGACTGGCAAACGGGGAAGGTGCGGTAACGAAATAGTTTGCTTATTCTCCTTCAATTTGCATTTGATCATCGAATGAGATCTGGGACTCTTCGGTATCGGCAAGTATGCGGTCGAAAATAGTTAAGAAAATTCTCGCCTGCGCTTGTTGTTCGGGTTGTCGAAGAATATCTTTTTCTTTTTCATTGAGGTTTCCATGGCCGCGGGCCTTTCTGTATTCGATTAGATGTTTCATGGCCTCCTGAAACTGCTGCTTGTCGCGGAAGCGAGAATGGCCATGAACCATGATTTCTTCAAATACGCCTTGCCAGTGTCTCAAAATTAAATCTCGAACCTGTCCGAAGTCCAATTTTGTGTATAGTCTGCCATGGTCGGTGAATGAGCGGTTGCGTGCAATATCCTCTTTTGCCGAGGCGTATGCGAGATTGAAGATGGTGCCAGGGAATGCTTGGGTGTTTTTCCCTTTACACCAATCGTGGCCGAATGCATCAACCATTTGGATGTTCAGCAATTCTCTGAGCCGATTCTCAAGTTCGCAAGACCGATTCGCGATTTCGTTGATTTCTTGGTCCAAATCAGGAAATTCAAAGTTTTTCTTACCAGAATCTCGAATTACAACGCAAATTCTTCTAATCGTATCATTTCTGGGGCCATGACCCGCAGTAGAAAAGAATGCTTCGAATTCCGCTTCAGTATCTATGGCTTTGAGTTTCTCGGCAACGGGTTTAAGATAATCCTGAATTTCATCTGGGGTCAGCGACTTGAGACTGGCGCGAGCGGCGAGAATTCTCTCGTATACTCCCAACAAAACGTCTATGACCCCATCTTTTCTCGAACGAAGCAACAGGTTCGTTAAGTTGTATTGTGACCCCTTGATGTCATCACCAAGAATCTTTTTTGCTGCTGAAAAGAAAACCGCGATACCTTCTGCTATGTGTTGCGGATTGTCCTTAACCCCGAATTTAGCGTATGGATTGTTCTCATGATTTGCCGAGATTGTTTTCTTTTTGATTAACTTGAATCTTTTAATTGCTTGATACGTTCCTTTCATGCTGTACTTTTTTCGTCCGATTCCACGAGAGGGAATTTTGATGTTTCCGAAGAAAACGTTCTCGAGGCCGTGTTCGCCATCGAGCGTCAGTTGATCGAGCTTTTTGATTGTGTTAGAGATAATCCCCATCTCCGACGATTCGTTTGTCTCGCCTTCAATATCTATAAGATACGACAAGTCGACGGATTTCTGAAGGTCGTTGATGTCGACAAAGATGCGGCTCTGTTGCTCACGGGTAAACCCATCGAGGAGGGTGACAAGTACCAAATCTCCTTTGGCCCCTCGCGTCAAGTTCGAAATTGGCGATTTTGCATAAGCGTAGAGTCTGTGTTGTCCGTCTACTACCCACATTGCTCCATATTTGTCCGGAAGCCGAAGGATTCCTTGTTTGAAATTCGGTGAGGAGTGGTTTTCATGGTTCTTTGTTTCCTTGAACTCCACCGAAGAGTCGGCATCGGTTGCAAGGATCAAATTGCCAGGGATTACCATTCCTTTTGGGAATACCTTGTCCTTCGATTCGATGTAATCCATGATTGCTTGGCAGCGTGCACCATCAACAATTCGCTGGAAGGTTAGCTTAGAGTGAAATGATGATTCTCGTCGTGCAACGCCAACCCGCGGTATGATTTTTTGCGGTGCGACAATGAAAGAATACACCTTGAGGCCGTTTACAACGGTCAAGAATGCGGGGACTTCGACATTTTGTTGGTTTGGAGGTACGCGATCAGCACCATAATCCGCAAGAAGTGTGACTCTTGAGATTTCTTCAGATACATCATCCGCAATTTTGTAGTAATAATCTAGAGCATCCTTGGTGAAATTTCTTGCGGGAAGTGCATCTTCGATGCGTATGCGCAGAGTCCGCTCGTCTCCCTCGGTCCAAATCACATCCTTTGTCGCAATCAAGGGAATGAAGTATCCGTATTTCTTGTACTTTCCCCCATTATATCCTTCTCGGAATGCTTCGGCTATCTTGGTGCACTTAACTCGAAAATTACGAATTTGCCCAGTGAGTTTTGAGCTCTCTTCGTAGTCATGTTTTGTCTTACACTCAATTATGAATAGGGCATTGTTTGAACCAGCAACGCAGTCGACTTGCATTCCGCCAGGCTTAAAGTTTGGTCCGCCAGCGACTTCAAAACCTAATTTCTCAAAAAAATCGTGAACGTCCTTCTCCCAGTTCAAACCAAGTTCTTGATTACTCGTTCGAGTCATTGTTTGGCTCTTTTTAAACTACGGATAAAAATCTTTCGATGCCCTGGACGTCCCGCATGTTCCCAAACAGTTCGCACGAGCCATCCCTGCTTTCGCAGCAATGAGGACAATCTGAAATCGCGTCTCTTGTTTAACTCTATTTTTCTAGACCAGAACGTTCGGTTCGACTTAGGGAGTCTGAAGCAGGACGGACACCCATGCCAGAAGCAGCCATGCACGAACACGACTGTCTTCGTGCCGACCAGCCGGAAGTCGACGCGATGGCCTTGTATCCTGACGTTGCGCCGGTACTTGATGCCTTTGCTGCGCAGGTACTTGGCGAACAGGAGTTCGGGTTTCGTGTCCTTGCCGCGGATGCGGGACATGATGCGGCTGCGGACGGCTTTACTGACGGTGTCCACCATCCGCTTCGGAAGGCCGTTGCTTTTTAATAGGGTGTCGGCGTCCATGCCTGTATGGAGTACGACCCATCCGACGCCGATGACCTCCTTCGCTTCGCGAAGAGATTGGTGGGCAAAAGGGTCGTCGACCTGATGGAGACGAGCAATGGCTCGCGTGTCGATCCGGTCAGGACGAAAAGCGCGATGGGCGACTTGGTGGAAGAGTACTTCGGCCTTCCCAAGAGCTCCGCGAAGGGTCCGGATTTCGCAAAGGCAGGTATCGAGCTGAAGGTGGTGCCGCTGGTGAAAGGCGCCCGTGGTTTCAGGATCAAGGAACGAACGAAAATCACGCACATCGATTTCGAGGACGTGTTCAATACGGCGTGGGAACGGTCGGCTGTACGTGCGAAGACCCGTAACGTTCTTTTCGTGTTCTACGTGTGGAGGCCGGGAGTTCCCGCAAGGGAATTCATCATCAGTCACGTCTTGTTGTGGCGACCATCCGCACAGCAAGATGCGGTGTTGATGGATGACTATGGGCGCGTCCGCCTTATGATTGCCGCGGGGAAGGCGCAGGATATCACGGAGGCGGATGCTTCGTACATGGGGGCCTGTACTGCGGGAAAGAATTCGAAGGACACACAATCACAACCGAAATCGACGTTGCGTGCGAAACGCAGGGCGTTCGCGTTGAAGCCGACGTTCACCTCGTCGTTGTGGCTGTCGACCACCGGCGCATTGGAGTCGGTGGCTGATTTGTCCGGGTCGTTCTCGCAGGCGGAAAGGAGGATTCTTGCGAAATTCAAGCATGTCTCCGGCAAGACCGTCCGCGCGGTCGCGATGAAGTCCGGCGTTGGCTTGCAGCGAGGGAAGGCGAAATGGTCCGCACTCATCCTTGCTCTGCTTGGAGGCTCGGGGCGCCGCCAAATCGCCGAGATTGAGGCGTTGGGTGTGAAGGTCAAGACGATCCGCGTGAGCGAGGACGGCATGCCGCATGAGGCGGTGAGTTTTCCGGCGTTCGAACCCTTTGAATTGGCCGACGAGGAATGGGACTCGTCGATATTTCTCTCGCAGATAAGGAGAATCCTTTTCGTGCCTCTCTGGACATCGGAAGGTTCGAATCCGGAGAGGATGGTGTTCGGCGAACCTTTCTTCTGGAGTCCGGATGAGAAGGAGATTCTTACGTGCAAAAAGGAGTGGGAATCCGTGAGGGACTCAGTTCGGGCGGGAGATTTGACACGTTTGCCAAAGTCTTCCGAAACGAAAATCCTTCACATACGCCCGCACGGTCGTGATGGACGCGACAAGGTCGACTGGCCGGATGGGAAGGGCGGCAGACAACGATTCAGACGTTCCTCGTTCTGGCTCAACGCCAAGTTCATCAAGTCGAAGATTCGCAGATGACGGAATCACTCAGACCTTCTGATGCCGTGGCTGAGAAAGCGATAGCATCCTTCCTCGATATGTATTGCTATCCTTCACGTGTCACGGAGTTCAAGCGTTATGACGACCGGGAGTCGCAGCTTCAAGGGAAGGACGTCTCGTTCTCGTACGGCGGTAGGAGGCTCGTGGTCGATGAGAAGGCGCAGGCACATTATGTGAATCGGAACCTTCCGACCTTCGCTTTCGAGATTGATTTCATCGATGCCGGTGGCGGCGCGCATGATGGTTGGTTGTTCAACGCGGATTTGCCTACCGAATGTTATCTGCTGATTTGGCCGTATGCGACGAAACCAGGAATCACAAGCGAAGAAGACATAGTGCATGTGGATTGCTTGTTGGTTTCACGTGTGGCGGTGAAATCGTTGTTGATGTCGGTCGGTTATGATGAAGCAAGATGCAGGGCTGTGGCGCTCGCGATGCGGAGAGACGATGTGCGAGGTAAGTATGATATCGGCCAGGAGGATTTCTACTTCTTCCTGTCGGATCGTCTGGCCGAGCGACCGGTCAACATCGTGATAAGAAAGAATGTGCTTGCTTCGCTGGCAATCGCATCGTGGAACGTGATGAGGCCATCAATTAAGGGCGGCTCTCAACGCATGGGCGGCAGCGACTATGCGGACGGGTAGCTGGCCCCTTCCGTAAATCTGCTGTTTGACATCGACCATTGTTTCGGCGAATTTCTGTTCGGGGAAACTCGCGTCGACGACACGTTTGACCTCATCGAGGAGTTTGTCTGGATTGAGCGCGCCCGAAGACCGCTTGCGCGAGATATGGAGCTGTTGGAATTCGCGCACATCAACATGTTTCTGAATCCGTTCAACGCGTGCGACAAGTCGACCATAGTTATTGAACGCGGCGAGCTTCTTTTCGAAGTCGGTCGACTTCACCATCCGGTACCTGGCGCGGGTTCCGGTTCCAGTGTGGACTATGACTCTCCATTTGATGCGCTCTTTCTTTTCGCCGGGCAGTCTGTTGACGAGTTCAACACGCGTCCCGCCGACTTTCAATTCCGGCACGTGACGGGCGAATTTTGCGAGAGGGTGACGTCCTGTCGATTTCCTTTCGACTCGGGCGCGTCCCGTTAGGTCGAGGGTAGACCTGACGTCGGGACCGTGTAGAAACCGTTGGTTGACGCGAATCCCTTCCTTCTGCATTATCTCCGATGCGATGGAGCGGGCGAGTTTGCAGCAAACGGCATTACCGACGAGTTTGTATTTCGTCTCTTCGCTGTTCCCTTGGAATTGGTACGTTATCGGGAACGACATGAATGTGGCTACTTCGCGGATTGTTGGCAACCGATAAGTGCCGTTTTCCCCGTCAAGTATGATTGCCTCGCGAGTGCTTGCTGATCTGGTGGCCATCACAGTTCTACTAGGGCGATTGAGCGCTTCAGGGAAAGACATCCGTCCCATGTAGCCATGATCAACTTTGAGTCGTCGCGCCCGTTCCCATTCAAATTCCTCGACGGTCGTGTCGTAATTGTGGTCGGTTAGCTTGGTTGCAGGGATGCCGAAATCATAGTTCGGATCCTGGACGCGTTCCTTCCGCTCCCACGGAGCACCGAGTTTGCGGGTTATGTTTCCCAATGTGACCCACGTCGAAGGGTTGACGTACTTTGGCGTAGGAATAGGATAGTTTCCCGCGATGAATCGCATTCTTGCTTGGGGGACTCCATACTGGGCGGCGTTGAAGAAGTTCCTTGTCGGAATCTCGAGCGCGACCTTCGAACCTCCGGAAAGCCCGAGATCAGAAAAGGTGTATTTTTCCTTGATATACTTTGAGCTGTTCGGTACATTCTCCATCGCCCAATACTTCAGGCACGAACCTTTTTTGTGCATCTTGACCGCGACAATGCGGAGATATGCTTCTATGAGTTTGATGCCCAATGACTTGTCGGCTTTACCTGCCTTGTTTGAACCTGAGAACGAGACGCAAGGCGGGGAACCGATGATGACGTTGGTATCAGGTACGACTGCTTCAATTTTCTCTTCCGTGTCCAAATCAAGGATGCTCATCAAGGCGTGTTTAGTATCTGGATGATTGAGCGTGTGCGTTTCGATGGCGGGTTTCCAGTTGTCCAGAGCAAAAGCTACACGGAACCCTGCCTGTCTGAATCCCTCTGAAAAGCCACCCGCGCCGCAGAAGAAATCAGCGACGGTCAGCTTGCCTCCTTTTACCACCGTGCATGTCGTGCTCACAGGAGTATTTAAAGATGATCCACGTTCAAATATTGTGCACCGTCATGTCGAGTGGGCATGTGCCGACCATAATTGATAAATAGGCCGACTGCAAACGGAAACCAAAAGGAGTGACAACATGGACTACAAACTGCTCGCAATCCTGCTTTCAACGATGATGCTTCTCGCCGCTTGCTCGCAAGCGCCTGCCGGGGCTGGCGCTGATTCATCCTCGCCTGACAAACAGACGCCGCCTGCGCAACAGCCGGCCAAGCCTGTTGTCGACCACTCCGCAAAGCCGGCCGCTCCGACCGAAACAACGAGTGTTGCCGGCGCAGGCAACTGCTATGTCACTCCTGAAGCTATCAAGACTGCCTGCAACAAGCAGACGTTGCCTGTCCTGAAAGAGGGTGGAAACGCGGGTACTGCTGCTGGTTGCGTCTTTGAAGTGCCGGCGGGAACTGATGGCGTCATTGAAACAGGTGGCGAGGTCACGTTGAGCGTCAAGTCCAAGGCAACGCTCAGCGACTACGAAACGGAGATCAGCCAGTACGCGTTCGAGGAAGAGACGTACGAGCTCAAGCCGCGGGCGACCAGGATTGAAGCGAACCCGTTCACGTACTTCTTCTGGTTCACGGGCAACGAGCTCGTGAGCTTGCAGGCGCATAAAACAGCATGCACTTCTGACGGCCTGAAGAAGATCGCCGTGGAAATCGGCACTGTGCTTGACGAGTGAACAGCTGGACGAAGAGTGAACGGCTGGACGATGCTGGCGGGTAAGACGCTCGACCAGGATTCCCCTTCAGCAATGGTCCCTGCAAGGTGTGGCATTTGTAGGAATAATGGCAGTCCGTAGTGGAGATTGTCGCCAACAAAGCACTATCGTGCGTGGGTGTATCTGGTGTGTTCCTTCACGTATCTCTTGACGAACCATTGTGCGAAGATGTAGTCGCTGTTCTTCGTTTGTGCCCGTTCCAACGCAGTGTAGTAGCTGCTTCTGCCTTCGTAATGGATGTTGAGAAGGGGGTAGTGTTTGTGCAGGACGAAGTTCATCAACAACCGGGAAATGCGTCCGTTGCCATCGCCATAGGGGTGGATCGTGACGAACTTCAAGTGGACGAGCGCTGCTAGCTCGACCGGGTGTAGTGTGGTCTTGTTCTTGTCGTACCAGCTGAAGAACGCCTTGAGCAAAGGAACGACTTCGACAGGTGATGGCGGGATGAACTTGCTGCGGGAGATCATCACTTGGTGCGTTCTGATCGTTCCGGCAATATCGGGCTTGGTCGAGAGGAACAGTCGCCTATGCCATTCCAGGACCAAGGAGAGTGAGAGGTCTTTCTTGGTCTTCATCAGCTCATAGAAGAGTTCGTTGTGCGCTTCCGCCTCTTTCACGTCATTGACTGGCTTCGCGGCCGGCGTGATGCCGCGTTCGAGCAAGTCTGCAGTCTGACGCAACGATAATGTCGATCCTTCTATCCTCTGCGTGTCGTATGTGAAGTGTATCGCGAACTTCGCCAGTTCTCCCTTTGCGGCAGAGGGGGGTGTGTTCTTGGTTTCAACGGAGTGGTTCTTCTTGATGGCAGCCAATATGTGGTGCCATCGTTGTTTGTACAGTTCGTTCAGGAACTCTTTTTTCATCTTCTCGATGTCGTGAGGGATGGCTTTGCCAAGATAGCGTTCTCGCTTTTCGACCTTGCCATCCACGCGGAGCGTGTGCTCCAGGTAGAAGTACTCTTGAGTGCCTTGTGTTCTCTTGCGGACTGCAACCATGCAATGCGTGTACCCCTACAAATATATAAATATTGCTATTTTCAATATTTTGTAGGGGTATGTCTTTGTTGAGGATCCTGTCGTTTCTCTCAGTACTCACAGGACCTCTTTCTTCAGGGTGGGCTCGGAGTTACGTTTTCCGACGAGAAAGTTGGAGGGTTTCCGGATATTTTTTATACGGACGCGGCGCAGAAGACAGAATGGATCACATCGAACCGCAGAAACTCAGCAAGTACTTCGGCATTGCAGAGCTGGCGCTGAAGAAGGCAAAGCCGGCTGAAGGCAGGGAAGAGCAGGCAGATGTCATTCTCGACATGGCCCAGAGATATTACGACGACGCCAAGCACTTCGACAAGAAGGGTGACAAAGTGAATGCGTTCGCCGCATTGAACTACTTGCACGGCTGGCTCGACGCAGGCGCACGATTGGGCATTCTCGACGTCGGCCACGATAACGTTCTTTTTACGGTGGACTAGGGTCGACTGGTGTTTGGGAACTGCGTTCTTTCAACCAAACGACCGCAAACTATTAAAGTAAGATAATCTTACTAGTAAGAATGGAGAACGAGGTAGGTTTCGACACAACGACAATGTCATCGAAAGGGCAGATTGTGATCCCCCAAAAAATAAGGGAGCGCTGGCATGCCAAGGAAGGCGAGTCGTTCACTGTGTTGTTGATGGGCGACAAGGTAATTTTACAGAAAATCCGTAAACCTTCCAACGAAGAGTTGATGGCGTCCCTTGATAGGGTCCATAAGATGATGGCGCCACACATCAAAAGTATGGGGCTGACAGAGCAGAAACTTCTGAAAATCCTCCATGATCGTCGGCACAACCGTGATAAATAGCGCTGCAATAAAAACCGCATGCGTGTTGTAGTCGATACGAATGTGTTGCTTCCTGCGGTTCTGTTCGAAGGGAGTGTCGCGGAAAAAGTAATGGACCTGATGGTTACGCGCGGAGACGACCGCCTAGCGTCAGGAGACATCATCGAAGAACTAGTCAGAGTATTGCGTCGCGACTTTGAGAGACTGTCTGAAGAAGAACGCGAGGATGCGGCGGCGACTGCCGCGGAGTTCGTGTACATCGTAGTTCCTGTCGCAGTCGAGCACGACACCCTTCGCGACAAAGCTGACCTCCACGTCCTCGGCTGCGTCACCGCAGCCAAAGCGGACATCCTGCTCACCTACGACAAGGACTTGCTCGCGCTGGACTCGTGGGAGGGTGCAAGGATCCTGACGCCGAATCAACTCCTGCACGAACTGGGAACAGACCAACACCTTTAAATCGGGAATAGGGTATCGTCGCCGTATGCGAAAAGAGGCAGTGGTTCTCGTGGCGTTGTTCGTGGCGATCATCCTCCTGCTCGCAGCATGCGAGGGGCGGAAACCCACGACAAGCGCGCCGCCTGCCCAGAACGTGAAGAAGACGGCGAATGTGACGAACGTGACCGCAATCCCGAGCGGCAACCTCACCGGCGGTAACTTGACAGGCGCAATCAACGCATCCAAGCGTTTGCCGTGCACCATCGCAGTGGATGACATCGTCGAACTCTGCACGCTGCAGCGGAAACCGAAGGAAGCAGCGCCTTGCTTCTTCGAACTCTCAAGGCAGGACTTCGGCGAGGGCGCAGGCAACGTGACGGTCGAAATGAGCATCGCGGACTTCAACGACTACAACCGGTCCGTCCTCTCCATCCCGGGCAGCACGATAACGAAGGACCCGAAGCCGTATGGCGGCTACAACGAGGTGCGGCCGTTCAAGTACTTCTGGTGGTGGACCGGAGAAAAGCTCGTAGCGGTCAAGGCAACCAGCCGCCTCTGCACCATAGACGAGATGAAGCAGCTCAGTCTGCGTGCCGGGCAGCGCTGAACCGGGAATATTCTTCCATCACGTCGCAGAGCATGTTGTGCGTGTCGCGGAGGAGCAAGGCGTTGCCGACAGGCGCGACAGGCGCGTACTTGCGTGGGTTCGTCTGGTAGCGCATGGCGTCGAGGAACGAGCAGAGCGATGCCTCGACAGGGTTGGGCACGAAGTGCTGCTCGTCGTGCGCGTCGAGGAGCACCGAGAGCGGCTCGGCGTCCATCTGTTGCGAGATGAGCTGGCCGTTGAGGTTGACGTCGAGGCGGTGCTGGCCTGGTGTCGTTTCAAGGTGCATGCGCACCCCGACAGAAGGCATCCGCTCGCGTTCGTACGTGAACGAGACGTGGAGGCGCTGTTCCGCCGTCTGCCTGAAGGGGAGGTAGTGGATGGTCGTGGTCCCGGTGCGCACGCCCATGTCCGCGAAATGAACGCGGCCAGGCCCTGCGACCTTGCGCAGCACGGCCAAGCCCCGCGGCGCCAATTGCAACAGTGTGTCCTCGAGCGAACCGCCTGTCCCGCTCGCCATCTCGAACTTGAACGCCTCGAGCTCGCGGCCGTCGAAGTCGCCGATCACCGGTGTGTACGGTCCTTTTGGCTCGAACCACGCGGTGATGGATGGGCCGCCACAAATCATCTTTTCAGTGCTGCGTGCACAGTTGATGAGCGTAAGTCCGCGCTTGCGGTTCTCGGAATCAGGAAGGCCCGGATCCCATGACAGCGGGCTTTCGACATAGACGTTGCAGCCGGCGGCGAGCGACTCCGACGCGTGCCGCTCGTGATATGCCGCAGGGGACGCCACGATGACTGCGTCAAGGTCGGCGCTCTTGAGCATCTGGCGATGCCCTGCGAACGTCGGAATCGTCTGGGAGGGTTCGAGCAGCCCGTCTGCGCGGAGGGTTTCGTGCAGGTTGTCGAAGAACATCCCGTTGGACTCGCACGCTGCTGCGAGCGTGCAGCCGTATTCGCGCGAGAGCTTGAGCAGCGTCGTGGCGTGCTGCATGCCGCGCTTGCCCAGGCCGATGATGCCGAAGCGTGGCTTGTCTTCACTCATAGGACGAAGGCACACCCGTCGCTTTAAATTCGTTACTCAAAAGTGGCTTCGTATGTTTAAATATACAAGGCGGCAAAGTTCCATCATGAACGACGTCGTGCGAACCGACATCCTGTCGGTCGTCGCAGCCACCATCGAAGCGCTGCAGCAGGGCAACTATGGCGAACTGGGCGGCATCAGCAACCGCACGACGCACAACGCCACCATCTACCAGGATGAGGACTCGTTGGGCATCGCGATCGTCGTCTACGCCATCAGCAAGGTCGTGCTCCGCTGCGGCGAGCATGACAAGGTCTGTCCTGACTTCGTGCCGCGTCTCAGAGACCTCGACAAGGCGCTTGCGCAGAAGGATGACGTGGCATACCGCAGCAGTTTCAAGCTCTTGCTCGCGGACATCAAGGGAGCGGACGACAAGCTGCATCTCTACATCGATGATGTCCTGCGGAAAGCCAGACTCAAGAAAGCGGCAAAGCTCCACGAGCACGGCATCAGCGTGAGCAGAGCAGCAGAAATGCTCGGCATCTCGCACTGGGAGATGCTCAGCTACATCGGCAAGACCAACATCCCGGACGACGCGCCAGCGGATGATGCTGCCAGAAGACTCGACATCGCGAGGAAGATATTCCGATGAAGCGGCTCATCTTCGACAGCGGTCCGATAATCACGTTGAGCACGACGAATCTCCTCTGGCTCCTCGAACCGCTGAAGCAGCGCTTCGGCGGCAGCTTTGCCATAACCGAAACCGTCTACAACGAACTCGTCGGCCACCCGTTTGAAATCAAACGTTTCAAGTTCGAGGCGTTGCAGATCAAGGAGCTCATCGAGAAGAATGTCCTGGAGATACTGCCGTCCCAACCGTTCAAGGAACGCACCGAGCGCATCCTGAACCTTGCCAATAACTCATTCGAGGCGCACCGCCAGCCCATCACGCTCGTGCAACGGGGAGAAGCGGAAACGCTCGCAGCGTGTGTCCTTGCCAACGCCGATGGCATCGTCGTCGATGAACGCATCACAAGAATGATGCTCGAGCAGCCGGAAGACCTCGCAGAAATGCTCTCTCATCGCCTGCATACGCGTGTCTTCCACAACCAACAGGCAGGGACGGAGATGCAGCGCATCGCAGGAAAGCCGAAGATACTGAGGAGCGCAGAACTCGTGCTCCTCGCCTACGAAGCAGGGCTTCTCGACCGTTTCAAGGTGCGGCTCAAGAACGTCGAGTACGAACTCTTGGACTCGTTGCTGTGGGGCGTCAAGCTCCACGGCTGCGCGATAACGCCGGAAGAAATCGAGAACCTTCTGAGGATATTGGTGCCTGATCAGGCAGCTGCAGCACCGTCGAGTAACGGCAAGCCCTAATCAACGAACAGCGTCAAAGTCTAACTAACCGGCTTCAGATACTTGCGGCAGCAGCGCCTTCAGTCGGCACGACGAAGTCGCGCTCGACGGTCTCTTCGTTGCTTTCGATGCGGATGATCAACGCACCAATTTTCGTTCGGCACCAAACTTTTCCCAACACAGTCGTGCGAGTATACAATTGTGATTTACACGTTTGAGGTCTCAACTTTTCGGAGAATTCGTCTATATACTGTCCGGGCTACTATGACTAGTATTAATTGGCCGAACAGGGACACTGGCAACAAGGGGAAGCCAGGGCTCAGAATCGATACTCCAATCCAAAAGAAAAGCATGTTGTCGAAAAGAAACGCGGGCAGCAGCAAAAAACTGTAGATCAAGCAGACAAACGCGGGAATCGTGTACGCAAGTTCTCGCTTCATTTTTGCTGTGAGATGTGTCAGTATCGCTAACGTGATGTAGATGGTGGGAAGGGTAAGAAATGCAGCGCCTATCCAGTTCAGAACATAAGAAGATGCCACATCGGAAAGTGACGTGCCGTATTTTCCGAGAAGCAATACGAGTCCGCTAGCAATGAAAATCCACAGCGCAGCCATGACCTGGAATTTAGGTCGTGTTCCTTCACCGGTGCGTCGTAGACAGAGTGCGACTATGACGTATGATACTATGAATTGAACGAAGAGACCGTTCAAGAAAATACTTGACATCTCTCTCGGTGATGGCTCGCTGCAGCCAGCGATGATGAGCAGCAACATAATGGCAGGAAGTAATCTTTTCATGCTCAGTCCACGCACAACGCCGCGCCCGCGACGCCGTTCTGGAGCGTCGTGAAGCAGCCGAACTCTGTCTCGTGGCGTTGGCACGCGCCTGTCCCATCCGGTTGCTGGATGCACGAGTGTGAGCATTGGCTGTTGTCTGTGCAGGGCGTGCCCGCGTCCGAATTGACGCGCATGCAGTACGTCAAGCCAAGCATCCCCCACGTGCCCCAGTCGTGGCCAGCGCGTTCGCACGCATCCTTGGCGACGTTCTCGGCAACACACACGCCGCTGCTGTCGTAATACATGCCGCTGCACGCAAGGCCTTCAGAACAGCGTTCTTCTCGCGTGCAGGGCGTTCCTTGCCCCTGAAGCCCTTGTGGAATCTCGGCAGGCGGTTCTTCCTGCGTAGCGCAGGCCGGCAGCAGGAGCAACATCACGCACAACGCAAAAGAAAGAGATCCCCTCATCGCTTGCGTCGCTCCTTCGGGTCCTTGAGTCGTAAGCGTTTCTTGCTGCGTCGTTCCGCTTTCATGTGTTCACCTCGCGAATCCCATCATCGTGTGGAATGCGTCGAATACCGGCGTGTTCGTGCTGAACGTGTAGTACTTGGCGCCGAATTCCTCGGCGACCTTCTTGATGTCTGCATTGTGCTCGCTGAGCCGCTTGATATATTGTCTGCGAAGGAGTGGGCTGATGTAGGTGCGCATCGTCGTCGCCGACTCGCTGTCAGTGATTTTGTAGTCGCCTTCGAGGCCCTGCAAATCGACCTCGAGCTTGTCCAGGACCTGCACCAGGCGGACGTCGTGCTTGTAATTCGAGAAGATGCGCGCGAGACCGTTGCGTATCTCCTGCGGGTCGTAGAGGAAGTCGCTGATGATGATGATCATCGACTTGCTGTTGATGAGTTTCTTGTACCGTGAGAGCGACACCTCGAGATTCGTCTCCCCTGCCGCCTTCTTGTCGTTGAGATGATGGACAATCCCGGCCAACTGCTTCCTTCCTTTCCGCGGCTTGAACAATTCCAATTTCTCGGCAAAGGTCGACAGAACGAACCGTTCGTTGTTCTTCAGCGCCATGTAGGCGTAGCCGATGCCGACCATCGCGCCATAATCCCCTTTGCTCATTTTCGTGGAACCGAAGTCCATCGACGCGGAATAGTCCAGGATGATGTGCACGGTCAGGTTGCGCTCGCTCTCGTACCTCTTGACATACATTCTATCAGTACGCGCGAACACTTTCCAGTCGATGGCGCGGAAGTCGTCGCCAGGCGTATACGGATGATGGTCCCTGAAAATGAGTCCGGCACCAGGGATGATGGTGCGTCGCTCGCCGACATAGTTGCTCGTGACGCGCTTGTTGATGAGCAGCGAGAACCTGTCGAGCTGGTGCAGGAACGTCAGGTCGATCATAGGAGCTTCTTGATGACGTCGTCCTCGTGCAGGTTCTGGCGTTCTGCCTCGAAACTGAGCACGATGCGGTGTCGCAAGACAGGGTATGCCATGGTCTGGACGTCTTCCTTGCTCACGAAGCGGCGGCCGGCGAGCAATGCGCGCGCTTTGGCAGCCAACACCAGAGAAATCGACGCACGCGGCGACGCGCCGTACTCGATGAGGTCCTTCATCGCACGTGTCTTCTGCACGATCTGGACGGCGTACTTCTTGACGTCGTTGGCGATCGGCACCTGGCGTGTCAAATCCTGGATGTAGAGCAGCGTCTCCCTGTTCAGTATCGGCTTCAGCTTCGTCGCCTTGGTGAACTCGGCGTACCTGTCGACGATCTTGACTTCGTCGTCGAAGGAGGGGTAGTCGAGCTTGATCTTCAGCAGGAAGCGGTCGCTCTGCGCTTCGGGCAGCGGATAGGTGCCTTCCTGCTCGATCGGGTTCTGCGTCGCAAGGACAAAGAACGGTTCTTCGAGAGTGAACGTCTGGTTGCCTGCAGTGACTTGGCGTTCCTGCATTGCCTCAAGCATCGCGCTTTGTGTTTTGGGCGTCGCGCGGTTGATCTCGTCCGCCAATACGATGTTGGCGAAGATGGGCCCTTGCTGGAACTTGAACGTGCGCTTGCCGGACGACGTCTCCTCGACCAAGTACGTGCCTGTGATGTCCGAGGGCAGGAGGTCGGGCGTGTTCTGGACGCGCGAGAACTTCAAATCCATCAGTTGCGAGAGCGTCTTGACAGTCAACGTCTTCGCAAGGCCCGGGTTGCCTTCGAGCAGCGCGTGCCCGTTGCAGAAGAGCGCGATGACAATCTCGCGCAGCACCTCGTCCTGTCCGACGATGACCTTGCCAAGCTCGCCGAACAGATAATCGAACGTTTTCTTGACGTCCTCGACCGTTCTCATTGTAGTTGCCTCCTGATTTTCATACTTATATACCTATGGGGTTGAAACTTTCTCGAAGTAGGATTTGACGATGTCCTGCTGGTCGGCCGGGATGCTGCATTCGGTGCCGCACGCCTCTTGTGCATTCGCGCCTATCTCGCCCGCTTCCTGCTCCCCGAAGCGCTTGTCCTCGGCTTCGTGCTCTTCCTTGAGGTTCGCGCCCGAATTCACAGGGTCGACCTGCAGTTCCAGCGGCACCGTACCAAGGTCGACATCCGTCAGCTCGCCGTAGAGGCTGCCGTTGTCGCGCAGGCGCACGTACTTGAGCTTGCCAGGGATTTTCTTGCCTGCCAGACGCGCGTTGACAGCGCTTTCATTGCTCAGGTTGCCGAAACCGAACGCGTCGAACGCGCCGTGGATGAACGCGTTCTTGCCGAGGAAGTCGCTGGTGCTGTCGAACGTGACGTTGAATGCAGCCAGACCGATGACGATGAACGAGATGCCTGTGAGCAGCAGCAACTGCCGCGTCGTGCTGCCCAGGCCCAGGAAGTACGACGTCTTGATGTGGCTCATCTTCCGCACGACGTCCTGGTGCAGTTCGCTCACGAGCCGTCCTTCCCTGCCGGCGTTGTCGGCGGCTGTCTGCAGCGCTTCGCGCAGCTGCGGCACCTTCTCCTCGACTTCGTGGTAGCTCTGGATGTTCACGCGCCGCCAGCCCATGACTGCGGCGAAGATGAACCACGGGATGAGCGCAAGCGTCCAGGGCAGCGAGAAGAACGTGGTGGCGATGAGGCCTGCGGCAAGGACTATCAACGAGGCGAGCGCCACGTCGAAGAACTTGATCGAGAGCAGCGTCGAGCGCAGTTCCCGCAACGCCTCGTCGATGTCCGCCATTCAGCAGCTTCCCTCCGATGCGTCCGGCGTCGCCTTGAGGCAGTCGCGCTCCTCGTCGAGGTTGTCGACCTGTTCCTCGAGCAGGATGATGTCGCCGCGTAGGCCATTGACTTCCGACGTCAATTTCGCGACGCTCACGTCGCGCTCCGCGACCTGGTTCTGCGCCGTCGTCAATTTTGACGTCTTGTCGGCGAGCGCTACCTCGAGCGTGCGTTTGTCGGCAGCCAACCGGTCACGTTCATCCTCGATGTCCTCTTTCTCGCCCTTGACGTCGAGGAATTTCGATGTCAGGTCCTCTTCGCGCGAGCCCTTGACAGCCAACTCCTCCTTGGTGCTCGCCAATATCCCTTGGTATTGTTCGAGCTGGGTGCTGATGTTCTCGAGTTGGAGTATCTTGGCGTTGTATTCATTGTTGATGGACGAGAACCGTGCCTGGAAGTAGACGGTCGCGCCGACAAGGCCTGCGGCCGAGAGCAGTATCAAAAACAGCAGTAGTACGTTCGCGTTGCGTGTGATGTATCCCATGTGATTCGTGCCTCCTAGCTCTTGCCCAGCAGCCTCCGTGCGATGAGTTCGATGATCCAGATAGCGAAAATCGCGATGGCCAGCGGCCAGCGGATGGGCAGTTCCTGCCGCACCGTCTCCATCGAGCGTGATTTTGCGAGTTCGACGATGGCGTCTGTGGAATCGTAATTGAAGAACTTGCCGCCGGTGGTCTGGACGGCGCGTGCGAGCATCTTGCTCTCGCCCAGGTTGGTGTATTCGCGCGGCGCATTCACAGCGACAGTCGTCCCGGACACTTCCGAGAACCCGATGGTAGAAGGCATCACGCTGCCGCGGTACTGCCTCTCGCCTACACGGACAAGCGTGGTGTCCTTCGAGACAGGCAGCGTGTCGGACGTGACAAGGACATTCAACGGCTCGCCCAGGTTGCCGTCCTCGATGTCGACCTTGTTGCGTGCTTTCCTGTCAGGGTCGCCGATCGCCCAGTTGAGCGTGCGCAGCAGCACCGCGCTGTTGTTGCGCGATTCAAGCGTGCCTGCCCACGCTGTGCCATCGTCTGTCGCGAGCGTCGCGACGCGACCAAGGCCCAGGCGCCAGACAGCGAGCAGCGGTTCGCCGCTCGCCAATGTCGCAAGCAGCTTGGCGCTGCTCTTGGGCAGGACTTGGTTGTAGCCGGTCAGTTTCGCGTCCGCGAAGTTGAAGCCCTGCGTGATGAAGTGGTTGCCGTCCAGCACCTGCGCGTAGTTGTCCGTCTCGTTGCGCTCCGGCGCGTCCTTGGGCGGGTTGAAGAGGAGCTTGAGGCGGCTGGCGGCGCTTGCCCTGAAGTAGATGCCGCGGCTGAGGTCCGCCAGCTCCTTCATCAGGTCCTCATCGGTGCGCTCGCGGATGAAGTCCTCGTCGCCCACAGCGGCGCCGATCGTGTAGACCTTCACGCCTTTCTGGCCGGCTGTCTGCGCGAGGAGCCTGCTGTCTGCCGCGACCTGGTCAAGCAACAATCCATCACTGATGATCACGAGGTTTTTGCTGCCCGACACCTTGTCGAGCATCTCGAGCGACATCCTGATGCCGTCCGCCATGTTCGAACCGCCTGAACCGTAGATGCTGGCGATCGCTTCGGGCAAATCGCCTATCTGGCTCTTCTTGACCAGCGGCGACACCTCTTCTGCCTGGTGGCGGAACGCGACGACGCCGATGCGCACGCGCGGGTCGAGGTCGTTGATGAGACCGATGGTCAGCTTGCGCGCTATTTGCAGGCCTGCGCCCTGCACGTCGCCCGCGCTCTGTGATGCATCGAGCAGGACGACGACGTTCACGTCGCCGATGTCCTTGCCTGGCGCGCCGATGTTGACGGGGAGCGAATTCTTGATGGGGTGGCTGCCGTAGCCGCCGCGGTCGTAGCTGTTGGGACCACCGACGACGACCATACCGCCGCCGTCGATGACGAACTTGTTGAGCGCATTGGAAGAATCGAACGGAATCGTGTGGCTGGGCAGGTCGTTGAGTACGACGCTGTAGTAGCTCGCAAGGTCGCCAGGCAACCGCGTGCCTGCATCGACCTCATAGATGCTGCGCAGCACCTGCAGGAGCGGCGGGTCGGTCTTCTCGGTCCAGAAGAACACCTTCGGCTTTGGCACCGCGCGCACCGTCTTGTAGTAGACGTTGTTCTGGCTGAATGCATCATTGCCGTCGATGGTCGCAACGATGCGATGCGAACCCTCGCCGAGCGTCCTGGTGAAGGTGTGCGTCGCCGCGCCCGTGCTAGTGTCGATGACGACCTCGTCGTCCACCGTCACGCGCAGCTGGACCTGTCCCATCACGCCTGCCTGCCCGACGCGCACGCTGAAGGTCGATTCAGTGCCTGCCGCGGTCTTGCCAGGGCCGTCGATGGTGACGAACGCATCTGTCTTGGTGAAGGGCAGGCGCAACACGCTCAGCGTGATGTTGTTGCCGGCGGCGAAGAGCGCGACGTCGCCCAGTGATTGTCCATGCGTCGATTGGCCGTCGGTGACGAGGAGGACATTTTCGCCTTTCTTGACGCGCGAGAGGATGGCATCACCGAGCTGGCTGCGATCGCCACTAGCAATCGTCGCGCTCTTGAGCGCGACCTGCGACGCAAGCGCCTTGACGCTCGGGTCGAGCTTGCTGTGGTCGAACACGTCCATCGACGTGCTGTTGTCGATGAGGAGGTTGATGAACGGGTCGGAACGGACGGTGCGCTCCTCGACGCTGACCGGCGTCGCCAGCGCCGCGATGAGGAGCAGGAGTATCAAACCGCGCGTCGCGAGCATGATGCGTCTGCAGCGGATGCGCTTGCGCAACTCGAGCGCGTCCTCGCGCACTTCGACGAACGGGGTGCGGATGACGAACCAGAGGATGATGAATGCGGGCAGGAACGCGAGCAGCCACAATGGCTTCTGCACTGTCACATTGCCGACGCTGAGCATACCGGTGATCCACTCGAGCATCAGATGTCACCTCGGGTCTTGAGGAACGCGAGTTCGCACAGGAGCGCAATCGCACCGATGACGAGCAGGATGGGTTCCCATTGGCGTTGGCGTTCTTCCTTGGCGGTCTCGACCTGGCGTGCGCTGCCCACCGCTTCTATCTTGCCCTCGTAGCGCAGCGAGCTCTCGCGCGAGTCGAGCAGGTTCACCGCGACATCGAGCTCGCCAACGCGGTAGACGCCGCGGCGCTCGAGCGGGACCAATGGACCATTGCTCTCCTTGCCGTCCGGCAGCACGACGCTGCCCTCGTCGACGACGAGCGTCTCGCCCGTGCGCCTGTTGAGGTCGCGGATGTCCTGGCGGTGCGCCAAAAGACGCAGCAGGTTCTGCCAGAGTATCGGATAATCCGGGGTGAGCTTGAAGTCGGACTGGTCCTCGATGATGCCGTAGTACGCGACGATGCCCGCGCCTTCCTGCTTGAGCGCAAGGACGGTGCTGTTATCGCCCGTCGATGCCAGCGAGATGGCGTCCTCGACAGGAACTGCTTTGGGATACTTCTTGGTGCTGCCCATGTCGATGTTGCGCGTCACCGCCGTCTCCTGGTCAAGATTGATCCTGCCGTCCGTGCCTTCGCCGTCGATGGTCACGGGCGAGAGCTTGCCGAAGTCGAACGACCAGCTGTCGTCCTGCGCCGCGATGACGACGCCTGCGCCGTTGCGCGCGCGCTGCAGCAGGTCTTCGTAGGTGCCGGCGAGCACTTCCTTCTTGTCGAGCGCGTCGAGCACGTAGACGTCGTACTCACCCTTGTCGACGATGGGGGGCTGGCTGACGGAAATATCGACGAGCTTGCCTGACGTGATGGCGCTCTGGAGGAAGCGGGAGGGGTCATTGGTGATGAGGTGGACGCGGATGCTTTCCTGCGCAGGAGCGCTGACGGTCAGTTTGTCGTCGGCAGGGAAATCATCGTCGGTGTCGAGCGTGA
>Ga0247727_10003842_pt1 | contig 32748 bp, 27 predicted proteins | sample WisWelCaveWW1625_FD_202498 | JGI IMG/M metagenome (GOLD analysis project Ga0247727, IMG submission 202498) | Biofilm microbial communities from Wishing Well Cave, Virginia, United States - WW16-25 | ecosystem: Environmental > Aquatic > Deep subsurface > Groundwater > Cave microbial mat | place...
TTTGTGCTTCCGCGAGGCCTTCTTACATCCGATTTCGAAAGAAGCACGAATCATTCTGTTCGATCCGCCCGGATTCGGCGCCTCTCCTCCGCGGCACAACGGCCTCACGGTGGCAGATTGTGCTGCCCTCGTGCAAGAGTTGATCGTTCATTTTTCCGATACGCGCGCGGTTGCATTCGTGAGTCATTCGATGGCGGCCATCATCGCCACACAGACCGTCAAGCTTCTCGACCGTCCGCCGGCGCTCGTGATCAGCATCGAGGGTAACTTGACCAAAGCCGACGCTTTCCTTACCGGACAGGCGGCGGATTACGAAACATCCGAAGAATTTTACTCGGCGTTGTCGGCAAAAATATTCGCGCGAGTGATTGAGGGCGAAATACCTGCGCGGTATTACGCGAGCCTGCAATTTGCCGACCCGCTTACGCTCTGGACTTTGGGGCGCTCCGTGCTGGAATATAATGAGCCGGGAAAGGATTTCATGAGCTTGAGTTGTCCGGCAATTCATTATTGGGACGTGTCTTCCACCCCGCCGGAAACGCGGGCGTTCCTTGCTGCCGGCAATCTGCGCCAACGCCGGCTTGACGGTCTCGGCCATTGGCCCATGGTCAAATTGCCGGAGAGGTTCTATGCCGCGCTGCGAGAAGACGTGCTTTCTGTCTTCTGAATTTTGAGGAGAAGCGAAACCGGTGAACTGCTATTAGATGAAAGATCAACATGAAAACAAACCGAACCTGGAGATTCTACAAAATTCTCATTCAATTCATTCAAAGGAGCTATATTATGAGTAGATTCGCTGTAAATATTTCGCTCGTTTTTCTAACGCTCGCATTGCTTTTCGGCTGCAACAATTCCGATTCACCGCTTTCGGTGGATAGCAACGAAGCGAACCGGCCAGAGCCGGAGGCTTCCGGCTTGGATAAAGCCTCGGGCGAAAAACGCGGCCATATCGTCATTGCCAACCGCGCGGGCGGAACGATCTCCGTAATCGACACCAAAACCGATCGCGTCAGCGGCACTTACAATTTGCCGGCCGGCAGCAAAACGCCGGAGCCGATGTACGTAGTGTGGGCGGAAGAGGCCGGCCGCGTGTTTGTCGGCGATCGCGCCAACAATCGCGTTGTCGTTTTCCGCGATCGTGATTTCTCGATTGAGACCACGGTGCCTGCGGGCGCGGGCATTTGGCACATGTGGGCGGACTCGCGCGAACGGCAGCTCTGGGTGGCCAACGACATCGATAAAACTTGCACCGTGATCGATCCCACTTCTTTGCAAGTGCTTGCGACCGTTCCGATCCCGGCTGATTTGGCGGCGCTTGGCGGCAGGCCGCACGATGTGATGGTGAGCCGTTACGGCAAGCAGGCTTATGTCAGCATCGTTGGCGTGCAAGGCGCCTCGGATTATGTGATTCTCTACGGCACGCGCAGCTTTCAAGAAAAAGGCCGTGCGGCCGTGGGCAAAGATCCGCATCTCTCCACACCCTTCCGGCGCGACTTGATTTACGTGCCAAGCCAGAATGGCAACGCGGTGATCGCGCTCGATCGCTTCACCATGTCGTAAGTCGCTACGATTCCCGTGCCCGGCGCCCACGGCGCGGGCATGATGCGCAGCGAAAAGGTTTTCTACACCACGAACTTCCCCGGCGGCGGAACGAATGGCTTGTTTGCCATCGATCCGCGCACGCACCGTGTCATCGGCAGCACGAACACGCCGATTGCCGGGCCGCACAACATTGCGTTGACGCCGAACGGCCGCAAGCTGTATCTCACGCACTCCGGCGCGACGGCAAACAAGGTGACGGTTTATCGCGTATCCGACTCGAATCCCGTCCCGGTGCTCTTGACGACCATCGAAGTCGGATTGAATCCATTCGGATTGTCGTTTACAAAATAAAACGAAGTGAAGCCGGGCTTCCGCAGCAAATCATTCATATTCCTGCGCAAGCCCGGCTGGTACACACCAAGGAAAGGAAACAGCATGAAAAATATTATTCATCTCATTATCGGCATTCTGTCGGCAGCTTCAACGACTTACGCCCAACCCGAGGCGCTGGTCTCTACCGCTTGGATGGCGCAGCACAGAAATGACCCGAACATTGTCCTTGTTGAAGTCGATGCCAACATCGCCACGTATCACGAAGGCCACATCCCCGGCGCGCTCGGCTGGGATTGGCAAACGCAACTGAGCGACAACATTCGCCGCGACATCATCGGCAAAGCCGATCTCGAAGCTCTGTTGAGCAAGAGCGGCATCGGCAATAATACGACGATTATTCTTTATGGCGACAACAACAATTGGTTCGCGGCGTGGGCGTTCTGGCAGTTGAAGATGTACGGCCACAAAGACGTTCGCCTCATGGATGGCGGCCGCAAGAAGTGGGTCGCGGAAGGCCGTGAGCTGAGCAAAGAGGCGCCGGCACCAAAATCCGTGAGCTATAAGGCCAGCGCCGCCGATCAATCGCTGCGCGCGTACTTGCCGCAGGTGCAAGCCGCGATGAAAAACGGCGCGGCGTTGGTTGATGTGCGCTCGCCGGATGAATATTCCGGAAAGATTCTGGCCCCGGCGGGACTTCCTGAAACCGCACAACGCGGCGGCCACATTCCCGGCGCGAAGAATATTCCATGGGGAAAGGCGTGCAATGAGGATGGCACTTTCAAAAGTGTGGACGAGCTTAAAACACTCTATGCCGGCAAAGGCGTCACACCCGACAAAGAAGTGATTGCTTACTGCCGCATCGGCGAGCGCTCGAGCCACACGTGGTTCGTGTTGAAATACCTACTCGATTACAAAAACGTCAAGAACTACGACGGTTCATGGACGGAGTGGGGCAATCTCGTCGGCGCGCCGGTGGAAAAAGGCGAGTAGCCAGACAACGATCTTCTTTCTTGAAGAGCGTGAATGATCATCGACCTTCCGGGTTTGAAAGAAATCCGGAAGGTTTTCATTATGCCGGATTTGCAGCCATCAAATGAACATCAGAGAAATAAAAACCGAAATGAAGTTTTTGAAGCGCGAGAATAAAAAGGGATTGGATACGATCTTTTATTCGATCCGAAAAACGAATTTCAATTTGGCGATTCCGTTCGGTTTATTTCTCATGATGAAACATAAACGTGTCGGGCACTAGTTTTTCCGGAAGTCAATGCTATGAAAAAGATTCTGTGGTTGATTTATTTCTGCGTTGCCGTTACCCATTCACTCCATGCGCAATCCGGTTCCGTCGCGGCGTTTAACACACTGCTGCGGGATTTCGATTTGAATGCCGATACGCAAAAGGACTATGCGATTACAGCGTTCGAGTACGACCGGCTTCGCACCGCATGGCAAAATCTTGCGCCGGCGAACAAGCTGCAACTGCACGGCGTAGAACATAATTATTGGGACGACATATATGTCACGAAGCTGTTGCGCGACCTCATCGCTGGCACAACATGGGAAGAGCACGTGACGAAAATGATGGCGTTGGGAGCGCGGGGACTGGCGCTCACGCTCAGCCGCTACAAAAGCCCGATTACCGTGACTGAGGCGCGCAACAATTTAGCCGATCTTCTCTGCAAAGGCGCGAGCATGTTCAATCACGGCCAGTTTCAGATTCCAGACGACGTCAAGGCCGCAGCCCGAACCCGCATGGGAGACAAGGCCGCACAGCGGCTGGAAAAATGGGAGCGCATGATCAACGCTCTGCAACACAGCACGGATTGGAAGAAAATGGAAACCGTAAACAAATTCTTCAATCATGCGATCACCGCAAGCGCTGATAAGGGCACGGCCAAGGGCTACGACTATTGGCAATCTCCCATCGAAACCCTCGCGCGCGGCCAAGGCGATTGCGACGACTTCGCGATCGCCAAATACGTCTCGCTGCGCATGCTGAAAATTCCCGCGGAGCAATTGCGCCTAAGCGTGGTGATGCTGCCGCAAGCAGGCCATCACGCCGTGCTGCTCTTTTTTCCTGCTCATGAAACAGATCCGTGGGTTCTGGATAATCTCGGCTCAAAGCGGCTGGGATCAGAAGCCGATGTCATCTTGCGCTTGCAGGCGCGAAGGAATCTCGACGGCATGGCGCCGCTGTGGGGCATGAATGAAAAACTTTTGACCAGGTTTCAAGACGACTTGAGCGAAGAAAAAATATCGTCCTATCCGTATCAAAAATTTCCCGCCGCGGCCTCGACCTTTATCAATTCATGCCGGCTGTTGCCGCAAAGCGCCTGGGCGCAATGCGAAAAAGGCTATGAATGCATTTGTTATCGCATCGGAATTCATCAAGAAGGCGAGGAAACTGCTGCAGGCATGATGGATTTTGAGGAGAAGCGAAACCGGTGAACTGCTATTCGATGAAAGATCAACATGAAAACAAACCGAACCTGGAGATTCTACAAAATTCTCATTCTGTTGCTGACCTGTCTCTCACCGCAAAGCTTCGCGCAAGCGCCGCCGCGCGACGACACCAACTGGCAGCCGTATAGTATCGGCCCGGACGCCGAAGTCTACACGATTCATACCAATCCGACGTCCTTCCCGCTGCACATGTATGTGGGCGGCGCCTTCACCAATTTCGAGGGCAGGCCCGCCAATCATATCGCACATTTCAACTCCGAATTTTGGGAAAGCTTGGGCGGCGGCTACGGCGGAACCACCCAGCTTTTTGCCGGCGGCAATTTCACCCGCGCTCACAACGGCCCGGCGCTCAATCACATTGGAAAGTTCGATCTTTATACGAACACGTGGGAGCCGCTCGGTGACGGCGTTGCAAGCGCGTCCACGCCGATTGTGCGCTCTATTGTCGTCGCGCCGATTCCTTCCGTCGGCAATTACGTGCAGATCAATATGAGCCTCGTGTATGTCGGCGGCCGCTTCACGGAGGCCACCAATCCCGACGGCAGCAAAACTTTCTGCCGCAATCCCATATGGTTTGAATGGCGCCGTAACCACGATTGCGCCTTCATTTGATCGCAATAGAATTTTTATCGGCGGTGAATTTACCGAAGCTACCAATTCCGATCTCACGCGCAAGCCGGCAAAGTACCTTGCCGTGTACAATCGCGCGTACCATCCGACTTTTCCATTCGAATGGGACGTCTTTGGCAGCGGCGTGAATGGCATCGTCAACAGCATCGTGCCGGTGCGGCCTTGTCCGCCCAGCTCGGCAAGCGAAGCGCTGCACGTCGCCGGCGCATTCAGCCAGGCCGGAAATAAAAATGCGTTCGGCATTGCCAAGTGGAAATATCTGGCGCGGACACCGGCGCCTGTTTTTTTTCGGCGCCGCGACCGTCGTTTACCAAGGCCGCAGCCGCAGTTCGGGAAATCGCAGGCGCTCGCGGGTCTATGTGGATGGAGGAGGAATATATATCCAACCCTGCTCGCCCGGCTTGGGAAAATCGGCTGCGACAGCCGACACGATTCTTTTTGATAATCTTGGCTTTCGCGAATCTGCCGACTTGCCGGAGTTTCGTTACATGCAGCGGGTCTCGTTGCGAGTTTATGACGTTGAAAATCTCAATACACCAACTGTTGGGACCAACGTCGAGATTGCTACTTTCAATCCGCAGCTTCTCGTGCTCATGGGCGTGGATGACACCACGGCTTATGCGCGCAACCCGGAGGGCTTTTACACGGGCGAAACCGTAATGCTGCACGATTTGCCGATTCTCACGGATAACCCCGGCGAAGTGCGCGCGGTGTTCATGCATGGCGTCACCGATGCGCCCACGGTTGATGTCGTCACCACGAGCGGCGACACGCTCGTTCGCAATCTGCGTTATGGCGCAGTGAGCGATCCCATCAGCATCGCCGCCGACAATCACACCGTCGATCTTGTGCGCCGCCGCGATAAGCAAAAACTCGGAACCTACACGTACGATGTTTCCAATCGGGCGAACGGCTATGTTACCCTCACCCTCTCCGGCTTTCTCGATCCGGCCGCGAATCAAAACGGTCCGGCAATGGAGTTGGGTGTTTATGACGTGAAGCTCGCGCCGATTACTTCCGTTGCCGAACGTGATGAGATTGCGCCAGAGTCATTCGAGTTGTTGCAGAACTATCCGAACCCGTTCAACCCAGTAACCAGTGTTCAGTTTTCAGTTGCCAGTGAGCGGTTGGGGAGTTTGAAAGTTTATGATGTGCTGGGAAAGGAAGTGGCGATGCTAGTGAATGAAAAGAAGCCGGCGGGAATTTATCGCGTGCGTTTCGACGCGAGCGGACTGGCGAGCGGTGTTTATTTCATCAAGATGCTCGCGGGCGCTTTTGCGGCGACACGCAAGATGGCGCTCACCCGAAGAACGCGGATTTTGAAAAAAAAAGCCCGGGGGCAAAAACAACGCGCTCGGGGCTTTTTCTAATATTCAAATAAAAAATCGCAAGAGTTTGAGGTCAAAATAAAAATCCTTCCCGGTGCTGAAAAAGGTTCCTACCGGAATGACCGGGCCGGGTCAAAACAGCTTGATTTTCTTCACGATCTTGCGCAGGCTGCGGCCGAATTTTTTGGGTTGAATCACAATGTGGCGGCCGTCGCCTTCGCCGGCGGAAGAGGTTTCCACGCTGCCAAATTCTTTGAGAATGTTATGCACGATGAAGCGTTCATAGTTGCTCATGGAGGGCAGGGCGATTTCCTCGCCGCGGGTGAGCGCTTCTTGCGCCTTGCTCTCCGCGAATTTTTTCAGATTAGCCACGGGAAAAATCCACAGCACATATTCTTCGCCGCGGCGATAGGTTTTGGTTTCATACATCATTTTGCGGCGCTCGAAATGCTGGTGAATTTGCTTGCGCTCAAACGGCGCTAAATTTTCCAGCGCAACCGGCTCGTGGGAAGTATTCATTTTTTCTTCGGTGGCGCGAATCAGTTCTTGAATGCGCGCATCGACTTCCTCCGGCCGGCCAAAGTCCGAAGGCGCCCTGCGACCACCATATCCACGCCCGCCGCCTTCACGCCGGTCCCGCCCGCCGCGATCCGGGCCGCGCCGCGAGTCTTGGTGAAATCCTTTCGGCCGGTCCGATCTGGAAAACCCGGATTCGTCCGCTGCCGGTGGATCATTGTAATCATGGCGTGAAGCTGCAGAGTCTTGCTCAAATTCCGCCGGTTGATCCTGAGTGTTATGGTCCATCATGTGCCTCGCACTGCTTGGGGATTCGAAAACGCCGGAGCACGAAGCTCAACGCGCACCGGTTTGGAGTTTATCGATCAAGAGCGCGGGCGTTCCTTCAAAATCGCCGTTGCTCATGAAAAGCAAAATGTCGTTCGCGGCCGCGTGCTGCCAAAGATAATTCGCCATTTCTTCGCCGGCGGATTTTATTTCCGCTGCGACACCCAGGGCGCGCAGGCCCTCCACCACTGTGGGCAACGAGAGCCGCTCGGCTTCCGGCACTTTATCGGCGCGATGCACCGGCGCAAACAAGACACCTTGCGCGTGCCGAAAAGCCTGCACATATTCTTGCTCGAAAATTTTGCGCTTACTCGTAGCCGAACGCGGCTCGAACATCGCCCAAATTCTTTGCTGTGGAAAACGCTGCCGTATTGCCGCAATGGTTTCGCGAATCGCCGTGGGATGGTGGGCAAAATCGTCGAAAATTTTAATGCTGCCGCGATCATACAACAATTGCAAACGCCGGCGCACGTTCTTGAAAGTTTGCAGCGCGGCCGCCGCACGTTCGCGAGGAATGCCAAGCGCCGCGGCCGCGGCCAGCACCGCGGTGGCGTTTTTAACGTTGTGCACACCGTGCAAAGGCGTCGAGAAAGAGCCCAATTTTTCGTTGCGGCGGAAGAGGGAAAAGCGCGTGCCATCTTCCAGCACTTCGATATCCGCCGCGCGCCACTCCGCTTCTTCGCCCGTACCGAAGGTGATGACTTGGGCAAAGGCCGCAGGCAGCAGGCTGCGCACCGCGGGATCATCGCTGCAAGCAATCAAAAAACCGCGGCCGGGAATGAGATTGAGCAAACGGCGAAATGAAATTTTAACCTCTTCGAAACTGCGATAGATATCCGCGTGATCGTATTCCACATTATTGAGAATCACCAGTTGCGGTAGATAGTGCAAAAACTTCGGGCCTTTGTCAAAAAAGGCGGAGTCATATTCGTCGCCCTCCAGTACGAAATATTTTCCTGCTCCCAAACGAAAGCCCTGTCCGAAATTTTCCGGAATGCCGCCGATAAAAAAACTCGGATCCCGGCCGGCGCTGTGCAACGTCCAGGCGAGCAAACTGCTGGTGGTGGTTTTGCCATGCGTACCCGCAACCACGCAGGAATATTTGCCGCGAATGAAATAATTTTTCAATGCTTCGGGCAAAGAAGCGTACGGAATTTGCTCGTTCAAAACGTATTCAACTTCGGGATTGCCGCGCGACATGGCATTGCCGACGATCACCAAATCCGGCGGCGGCTGCAAATGCGCCGCGTCAAAACCTTGATAGACTTGAATTCCGAGTGCGGCGAGAAACGTGCTCATCGGCGGATAAATATTGGCATCCGAACCGGTGATCACGCAGCCGCGTTGCTGCAGCATGCCGGCGAGCGCGGCCATACCCGTGCCGCAGATCGCGATCATGTGAATGCGTTGAGGCAAATTTAGTTACCTTCGTGTCGTATCTATCGGCGCTCTGCGGGAGCGGCCGGTGCGCGGCGGTTGCACGATCGTACCGTCGCGTGTAATCGTCAGGTTCGACGAACGGCCCGCGGGCCCGAGATTTTCCAGCCTTTTATCATTTAGGGTCAACGTGAGCGCGCTCACGTTGCCGACGCGCAGTTTGAAGTTTTCCTTGGCATGCCAGGTTTCCGTGGTGCCGGCGGGAAAGGTGGCTGTGAGTGTGTCTTTGCCGTCGGTAATGAGGCGCATCCAAACCTGCGCATTGATTTTCGCCGTCAAAGTCAAACCTTGCGGCTCCAGCGTGGAATCCGGTTTGGCAAAAGCTTGCGCTTCTTGAACCATGCGCTCCAATGAAACTTCCTGCGGCGAATCTTGCGCGGCCGGCGGCGTCACGGCAGATTCTTTTTGCGGCTCCTCCGGAAATCCCTCACTGGAACGTGAGGCGAAATACAACAACGCTGCAATGACCAGAATAATGCCGAAGCTGATCGCGATTTCGCGTGCATACGGTATGCCCCCGGCAGAACCCGGCGCCGGCCCATGTGCTGCGCTTGCCGTTGCGCGCTTTCGCGGTTTTACCGGAGCCGGCTCCATCCAGTCCGCTTCCGGCGCAGCCGGCACCGGCATGGGCGATGGCGGCCGCGCCGGCTCGCGCATGGGTACGACGAGCTCCTCACCATTCAATCCGACGTAATTGGCAAATATTTTGACGAAGGCCAGGACATATGGCTTCGGCAAAAAATCAAACTTGCCTTGTTCGATGTCGTTTAGATAGGCGAGACTGATGCGCAACCGGTTGGAAATTTCTTCGAGCGGCATGTTTTTTTCCAACCGTGCCTGTTTGATTTTTTCGCCAATCTCGATCATTACTCCACCTTCAATCCAAGCGATTCGAATTTATTGCGATGCACAAAAACTGCAAAATTCAATAAGCGTTAATCCAAAATGTCATCCTGCAAGGAACTTTTTAAGTTTCAAGTACAATATTCAAATCGGCATCATCTTGCAGCAGGCGTTGCAACGCCAGATAAAACCGCGTGAGCGGAAAGCCGACGACGTTGTAGAAGCAGCCCTCGAGGCGTTCCGCAAAAACCGCGCTGAAATCCTGAATGCCGTAGGCGCCGGCTTTATCCCTTGCCGCGCCGCTGGCGACATAGGCCGCAATTTCGTGCGCCGATAAACGCCGGAATGTGACCTCGGTTTTTTCAACCTCGCTGATCATGCGCTGCGTGGAATTATCGACGAGGGCAAAGCCGGTATAAACCTGATGCGTGCGGCCGGAAAGCATAGCCAGCATTTCGCGCGCGCGCGCCGGCGAGACCGGCTTGCCGAGAATGTGCTCATCCAAAACCACGGTGGTGTCCGCGCCGATCACCAGCGCATTCCCATATTTTTCGGCGACCATTTTGGCTTTGCGCTGCGCCAAATGTTTCACCATTTCAGGCGGCGGGAGATGAAGCAAATCATCTTCCGGCGCCGCGCTGGGCACAACCGTAAATTCCAGCCCGATTTTTTGCAGCAGCTCAGCGCGGCGCGGCGAGCTCGAAGCGAGAATGATCGGTTTGTCCGGCAGAGGAAACGGAAACTTCATACCGCTTCCTTGGGCGCGGCTGGCGCAGGTGATTCCAACATGAAAGTCGCCGGGCCGTCGTTATGAATTTCCACCGACATCATAGCGCCGAAAACGCCTTCCGCAATTTTGAGAGGATGCTGTTTCAATTCTTCAATGAACCGCCGGTAGAGCGGTTCCGCCAACTCAGGCTGCGCCGCCGCCTCGAATCCCGGCCGGCGGCCCCGGCGCGTATCACTATAAAGAGTGAATTGCGACACCACCAACACGCCGCCGCTGGCTTCTAATATCGAACGATTGAAATGGCCCTTGTCATCGGGAAAGATGCGCAACTGCACGCATTTTTCCGCAAGCTGGCGCGCTTCTGCCGGGCCGTCGGTTTTCGCGATGCCCAGCAAAATCACCAGGCCCGATTCAATGGCGCCCACGGCTTCGCCATTGACGGACACGGCGCCTTTGGTTACTCTTTGAATTAAAGCTCGCATAGATTCATCAGCGTGGTGAACCTAAAAAAATCGCCGCCAATCCCACCAGCATATCGGCTTTGAGTATGTAACTGGTGCGCCGCATATATTTGGTTTCCGGTTTGCGCCAGACCATGAAAACGGCATACGCCAGCGCCGGATAAATTCCGATCAGGATGATCGACAAATAAGGTTGCTGATAATATCCGAGCGCAAAGGGAACGAGAACAATGCCGGCGAGAAAAACGAAAGCGGCGGTGGCAGCGATTTGCGCCGTCTGCAAGCCATAGGCTAATGGCAGCGTGCGGGCGCTGGCGGACCGATCTCCAATTTGATCTTCAATATCTTTCACGATCTCCCGGCCGAAATGAAAAAAGAACGCGAGCAGGGCAGGAAAGATTCCCGCGCGCCCTCCGTACAGAGCGCGCACAGACGAGGTGACGTGAGTTTCGGGGCAGGCAGCGACCGCGCCGAAAATAAATGCGAGCGCCGCAATCAAACTAACGGCAAAATTTCCGATCAAGGGCTGACGTTTGAACCAAAAGCTGTATGCGATGACCACGATGGTGCTTCCACCTGCGATTAACATTGCCGGCAAGTTGACGAATATACTAAAAAATATGCCGCAAGCAAATAAAATTATCGTGTAGCATTTGGCGGCGCGCAGAGAGAGCCGGCCCGCGGGCAGCATGCGCGTTGGTTTGTTGAGGCGATCGATGTCCACGTCGCAAATGTCGTTGATGACGTTCGCGCCCGCGGTAATGAGCATGCCGGAGAGCACCGCAACCCAGGCCGTGCCACAAGCCAGAAACGAATTGGCTAACGCGGCGGCGAGCATGATCGAAAGGCCGGCGATCACGACATTCAACGGCCGGGTGATTAAAAACCAGGCGCTGGCTTTGTGCTTCATCGTGGGGCAATCTCTTTATGCGATTGGTCAAATAAACTCTGCCCGTCCACGAGTTACACTCGTGGACGCGGTTGGGTTGGGAGTTTAACTCCCATGGCAAGCCTGCATGCGGGAGTACAGCTCCCGCACGAGATCGAGAATTTACAAAAGCGCTCGAACTCGTTGCCGCGCTGCGCTCTCGCAAAGATACGGCAACGCTCGCACGGCCCGTGCAATGCCGAAAACGGCGCGCCGAGCTCATATTGCTCCGCATCATAATTCGGCTTGGCCGCGAAGTATTTCAGCGTGGTGAGCAGTTCCGAGCCGGTGCGGCTGCGGCGCAGCCAATCGAATTTGGTGAGCATGGAAAAAAAATCTTGATTCTTTTAGTAACTTTTCTATCTTATTCAGTGAAGGTGCTCTGCAATACAGCAGGAGCGGATAGAACGCTGCGATGCGTTCGCCTACGGTGCAGCAAAAGCCGTTGAAGTCTTACGCCCTCGTGCCCTCCACGAGGGCGTTTTTATTTTATGGAAGTTTGTCTATTCTTCCCGTGCGTTTGATTATTTTTGCAAGCAACGGCAGATCGACATCGGGATGAGAAAAAAGCGAATCTAAAAACTCGTCGCTATAAAACATCGTCTCATCAATCTCGGGCATGAATGCCGATTTCTCAACCTCTGAGGCCTCGAGAAATTGCCGCCCAAACCGAATTTGCAAGGCTCGAAAAATATGATAGGCGCAGAGGTCTGCCAGTTGCGCGCCTGCGAAGAATTCCGACTGCACGAAAAGGGGATATTCAACGATTCTATTTTGCTTTTCCTCCTTCGCCAATTGGCTGAGATACCCTTGATGAAAACGGATGAGGCGGTCATCTTTAAGATGGCTTCTTATGGAAGAAGCGCGGCTGTCGATTAAAAGTATTCCGTCCTCGTTCTTTGATTCGAGGAAGTCCTCGATGCGATCAATCAGTCGCTTGTAGGTGTAATGATAAATGTCCTCCGCAGACATGCTCAACCGGCGGATGGATTTTTCTTCCTTCGAAAACACGACCGAATAAAGAGAGATCGCGTGCGCAAAAAGGAGCTCAAAGAGACGATGAACAAGCCCTCGTCTGGTCTCGGCTGAAATGTGTTTAAAAATGTTTTTCGCCTGCTCGATATCGCGCCCCTTGATTTCAATGTCTCCAAGAGAGAATTCTTGTTTGAGCTTTTTCAGCTTCTCTTGGATCGGTATGCATTGATCTGCTTTGACAACGATTGCCGAAAGCACAAAGAAATGCTGCACCGGGTCAAAACCGGATGATCCCGATTCATCAACGTAAATGAAAAACATGGTATCTCACGTCCCTCCGTTTAAGATTTCTGTGCTCGCCGGTTGCTCCGCTTCATAGTTCGGCTTGGTCGCGAAGCATTTCAGCGTGGTGAGCAGTTCAGAGCCGGTGCGGCTGCGGCGCAGCCAATCGAATTTGGTGAGCATGAAAGAGCAAATGAAATGTTTGCGTGAGGATACGATGGAGTCATGCTCGGGATTTGGCGCTAATGTTTCGCCGCGTCTTCCGTGCCGAGTGTTTTGGAGCTTGCTGCAACCGCTCCTGAATCCACAGATTGACCAAGGTCTGCATGGAAACGCCTTCGCGGCGGACAAAGATGCGCATTTCTCGTGTGAGCTTATCGGAAAGGCTTAAGATGAATTGGTGTGACGGTTTCTTGGCGATTTTGTACTCCACCTCTTCTAATTCATCTTCATAATCGGTCAAGCCATGGCTATCCCAAAAACCCGCAAGCGCTTCAAACGACCGGAATTTCTCCGGAATGGGGTCGGGATTTCTTTTGAGCTTATTTTTTGCCATAGCGAGGACGATTTTTGAAAACCTCTTCAACTTCGTATGTCGCCAAGTTATGCTTCCAAGCCGGCTTATCGACAACTTCTTCTCGCCAAATATACCCAGCGATTGTAAGCATGCAGGCTCCTTTGCTCGGGTCGTGAGTGCGAATGTAGCACAATTTAGAAATTATGCAACCAACGCTTTTGAAGCAACGCAACGCTCGCACGGCCCGTGCAATGCCGAAAACGGCGCGCCCAATTCATACTCTTCTGAATTGTAATTCGGCTTGGCCGCGAAGTATTTCAGCGTGGTGAGCAGTTCAGAACCGGTGCGGCTGCCGCGCAGCCAATCGAATTTGGTGAGCATAACGAGGCGGGTTATTGTTTCGCCAATTTCTCCAACACGTCGAGAAACTTGCTGATGCGAACGATCTTGACTCCGCTGTACTCTTTGTATGGAAAATGGTGAATGTTCTTTGTGACAAGATAATTCGCGCCACCCGCCACGCCACATTCCAGGAAACGGTTGTCAGATAAATCACGGCACACGTTCAATTGCATCGCAGGCGCAATCCACTTGGCTTGAAAGCGTATGGCGTTTAGAACGCGCATTTTCTCAACCTGCCTCGACTCGGGAATCAACCAGTCGGACACGGCCTCGTATTCATTCCAGATGGGCTGCGAGATGAGCAAATAAAAATAATCTTCCTCGCGCGTCATCCAATCGATCAGCTTGGCTGATGCCCCACGCGAGCTCAGAATGGCCGACATGACATGATTCGTGTCGATCACGGCACGTACAATATCACGCACCGGAAGCCCCTGCGCCTTTGCGGTATTTTTTAATGGCGTCGTTTATTGTCTTTTGTTTGATGCCGCCTCTGCGCCGCACTTCTGAACGAATAGATTTCACGTCTGCCCGCAACTGCTCTTTCCAGCCGTATTTTTCGTGCAATTGCAAGAACACTTTTATCGCAACCTGCACGTTGCCGTGATAGCTCTCTTGAATGACATTGCGAAGATGCTTTTCAAGAGGCTTCGACAATTCGATGGCGATCATCGTTTTCTCTCTTCATAAGTAAGTTTGGATGATTGAAGTGACTGCTTGGTTTGTACCGCGAGTGCGAATGTAGCATAATTTGGAAATTATGCAACCAACGCTTTTGAGACAACGCAACGCTCGCACGGCCCATGCAAAGCCGTTATCGGCGCGCCCAATTCATACTCTTCTGAATTGTAATTCGGCTTGGCCGCGAAGTATTTCAGCGTGGTGAGCAACTCAGAACCGGTGCGGCTGCGGCGCAGCCAATCGAATTTGGTGAGCATGGAGAGATGAATGGAGCTTAAGCGAATTATTTATAGATTGCGAACCGCACGAACGTAGCAATGGGCTGCCCTTGAAGTAAAGCAGCCGCCTTTTTTGAAATTGACAGACAATCTGTGATCATAATCATATCGATCTGCCGTCCAAATTTCTTGCTGCTTTGGATCAAAAAGAGAATCGATATACAAATCGTCACTTAAAGTTTTCGATTCCATAAGTGACATCGCTTCCTCTAAAGTAGGAAATCTCCAATCAGCAAAACCACCGACGGCCTTTTCGTTTAATTTGCAAATGAATTTGCCAGCGGATTTAATATTCAAGGCCTTCGTTGACCCACCTTGCATCCACATTAGCCCTGTGAGATGATCCAGGATTACTGGCGCATCTTGCACAGCCTTACCCTCGTATTGGTGCGCTATCCCCTTCCCATTTTTGTTAAACTGTTCATCATAAAAGCCATGTGATTGCAAAATGGCCCTAATATTATCCTCTGAAGAGATCATCAACGCTTCACTTCTGAGCGTTAGAGAAGAAGTGACTTTAGCCATGCTCGGAGGTTTTACGAGCTCAGCTTGTGTTGTTGTCTGTTTTATGATAAGCTTCTCCTTGCTACCCACTGCCGCTCCAATTGGCAGGCCATAAAACGCTCCACCAGCGCCGAAAATTAATATGCTTGCAATAGAACCATCCGGTGCGATAAATGATCCACTATTATTATCTTTCGTAGCGCCAATCAATCCCCCGATCAGCAACCCGATACCAAAGCCATGCAATGTTCCTCGCCATCTCTTTTGAAAAGACATATAATTAATTTCTGAAGTCGGAATGGAGCGTTTACGACATGTTTCGCGATCAATCCACAAGGTAGAATCTTTGACAAGTTGGATTTTTCTTCCGACAATAACATTTCCATTTGTCAGCTTTATTCTAGCCTGTTTGCCTTTTATCGTCTTGTTGACAGCATCAAATTCTGCTGTGGAAACATGGCGTGTATGAGTGCATCCTGAAATCAACACTGTCAAGACGATGGGAAAAAAAAATTGCACCTTCATAAAAGACTCCTTGCGCCGAGGCCACAGCAACGGCCATTTAGGTTCATATTGCTTCCCTTGAGCCACCGCGTTGGTGGTAAACTAGCTCTCCGCTTTGCTCTCTGAAGGTCAAGGCAGCTTATCCAGAACGAGTGATAAACTATAAACTTTTGTCGGCTCAGGGCCAAAAAAATTAAAAAAGTTGTTGCTATCCGCGCCATAAGAAAATCTCAATCCAGGCGGGCCAATTGAAACTCCGAATTTTGAGTAGAAAGGAGGTGAATGGAGCTTAAGCGAATTATTTATAGATTGCGTACCGCACGAACGTAGCAATGGGCTCCCCTTGAAGTAAAGCAGCCGCCTTTTTTGAAATTGACAGACAATCTGTGATCATAATCATATCGATCTGCCGTCCAAATTTCTTGCTGCTTTGGATCAAAAAGAGAATCGATATACAAATCGTCACTTAAAGTTTTCGATTCCATAAGCGACATCGCTTCCTCTAAAGTAGGAAATCTCTAATCAGCAAAACCGCCAACTGCCTCTTCGTTTAATTTGCAAATGTATTTACTAGCAGATTTAGTATTCAAAGCCTTTGTTGACCCACCTTGCATCCACATTAGCCCTGTGAGATGATCCAGGATTACTGGCGCATCTTGCACAGTCTTGGCCTCGTATTGGTGCGTTATCCCCTTCCCGTTTTTGTTAAATTTTGCATCATAATAGCCATGTGATTCCAAAATGGCCCGAATATCATCTTCTAAAAAAATCACCAACGCTTCACTTCTGAGAATTAGAGAAGAGGTGACTTTAGCCATACTCGCGGGCTTTACGAGTTCGGCTTTTCTTGGGGGCTGCTTTAGGATAAACTTTTCCTTGCTACCCGCTCCCGTTCCAATTGGCAAACCAAAAACTACTGCAGTAAAACCGCCAAAAATTTCAGCGGGAGGATCAATTAGGCAACCGTCGCAATCTTTGGTACCAATCAACCCTCCGATCAGGAACCCGATAGCGAAGCCATACAATGCTCCTCGCCATCTTTTTTGAAAAAATATATAATTGATTTCTGAAGTCGAAATGGCGCGTTTACGGCATGTTTCAGGATCAGTCCACAGAGTAGAATCTTGGGCAAATTGTATTTTTCTTCCGACAATAACATTTCCATTTGTCAGCTTTATTCTAGCCTGTTTGCCTTTTATCGCCTTGTTGACAGCATCAAATTCTGCTGTAGAAACACGCCGTGTATGAGTGCATCCTGAAAGCAACACTGTAAAGACGACGGGAATAAGAAATTGCACCTTCATAAAAGGCTCCTTTCGCCGAGGCCACAGCAACGGCCATTTAGGTTCATATTGCTTCCCTTGAGCCACCTCTCGTTGGTGGTTAAACTCGCTCTCCGCTTTGCTCTCTGGAAGGTCAAGGCAGCTTATCAAGAACGAGTGATAAACTATAAATCTTTGTTGGCTCCTCGCCAAAAAGATTAAGAAAGCCGGCGTTATCCTCGCCATAAGAAAATCTCAATCCAGGCGGGCCGATTGAAACTCCGAATCTTGATGAGTAGTCGGAGCCATCGGCATTATTCCCAGGAAAGCCAAAACGGATTGCCGCGAGGTAAAAAAGATTGATCTCACAGCCGATGCTGTTGAAAGTTGGATTGCCGGTTCGGTTTGGAAAAAGGGCTCTGAAAACAGCATCGTTGGAACCTCGAGAGGATTCAACATAGATCGTTGTGCGCTCTCCCGTTATCATGACGCCTATAACGTCGCTATCAAGAATGTTCCAAGTCAAACCGAGGCGCAGCATGTTTGGCAATAGATTGTCGACGGCTTCACCACCGAGCTTGCTCTTGAGCTCAAAATTGGCAACGGTAACGCCGAACGAGAAGCCTGGCTCCAAACCTTTGTGCGCCCACTTTCGCCAAAATAAAGGCTCTGACAAAAATTGCCGAGAAAAATGCGCCTGCGGTAAGAAGCCGTCATATAAAACGCCAAAATCGATGGCGTAAGCTGAGGCGGTGGCATCTTCGCTTTCGGGAGCGTTGCTAAATTGGTAAAGTTTACTTCGCAAATATTTTAAACTCATCCCAAGTCGAAAGTGCCGGCCGAGTTTTGTTGCTGCTGCAATTGAGAAAGCCTTTTCGGATTCCTTAAGTATTGCAAGCGGAGTCGGACCTCCAGCGTCAACGGTTATCTCGCCTAAGTTCACATAAGTATAAGCTGCCCCAATCCAAAACCTGTTTGTCCAGGGAAATTGGAATGCGCCAGCAATATGGGAATACCGGAGATCGTCAGTCAATTGCGGCAACAACTTGAAAGTGTTGCCTTCCAACGCGAGGCGGCCGGTGCGCGTTAATGCTGCAGGGTTATAAATGATAGCGGAAGCTTCAGTGCCGGCTGACACAAGCCCACCGCCCATACCGTAAGCGACTGCACTTGGAGAGTTCAATATGAAAGGCAAACCATAGGCTCTCATGCCAGGACCTTGCGCGTTGACGGTTGGCGCCGTACACAGCACAAAAAATCCGCTTGCTAAAGAAATGGATTTCACAAGGGAGAACAAGTGATGAAATAATTTTGCAGACATGATAGCCTCCTCAAAGGGTTTGCGTCATTCGCGATCACTTTGGGATCAAGCCAACCTTGCAGCGCAATCGGCTTGCGCGATTCGGATTCGGTTTTGCTCGCGTAGCGTTGGGACCAATCAATTCTCCAACGGTCTCATGGTCGTGGCAGCATCGGATGATTTTTCGTTGCCAGCCAATATTTTCTCAGCGCGATAATTTGGGGACGATTCATTTTGAGCGCTGCAACCGTTGCGCGACCAATGGAAGTAAGTCCGAGGATGAGAGTTCCATCCGTGCTCCATTCAAAATGTACAAGCCATTGATCACGTAGGGGATGAAAAAGACGAACCTTGACGTTCGTGGTTGGGTCGAGCGCTTGCGTCTTGATTGATTTGTAAAGTATACATCGCTTTCGCTTTCAAGAGCGCAAGATGATCGCACTCATCTATAATTGTATTCAACGCGGTCTCGTCTTTCTCGCTCATCTTGATGGTTTTGCTCTTTCGCAAGAGGGCGGTCAAGCGGCGCTGAGGCGCAGGCGCGAGGCGCGCGTTCGCTAATGCGCGCAACTCATCAATGCTCATGCCCGACAAGATTTCTAAGCCGGCGCCATTTTTTTTATAGCTTCTTTTTTGCGCCTCCTTTCTCGTTGGCTGCGCTCCCAACAGAATAACAGCCAATTGGGTTTGGGTTTGCCGCGGCAGCTTGCGCGCATCTCTTAAAACTCTTTGCATGCTAGTTGAGACCATCTTTATCTCCATTTGAATTGCTTCAGACTTTAGCGTTGATGACGCGCAATATAAAAACTTCCTCGCCAAATTCAACCGCGCTTTTCCGCCTGCGGGCTTCTGCTTCCTTTTAATCGTCACCGTCCTCTCTTTGTCATTCTGCTCAGAACCTTCCCTCGTCTGAACACACTTCTCAAAACAGGTGTGTCTCAAGAGCTAGGGAAGGTTCTTCCAAATGACAGAGGTTAGCAGCGACTAAACGGTGCAGTACTATTTAAACGAATAATTCCAGGAAAGCAATCATCAAATACTCCGCAGGTTAAAATTCATTTGCAAATCATTCTAAAATCCGTGAATTTGATTTTGTAGCAATCTCTTCACATTTTTTTGAAGCTTGATCGACCAACCGGGAGGCAGTATGGCTCGCGCGCGTGTTTTCGTTCGAGGTGCGCTGGTTTTCTTTTTAGGATGGTTCTGCACCGCGGTTCAGCCGCAGGAAACGGAGAAATATGTCCCGCAGCAAGTGCTGGTTAAGCTCAAACGCGAAGCGCAATCTGCCGCGGCCGGCGCGAGTTTGCGCCAAACTTTGCGCGCGACCGTGCGCCGCAGTTTTCCGAGTATTGCAGCGGAGCTTTGGGAGATACAAGGACTTTCCGTCGCCGACGCGGTAGCGCAATTTCGCAGCGATTCCCGGTTTGAATATATCGAGCCGAATTATCGCGTCTATGCGATTCGTTCCGTTCACGAAAGCAAGGCCGGTCTTGCGGCTGCTCTCGTTCCCAATGATCCGCAATTTACGCGCCTGTGGGGGCTGCACAATACCGGCCAAACCGGCGGCGCCGTGGATGCTGATATCGACGCCGCCGAAGCTTGGGAAATCGAAACCGGCAAAAACGTCGTGGTTGGAATCATCGATACCGGCATTGATTGGCAGCATCCGGATTTGGCGCAAAATATTTGGACGAATCCCGGCGAGATTCCCAACAACGGTATCGATGACGATCGCAACGGCTACATCGATGACGTGCGCGGCTGGGATTTTTATAATAACGACAATAGCCCTTTCGATGGCGACGGCCACGGCACGCACGTCGCGGGCACGGTCGCGGCGGTAGGCAATAACGGCATCGGCGTGACCGGCGTGAGCTGGTCGGCAAAGCTGATGGCGCTGAAATTTCTCAGCGACAATGGCTTAGGCGCCACTGCCGATGCCCTCTCCGCGATTGAATATGCCGTGCGCAACGGCGCGCAAATAACCAATAACAGTTGGGGCGGCGACGAGTTTTCACAAGCGCTGTATGATGCCATTGCCGCTGCCGGCCAGGCCGGTCTTTTGTTTATCGCCTCGGCCGGCAATGACGGCGCGAATAACGATCTCTTTCCAAAATATCCTTCCAATTATGATCTGAACAATATCATCGCCGTGGCCGCGACCAATCATTCCGATCAATTGGCAAGTTTCTCCAACTATGGCCGCGTGTCGGTGGATTTGGGAGCGCCCGGCGATGAGATTCTGAGCACGGTGCCGGGCAACGGCTATGTCCTGGCCTCGGGAACTTCCATGGCCGCGCCGCACGTGGCCGGCGCCGCGAGTTTAATTCTCTCGCGCGTGCCGGCTTTGACGCAGGTGCAAGTCAAAGATTTGATCATGCGCACGACCGATCCTTTGCCGGGCTTGCAAGGCCGCACCGTAAGCGGCGGCCGGTTAAACGTGCATCAAGCCCTCATTTTGGCCGAGCCTGACAGCATTCCGCCGGCCGCCATCAACAATTTGTCGATCAACATTTCCAAATCAAATTCGATTGCATTAACGTGGATCGCAAGCGGTGACGACGGCAACAACGGCCGCGCGGCGCAGTATGATTTACGCTACGCGACAACGCCGATCACGGCCGGCAATTTTACGCAAGCGCGCACGGCAGCGAATGTTCCCCGGCCGCAAGCCGCAGGCGCGCAGGAAAGTTTCGCGGTCACCGGGCTGGATTTCAACACCACTTATTATTTTGCGGTGCAAGTGAAAGACGAGCAGGGAAATGTTTCCGGCGTATCCAATTCGCCTGCGGCTACCACGCTCGGCATTCCCGATATTGCCATTGCTCCCGCAGCGCTGGCGGAAACTTTGCTCACCGGCGCAGTTTCTGCGCGAACGTTGCGCATTTTCAATCGCAGCCAGGGCACACTCGATTTTACCCTCACGCCTTTTGCAAGCTGGCTCTCTGTCGCGCCGCGCGCCGGCACGGTACACGCCGGCGAGAGTTTAGCCGTCGCCTTGAATTTCGACGCCGCGGGTTTGAACGGCAATAATTATAAAACTTCGATTACGATCAACAGCAACGATCCCGATGAGCGCGCCATATCCGTGCCGGTGCAACTGCGCGTGATCGGCGCACCGGATATTGCGCTCTCGCTGCGCGATCTCGATTTCGGCCGGGTGCTGATTGGCGATACTGCCGTCATCAAACTGAAGGTTTCCAATCCCGGCACCGAGGTTTTAATCGTGCGCCAAATTTCAGCCGGCACCGTGGTTGTCACTATCGTTCCGGACAGTTTCAATATTGGTCCGAAGCAAGCGCAAGAAGTTGCTTTCAGTTTTCTTCCGGCTGCAGCCGGCGAGGTTTCCGGCGCCGTGCGCATCACGAGCAATGATCCGGACGAGCGGGAATTGAGCCTGCCGTGGCGCGGCGAGGGCTTGGAACCGCCGGAAATCGTTTTGTCTGCAGACTCGATGTTTGCGCAGCTTTTTACCGGGCAGACGGCGCAGCAAACTTTGGCCATTGCCAATATCGGCGCGAGCGATTTGCGTTTCACGCTGGAAATTGCAAATGTCAAAGTGCCGGTGCTTTCATTAAAAGCGCGCCGGATTGCGGCGGCAGAAAATAAAACTTCGAACTGGTGCGCACAATTGCAACAAGCGGCGCAGCAAGCCGTCGCCGGCATACACTGGCAGCCGTTGAAAAGCGAAGGGCAAGAAACCCCGGATGCAGTTGAACGCCAGACTTTGGCGCAATTTCGCCAACAGCTTGCGATTTATGCCGATCGGGTGAAACGCCTGCGAGCTCAAATTACCTTGCCGTCTCTGGCCGTTGCCGGCGCCTTTTCTTACCGTTTGATTTACGACGTGCTCAATCATCCCGATTTGCCGGCCAAATATATTTTCACCGACATTGGCGACCATTATGTTTCCGCCACGTTGCAAGGCTATGACGGCGTGCTGGTGAATGAAGCCGATTTCGCCCTGACGCTGGACGAAGCGCAGGCTTTGCGCCTGTTTGCGGATGCGGGCAAGCCGGTATTTTTGGGCATGGATGATTTGGACAATACCGGCTCCGCAGTGCAGAACGAAATTTTTCCCATGTTCGGCATCGCCAACGCCGCCGACCGCAATTTTGTTTTCGGAAGCTTGAATCCACAGCATCCGATCACCGCGGGCGTCAGCGTGGTGGATAATTTCGACGACGGCGACAACGATGTTTTCACGTTGAACGGCGGGGATTGGATTTTTTCCGATCCGCAGGGAAATTATTTCGGCGTGTCGCACCAACTGCGCACGCGCACGGTGCTGATCGGCGAGTTTCTTTCCGGGGTATGGGAAAGCGGGCCGAACAATCCCAAACTTTTGGCGAATGCGATTGATTGGATGATGGCAGCAGGCGCGGGCTGGGTGCAACTCGAAACCGCGAGCGGCATCTTGCCGCCGGGCGAGCGCCTCGAAATCGCAATCACGTTCGATGCCGCCCGCTTGCGCGGCGGCGATTACACCGCAGACCTAACCGTCGTGAGCAACGATCCGGACGAAAAACGCAGCGTTTTGCCGATTCATCTGGCCGTGGCCGGCGCGCCGGATATTGCCGTGCAGCCGGATAGTTTAAATTTTGGCGGAATCTTTATTGGCGCTTCGGCCGCACTCACCATTGAAGTGCAAAACTTGGGCACGGAGGATTTACTCATCACAAGTGCGACCGCCGATCAACCAGCTTACACCATCACGCCGCGCTTTGCCGGCGTGAATCCCGGAGAAAAGCAAATCTTCACAGCGCGCTTTCGGCCCGTTGCGCCCGGCGAGTTTCCCGGCAGCTTAACGTTGGCAAACAACGACCCGGACCAGCCCGCGTTCACGGTGGCGCTGCACGGCGAAGGCTTGATTCCGCCGAGAATTTCTGCCGCTCCGGATTCGTTTTCGTTCAGCTTGACTAGCGGCGATAGCGCGGCCGCGATCATGACGCTTTCCAACCGCGGCGGCAGCGCGCTCAATTTTTCCATTCAAGATGAACAACTGCGCGGACCGGCCAATGCCGCCGGCCAAAAACTGTATTGGGCGAAACGCTGGTCGACGGCGCCGGACACGCTGCGGCGCAGCGATCGCAACGGCAGCCGGCGAGAAAATTTATTAAGCGCCAATGGGACTTTCAATGGCATTGCTATTGACGAACAGAATGGCCGCGTGTATTGGGCGGATGAAAGCAACGGCGCGATTCGTGCGAGCAATTTGGACGGCAGCGACGCCAAAATTTTGATTTCCGGTTTGGGCCTGTTGGTCGATGTGGAAGTGGACGGCGCGGGCGGCAAAATTTATTGGACGGATTTTTCACGAGGCACAATCAATCGCGCGAATTTGGACGGCAGCGGCGTGACGGTGATCGTGCAAGGCAACGGACCGGGGCCAAGCTTTGCAGAAAGCGGCATGATCGCGGCGCCGGCTTCCGGCCAGCCGCCGCTTCCGCCGCAATGGCAGAATGCTCAACTTTTGAATCCTTGGGGACTCGGTTTGGATCTGATGCACGGCAAAGTTTATTGGACGGAACAAACCGGCAACCGCATCGGCCGCGCCAATTTGGACGGCAGCCAAAGCGAAAGCATTATTGCCACCGGCGTCAGCGGCCCTCGCGGCATTAAAGTGGACGCCAGGGGCGGCAAAATTTATTTTATCGACAGTTTCAACCAAGAGATAAAGCGCGCCAATTTGGACGGCAGCCGGGTTGAAACCGTGCTCGCGCTCGGGGTCACGCTCAATCCTTTGGATCTGGAACTGGATGTTGCCGCGCAGGAACTTTATTTTACCGATAATACCACGGATCAAATTCAAAAAGCGAATTTCAACGGCGGCAGCTTGCGTGTGGTCGTTACCGATCCGGCTTTCAGCTTCAGCGGCGTGTTTGGTTTGGCGTTGTTGCACGGAAAAGACTGGCTCACCGAAGCGCCGGCGCAAGGCGAGATTCCCGCGGGCGGCCGCGCCGATATCGAACTCAAAGTCAGAACCGCCGGCCTGACCAGCGGAGACTATGGCGCGCAGGTGCAGATTCAATCCAATGATCCGCTTGCTACCAAATTGAACGTGCCGGTTCATTTGCACGTGATCGGCGCGCCCAACCTTTCTTTCTCACCCGATACTTTGAAGTTCGGTGAAATTTTTCTCGGCGCCTCGGCGCGCGATACGCTGCTCATTGCCAACCTCGGCAGCGACTCTTTGCAAGTCTTCGGCTTTTCTTCAAACCATAGCGCTTTTATGGCGCCTGCCGGCGGCTTGATTCTCGGCCCCGGCAAGCAACAAATCGTTTCCGTCATTTTTCAACCGGACGCGGCCGGAACCATCTCCGGCGTGCTGGCCATCAGCAGCAACGATCGCAAGCGCCCTCTGGCAACGGTAGCTTTGCTCGGACAAGGGGTGATTCCGCCTGACATCGAGGTGCAGCCGGAAACTTTGCGTGCGGCCTTGCACAGCGGAAATGATACCACGCAAACGTTGATCATTTCGAATACCGGCGGCAGCGCTTTACAGTGGAACATTGCGATCACGTTTTCCGGGCAATTGCAGATCGCGCAACGTCCTCCGGCTTTGCCCCTCACTTCCATCATTTCAAAAAAAGAAGAAACCCTTTCTCCTGTGGAAGTCGCATTGCCGCGCGCAGAAAATTTGACGCCCGCATGGCTCACGGTCTCGCCGCAATCGGGCAGCACCGCGGCCGGAGCTTCTTCACAAGCCGTGGTTAGATTCAATGCTGCGGGTTTGAACGGCGGCGATTATTTATCCCGGCTCGTGATTACCAGCAACGATCCGCGCAAACCGCGTTTGGTGACGCCGGCGCAGTTGCACGTTACCGGCGCGCCGCAAATTGCCGTTTCTGCAGATAGCTTGCACTTTGGCAAGGTTTTTCTCGGCGCGTCCGTGCAAGATACTCTACTTGTCATCAATCCCGGCACGGAGATGCTGCAAGCCGGCAGTATCGTTGTGAACCAATCCACTTATACCGCGAATCCTGCGCGCTTCAATCTTGCGCCCGGCGATACGCAGCTTGTGGCCGTGCGTTTTGCGCCCACCACGATCGGAAACCACGACGCACTCATGACCATCACCAGCAACGCCGTGGGCCGGCCGGAATATAGGATCGTGCTGCGCGGCGAAAGCTTCGAACCACCTGTGATTTCCGTAACACCTTCTTCATTCAATTTCAAGGCGCGCGTGAAAGACACCCTCAGCGCGGCGATGACCATTTCCAACACCGGCAAAAGCGTATTGCAATTCCAAATCAAAGGCACCAGCCAATATCTCTTTTGGAGTGAAACGCCCGGGACCTTGCCGGACAAGCTGCAGCGCAGCAGTTTGACCGGCCAAAACGTGCAGAACATTTTCACGCGCAGCGCTGCGCAACTGCGCGGCGTAGCAGTGGACGATCCGGGGCAGCGCGTGTATTGGCTGGATCGCGGCGAAGGTTTGCTGCGTTCCAGCACCTTGGGCGGCGACGACGTGCGTGTGCTCGTGCGGAATTTGCAAGTGCCGGTCGATATCGCGCTCGATGCTATGCGCGGCAAAATGTATTGGACGGATTTTGGCCGCGGCACGATCAACAGCGCCAATCTCGACGGCAGTGACGTGCGGGTGTTAGTGCAAACCGCAGTGAACGCCGCGGCGATTGGCCCGGATGATGAAATCAGTTCCGGGCCTGCGGCCGGCGCGGCGCTCGGCACACCGTGGGGCATTGCGCTCGATCTCGTGCGCAATAAAATTTATTGGACCGAAGAGAGCGGCAATCGCATTCAGCGCGCAAATTTGGACGGCAGCCGCGTGGAGACGATCGTGGCCTCGGGACTCAACGGCCCGCGCGGAATCAAGCTCGACGCCGAAAGCGGAAAAATTTATTTTGTCGATAGTTTTAACCGTGTGATCAAGCGCGCAGATTTGGAGGGCAACAGAATCGAAACGTTGATCGCCGGCCTCTCTAATCCGCTGGATTTGGAACTGGATACGGCAAGCCGGCACTTGTATTGGACCGACAATGTGCGGCATCAAATTCAACGCATGAATTTTGACGGCAGCAACGTTACGGTTATTGCCGGCCGGCCGCAGCTTACCAATCCTTCCGGCATCGCTCTGCTTTCGCAAGGAGGATGGCTGTCGGCAACTCCAGAGCGCGGCACGGTGCCGCCCAATTTCAGCCGAACGATAAAAGTGCGCGCCGATGCCACCCAGCTTGGGCCCGGCGAATATCGCGCCGATTTTTTGGTTTCCTCCAACGATCCGAAACAGCCCGAGGTCACCGTACCGGTGCATCTGCAAGTGCGCGACAATGATTTGCTGCTCGCCTTGCCGGACTCGCTGCGCGCTGCGCCCGGCGATTTAATCGAAGTGCCCATTACGCTCACGTTTCAAAACCGGGATTTTGTCGTGGCTGCGCTCGGCGCTGCTCTGAAAGCAACGGGCAATCTACTCACGTTCGAAAGTTTCGTGCACGGGCCGATCGCGCCGGGAAATGCTTTGCGCGTGCACGCGCTCGCCGCCGACAGCGTGCGCCTCGCTTTTACGGATTTCGGCAGCGGCCCGATTGCGCAAAGCGGATTGCTGGCAACGTTGCGTTTTCGTGTGGCGAACCATGCCTCTGCCGGCGCAACTGCGGTGTGGCAATTCAGCGAGCTTTCTGCCGTGGAGCCTAACACCACACCGCTTTCCCTGCTCGTCGCAACTGGCAAAGTCACGGTCATTGAAGTTGCCGGCCTCGCCGGCCGGGTGAATTATTGTCGCCGCACGGCCAACGAACCCGCCCGGCCGGTTTCCGGAATGCCAATAGCCTTGTTGAAAAACGGTGCGGCATTTCAAGAAACGCGCACCGGCGCCGCGGGCAATTTCAATTTCGATCTGCTGGCGCCGGGAAGCAATTATCGTTTGGATTTGCCTCCACAAAATATGGGCGGGGATTCCGCGCTCACGGTCACGGATGCGCTGCTGGCATTCAGCGCCTTTCTGGGAGAGGCGCGGTTGCAAGGCTGCCAAAAACTGGCCGCAGATGTGGACAGCAATTTTGTGATCCAGCCGGCCGATGCTTTGCTCATTTTCAATTACTATCTCGGCAAGATCGCAAAATTTCCGGCGGGTGTTTGGCGGCCGGCGCCGGCAAGTTACGATCTCGACGCGACGCCAGAAACATGGAAAACCGCGCCGTTGAGCATTGCGCATCAAAATTTGCGCGAGCGCAAGCAGGAGCAAAACTTTCAAGTGCTGGTGCGCGGCGACGTGGATTTGAGCTGGCCACGCGGCAGCCGCCTCAGCCCGGCAATCATCTCGGGCGCCAATGCGTCACTGCGCTTTTCAATTATGGCGGCGCCCATATCGCCTCATGCCACACACGCCGTGATTCAAATTCACCTAGCCGGCGCGGCCTTGCCGCAAGGGCTTTACGCTTTCGGCGGCGAGTTGGAATATGACGCCGCTGTTTTTGCCATAACCGCCGTGCGCTGGGGCGCAATCGTTCCGGATGAAGGTTTTGAATTAGGTTATCATCTCGCTGCGGCGTATGAAACCGGCAAACCGCCTGCGGCTCCAGCGCATGCAAAGTTAGGGCAATTGCGTTTCGGAGGTTTTTCCACCTCGGCAGCGGTGCGCACCGCCGGGACGTTGTTGGAAATCGAAGCGCGCGTGCAAACGCCGCTGGCTGCGGCAGTTTCGCTGCCGCTGCGATTGCGCCATTTGACCGCAACCGGCGCGGTTATCTCTGCCGGCGCCACGCTGGGCAAAGGCCAGGCGGGCTTCGAAGAGATCGAAGTTGCCGGGCAAGATGGCGCCGTCGCCATTTTAGCGCGCCCGGTGGAATTTGCGCTCGCGCCTAACTATCCCAATCCTTTCAATCCAACCACACAAATCCGGTATCAATTGCCGGAAGCGGCGACGGTGAGCCTGGAAATTTTCAACGCTCTCGGCCAAAAAGTGCGCACGCTGGTGCCGCGACAAATACAAGAGGCGGGTTATTATGAGCTGGCGTGGGACAGTCGCAATGAATCCGGAGAGCCGCTGACCAGCGGCATATATTTTTATCGCTTGCAAGCACACACGGCCGCCCGCCATTTTATGCACCTGCACAAAATGGCGCTGCTGAGATAAGGTCATTTGGCCTCTACGAATTGCTTCGGCAAAAAGACGCCTCGCAATGACTTGGCGACGTCATTGCGAGCCGCCTTTATGGCAGATTCAAGATTTTGAAAAGCACTTGACTTCGTATCATGAGATTTACAGTATGCGGCTGCGGCGAAAAAGCAATTCATCTTAAAAGTCTCGTTGTAGTGCTAGCTTGAGTGGGTTTGCATTCTGCGCCGCATAAACCGTCACGCGAACGCCGCGTTCTCTATCCGTATACGACATGGCTTGCCCGAAATTTCCCGCACTTGCACAGACCACCTCAGAGCCAGTGGGAACGCTCGACATATAGAGACAAACGCCGCGCCCTTTGAATGACCGGATCGGGTTGACGGTCTCGAAGCATTCAACATGCCCCGCAGCATTCGTTTGGCAAGAAAGTATCGTCAGGAGCTTTGGGTCTTCACGCTGCCATGATTCACGGTACACGCTTCGTTCCGGGGACACTGACACGAAGGGAATAAACTTGTCAGGATGAGAGCGGGCGGCTTTCAACATCCAAAATGAAGAGGCAATCGAAAGCCTTGATATGAACGCTTCGCATCGTTGCCGTTCGGTCTATGCCTTCCATGCTGATCATCATCTCAATGCCCGCGTTTTTTGCGGCTTTGGCGAGGAGGCAGGCATTTTCGTAGCCCAGCTCGGGATCAATCACCATACCCAGATGAGACCGGTCGTAGGAAACCGACGAGTCAAGTTTCTGCCGGGCAATCGCGCGGATGACTTCCAAAAACGCCTGGGTGGCTTGTTCCGCCATCGCCGCATCCCGCGTGCTTTCCCCCATGAAGTCAATCGTCACTGCATGACCTTGCTCGTTTAACTGTTTCGCGATGGCGCAGCACTCTGCCAACGTTTCTCCGCCTATGAAACGCCTGGCGGCGTTAAGCAGAGCCTTGTAAAGTGGCGGATGCTGAAGCACATAGGCCTTAACGCTTTCATCCAGCGCAACATGCCGCAATGCCGTGGCGACTTCATTCTCGAGGTGCATGTTTACATTCTCTTTTTATTTCGCACTTGCGACGGCCTCAATTTCGATCAGGACCTCTTCGAGAAACAATGATTGAACCCCTACAAGCGTGGCGCAAGGAGGATGCTCTTTATTGAAATACCGGGTGCGAAGTTCTCGAATGATCGGCAGATGTTCAGGCTTATAATTCTTGATGTAGTAATTTACCTTGATAACATCATCAAAAGTCACGCCCGCACCCGCCAAGGCAATTTTCAGATTTTCAAAAAACTTGCCGAGCTTGTGCCCGTAAATCGCCCTTGCCAACAATTTCACCCTTGGCGTTCAAAGGAACCTGTCCTGAAATATAAATCATCCTGCCGCTGTTTATGGCAACAACTTGTGAATACGCCGGCGAGTTTGATAACCCTTCTGGATTGATAAATTGTTTTTGCATACTTGCTGATGGAGCAGGTTGATTATTTTTTTGCTTGCAGGCTTGACTTAAAGCAACAGTCGCGACTGAGGCCGTCACTAACAGAAAAACAAGAGTTCGTTTCATCGGCTTTTTTCCTCTAACTTTTTCAATAATTTTAGCCCTTCTTCCCAATTACCCTAGCCGGCCGCAACATTGATATGTCCGGTGAGAGAAAATGCCGCATTTTTGTGTCTTATAGAATAGACAAACTCACCATGCCCGGTTGGATATCCGATAGTGATGAAAATGAAAAAACGCAACATAAATGTTGCGGTACATTAAATGCTCGCGTTTATGTCAAATCGCCACCTCCAAAAGAATCGTCTGGCCGTCTACACCATGGGCTTGTGCCTGTTGTTTCCGGCGCTGCTGCTGGCCCAACCGGATTCCTTAAAGTGGGGCGAAGTGCCGGCCGTCGATCTCGAAATGACCGCGTTCCCGGGCGACTCCAATGCTACAGCGATCATCCTCAGCGATTTGGGCGCGGTGTCTTTCACGGCTCGCGGCGAGATTATTTTCACGCGGCACCAGCGCATCAAAATTCTCTCGCCCGCCGGTTATCAATGGGGAAACGTCACCATTCCGTTCTATGCCGAAAACCGGTTGCAGCAAGTGGATCACATTCGCGGGCAAACGCTGCGGCTCGCGGCCGATGGCTCGATTCGGTGCGATACGCTGGATCAACAATCGATTTTTGATGAAGACGTGGACGGTGAATATCGCCGCATTCGTTTCAGCTTGCCGACGTTGGAGCCCGGCGTCGTGGTGGAATATTCCTATCGCATGGTTTCCAGGAACTATACCTTTTTGCACGATTGGGAATTCCAGACGAGCGAGCCCACGCGCTACAGCGAATTTCGTGCGGACATTCCGGAACACCTGAAATATGTGATGGTGCGCCAGCGGATTGCGACGTTCGATGTGGAAGAATCAACGCTCGGGCTCTGGTCGGCTTTAATGCAGGAATCCAAACAGAGGCGGACGATCTTTCTCGGGTTTCCAATCAGTACGGTGCATCGTTGGGGCCTGCGAAACGTGCCGGCCTTGCGACCGGAACCGTTTATGACCACGCCGGATGATTTCTGCGCCAGGATTCGCTTCCAATTATCCAAAATCACGCGGCTGGGACAGAGTGATTTCGAGTACATCAATTCGTGGGAAAAGCTGGCCGAGGAATTGACGAAAGAGAAACGCTTCGGCCAACAGCTTGCGCGGCACGCCGTTTTGCGCCGGCAAGCCGAGAAGTTGGCTGCGGGGCTCGCGACGCCCGAAGAAAAAATGCGGGCGATTTATGATTATGTGCGCGCGACGATGGCATGGAATGGCAAACGCGGCGTTTACACGGATGAAGATTTGGACAAGGCCTTCAAAGCGCGGCGCGGCGGTGGCCCGGAAATCGCGTTGATGCTGACCGCAATGCTGCGCTTCGCCGGACTCGACGCCTATCCTGTGCTGATCAGCACGCGCGACAACGGCAAGAGCGTGAAGCAGTACTCGATTCTCACACAGTTCAATCACGTGCTCACTTATGTCAAACTGGGCGATCATGAACGCCTGTTGGACGCGACTGATCCGCTCCGCCCTGATGATTTGTTGCCGGTCGCTGCGCTCAATGAAGCCGGATGGTTAGTCGATCCGAACAACCCCAAATGGATTGACATTCCCAATACCGGCAGCTTCATGCGCCACACGTCCGTCCTGGCGAATTTGGCCGAGAACGGATCGATCACCGGACATCTTTTGTTGAACGCCGGCGGTTATAACGGCTTGTTTGAACGGGACTCATTGCGCCATAAAAAAGAAGAAGATTATCTTCGCGAACGCTGGCTCCATGAGCTCCCGGATGCCAAACTCGATTCTTTTAAAATCGTCAACCGGGATTCAACGCGCAAACCCTTGATGATCGACGCTTTTTTCTCAACCGCCGATCATGCCCAGGTTGCCGGCGACAAGATTTACTTTTATCCCATATTTTTCGGGTGCCGCACCGAGAATCCGTTCAAGCGTTCAGAGCGCACTTTGCCGGTGGATTTCGGTTATGGCAGCAAGCAGTCCTACACGCTGAACCTGACGCTGCCGGAAGGATACAGCGTGCTTGAGCTGCCGAAAAATATTTTGCTCAGTTTGCCAAATGCAGACGGCCAATTTCGCCGCATAGCCGCCGTGGAGGGAAACCAATTGCAGCTCATGAGCCAGCTCGTCGTTCGCAAGGCCCGCTTTACGCCGGAAGAATACCAAGCCTTGCGTGAGTTTTATGATCGCATCGTCGCCGCCCACGCCGAGCAGGTGGTGTTGCAGCGTGGAACTTTGGCAAATGCGGGAAAGGACTGAGACGGCATGAGAGCATTGCACCGCGTTAGGAAATATGTCTTGCTTGCAGGTCTTTTGCTTCCAACGTTGTTGCGGCGCAGAAATTTTCGATCACGTGGAATGACATTCCTCGCGCCGATCTCGAAAATCATTGGGCGTTTTCTCCTCGTGACGAGTAAATCTATCTAGAAGAGCCGCGCGGCTTGTGTGGTTGCACAACCTTCGGGCTTGTACACGCGCTTTGGCGAGGCGGGAAACTTGCCCAACAGGTTAGCGGGCCTTATCGGGCGCCGCACCAGATCACCACCACAGTTAGGGCAAACAAACTCCAACTTTTTTTCGGCGCAATCTTGGCAAAATGTACACTCAAAAGTGCAGACCATCGCTTCTTCCGAGGCGGGCGGCAGGTCTTTATCACAGTACTCGCAATTGGGACGTAATTCCAGCATATCGGAGCTCCATCTCAAGTTGTTGTTTCATTGCCGTGTTTTGTTGTCTTTAATTTTCAGCAGAGCGAACACGGTTTTTTCCACTACCGGCCAAGCTGATGATCCTGGCGCAATCACCTCGAAGTGTGCGGCATTTTCCAGAACGATGAGCTCAACCTCATCTCCGCTTTTGCGAGCCGCCGCCGCATAGTCC
>Ga0247727_10003843_pt1 | contig 32744 bp, 29 predicted proteins | sample WisWelCaveWW1625_FD_202498 | JGI IMG/M metagenome (GOLD analysis project Ga0247727, IMG submission 202498) | Biofilm microbial communities from Wishing Well Cave, Virginia, United States - WW16-25 | ecosystem: Environmental > Aquatic > Deep subsurface > Groundwater > Cave microbial mat | place...
ATAGGAATCCGCCGAATAGAGGAAGCCTTGCTCCTTCATCACCACATCGAGCGAGTGGACCGAGGTGCGGCCCTGGTAGAAGCCGAGCGGCCGCTGACCGGCAATAGCTGCGTGGATGCGGATCGCCTCGTCGACGTGGGCGCGCTCCTGCTCCTCGGTGAAGTTGCGGTAGTCGATCCACTTGAGGCCGTGCGAGGCGATCTCCCAGCCGGCCTCGCCCATTTCGGCAACAGCGTCTGGGTTGCGCTCCATGGCGCTGGCGATCGCAAAGACGGTCACCGGCATCTTGCGCTCCGTGAACATCCGCCACAGTCGCCAGAATCCGGCGCGAGATCCATACTCATAGATCGACTCCATGCTCATGTGGCGCTGACCCGGCCAAGGCCGCGCACCGACCACCTCCGACAGGAAAGCCTCGGACGCCTCGTCACCGTGCAGGATGCAATTCTCGCCACCTTCCTCGTAGTTGATGACGAACTGAACGGCGATGCGTGCGTCACCGGGCCATCGCGCGTGGGGCGGTGTCCTACCGTAGCCGATGAGGTCGCGGGGATAAGCGGGACTGGCTGACATGGTCCATCAGCTCCCACGGTAGGTGGAGTAGCTCCATGGAGAGGCCAGCAGCGGCACGTGATAGTGCCCGTCCGGATCTGCGATGGAGAAGCGCAGTGGAACCGTGTCGAGAAACGGCGGGTCGGCCTGCGCTACGCCTCGCCGTGCGAAGTACTCACCGATTTGGAAGCTGAGCATGTAGGTGCCGGCGTTCAGCTCAGCTCCCGTCAAAAGCGGCTGGTCTGTACGGCCGTCGGCGTTTGTGCGTACTTGCTTGACGAGCCGCCATGAGTTGCTCGCTTCCAAAACGTGAAGCTCGACGACTACATCGCTCGCGGGCTTGCCATGCACTGTATCGAGAACGTGCGTCGACAGGCGTCCCATGATGAACCTCCCTTGCGTGCGAGCTCGCTGCACAAGAGATAGCGTCGGACGTCGACGCAGATTATTCGAAAACTTTATAAAGTGAAACGATCTTATCAATACTCCCGGGACGGCTCCTTGCAGCTACAGTCGCTGTGGATGATCTGCAATGAGCAATCCATCACGACCGCGCCGCCAAGAAGCGCGTCCGCCCAAGGGGAGATTACACGATGCCAGACGCTTCCGTGGCCGGTGTGCACACTGCATCCGATCCGGCCTTGACGTACTCCAAGAGCGTGCATCCGGTCGACGAGGTGCTGCCACCTCACAAGCTCGGCGCTCTCGGTCTTCAACATGTGCTCGTAATGTATGCGGGTGCGATCGCGGTTCCGCTCATCGTGGGAAGAGCGCTGAAACTCTCACCCGAGCAGATCGCAATCCTCATCAATGCCGACCTGCTCGCTTGCGGTATCGTGACGATCATCCAGTCGCTCGGCATTCCCGGCTTCGGCATTCGCTTGCCCGTGATGATGGGCGTGACGTTTGCGGCCGTCGGCCCGATGCTGGCAATCGCCAACGACGCATCCATCGGCGAGCCAACCGCGCGACTTCTGACGATCTTCGGCTCGGCGATTGCGGCGGGAATATTCACAATCCTGATCGCCCCGGGATTGAGCTACATGCTGCCGCTGTTCCCACCCGTCGTGACGGGATCGATCATCCTGATGATCGGCATCTCCCTGATGCGCGTCGGGGTGAACTGGGCTGCTGGTGCGGCCGTGCCGACGCTGCCGGGTTATGGTGACCTATTCCATCTCGGCATGGCGGGCATGGTTATGGTCGCGATCCTCTTGATCACGCGCTTTGTCCGCGGCTTTTTCGGCAACATCGCGGTGCTGCTGGGGATTGTCCTGGGCTGTCTCGTCGCGTACTTCGCCTTCAGTGCAATGCCGTTGAAGAAAGTTGATGATGCCGCCTGGTTCGCCGTCATCTATCCCTTCCAGTTCGGCATGCCCATCTTCAACTGGGCGCACATTCTCACAATGTGCATCGTGATGGTCGTCGTCATGATCGAGTCCGCCGGCATGTTCCTCGCGTTGTCGGACATCACCGGCAAGAAGCTGAGCCGCGATGACATGACCCGCGGGCTGCGCACCGACGGTCTCGGGACGATGATCGGTGGCATCATGAATACCTTCCCCTACACGTCGTTCTCCCAGAACGTCGGGCTCGTTGGCGTAACGGGTGTGCGCTCCCGTTGGGTCTGTGTGACAGGCGGCGCGATCATGGTCGTGATGGGGCTGATCCCGAAGCTAGGAGCGTTGGCCGAGTCGATCCCGCTGTTCGTGCTCGGCGGCGCCGGCATCGTCATGTTCGGCATGGTGGCGGCCACCGGCATCCGCATCCTGGCGGACGTCGACTACAAGACCAACAAGTTCAATCTCTACACGGTAGCGTTGGCCGTCGGCTTCGGCCTGATCCCGTTGGTGGCGCCGGCCTTCTTCAATAAGGTCGTCGCTGCGGTGCCGTTCCTTGGGCCGATCCTGCACTCTGGCATCCTGCTGACAGCGATCATCGCCGTTGTGTTGAACTTGTTCTTCAACGGCATCCAGAGCCGCGATGAGGCTGAGGCTGCGGCCATGCGCACAACGCACGGCAGCGAGTGAGCCCAAGTCAAGACTATCGCGCTAATGCTCGCCGGCCGCGTGCGGCCTTGCCACCGAGGCCGGCGAGCGATGATGAGACATGGTCACGGACGTCCTCGACGAGAATGTCGGCGAACATTCTGACCTTCACCGGTACCATGCGTTTGTAGGCGTGCAGGACAGCAAGCGTCACCGGCGCCGGTGGACAGTCGGGCAGAACCGGCACGAGAGCGCCGGACTTCAGATGCTCGGCGACCTCGAACACCGGCTTCAGCGCGATGCCCTCCCCTGCCACGGCCCAGTCCGTGAGCACATCACCATCGTCGGCGTCGATGTTGCCACCGACTGGAACCGAGACGAGACGACCATTGCGGACGAGGGTCCAGCGGTACTGCTGCGATCCCGGAAATCGAAGGAGCAAGCAGTGATGCTTTTCGAGGTCCTTGATCGAGGTGGGAGTGCCGCGTCGAGTGAGGTACGCGGGCGACGCGCACAATACGCGGTCCACGTCCGTGATCTTGCGCACGATCAGGCTCGAGTCGGTGAGCACGGCCATGCGTACTGCGACGTCGACGGCTTCTGTGAAAAGGTCGACCAGATAGTCCGACAGGCGCAATCGGACGTCGATCTCGGGATGCGCCCCCCGAAAACGTGGCAGGAGCGGCGCTATCACGCGCCGGCCGAGACCAAGGGGAGCCGTGACCTTGAGCGAGCCCTGCGGGGCAGCGCCGCCAATTGCTACCCGAGCCTCAGCCCGCTCTACGGCATCGCGGACCTCCAGGCTGCTCTCGTAGAACGCTCGCCCCTGCTCGGTCGGCTGCAGCTTCCGAGTGGTGCGATTGAACAAGCGGCACCCGAGGTGGCGCTCGAGACATTGTATCCGATAGCTCACCACGGCAGGCGAAAGTCGAAGCGTGCGGCCAGCCGAAGAGAAGCTTCCGAACTCAACGACCCGGATGAACACGACGATGTTCTCGAGCGTCGCCATGACGTTCCACCTTGCGAATGGATTTGAAGATCCATCAAATTTTCAAATCTATCGCGCCAACACGCCTTTGCATAGGGTGATCGAGAAATACGCAACCATGGAGGTCAAGACATGGACGCCATCCTGCACGAATGGGGCGGCCTGCTGATCCGATGGGTCCACATGATCACCGGCATCTGCTGGATCGGCTCGTCGTTTTACTTCATGCACATCGACGCGAGCATCAGGCAGACCCCGGATATCGCTCCGGGCGAGGGCGGCGACACCTGGGAGGTGCATGGCGGTGGGTTCTACCAGGTCAAGAAGTACCTGGTCGCGCCTTCGAGCCTGCCGGCCGAGCTGATCTGGCACAAATGGGAAGCGTACACGACGTGGATCTCGGGCTTCTTCCTGCTGGTCTGGGTCTACTACTTTTCGGCCGATCTCTATCTGATTGATCCGGCGGTGCGGCAGATCTCGCCGTTCGCTGCCGGAGCGCTCGGCATCGGCAGCCTGGTGGTTGGCTGGGTCGTCTACGACCAGCTGTGCAAGTCGCCGCTCGCCAACAACGAGGTGGCCCTGGCCGCCGTCGGCTTCGCGTTCATCATCCTGATGGCCTGGGTCTTCCAGCAGGTGTTCAGCGGGCGCGGCGCGCTGGTTCACATCGGCGCGCTGATGGCGACCATCATGTCCGGCAACGTGTTCATGAACATCATCCCGAACCAGAAGAAGGTCGTTGCGGATCTCATCGCAGGGCGCGCGCCGAATCCGGACTACGGCAAACAGGCCAAGACGCGCTCCAGCCACAACAACTACATGACGTTGCCCGTCCTGTTCCTGATGATCTGCGGCCACTATCCGCTGACCTACTCGACACCCTATGCCTGGGTGATCGTCGGCCTGGTGCTGGTTGCCGGCGGCGTCGTGCGCCACTTCTACAACGAGCGCCATGCGGGACGCGGCGATCCGTGGTGGACTTGGGGGCTCGCCGCTGCCTGCGTCGTCGCTGCCGTATTGGTGTCGATGACGGGCTCGCCGACGGGCCGCGCCAAGCTCGGGTTGGCCCCGCTCAAGCCGGTGAAGATGGCCTCCGCGGCAAAGATTCCCAAGGACGTGGACGAGATTATTCTGACCCGCTGCTCGATGTGTCATGCCAGAGAACCGGTGTGGGCCGGCATAATCATGCCGCCCAAGGGCATCCTCTTGGAGACACCTGATCAGATCGTGCGTGCCGCGCACGAGATCAGGGTGCAGTCGGTTATGACGACGGCAATGCCGCCCAACAACATCACGCAGATGACCCAGGATGAGCGTCGGGCGCTCGCCGCGTGGCTCGCGAAGCTGTGAGACAATCTCGTGCCATCAATCCCAATCGCGCCGTTGACCAAGTCCGCGTTCTCCAGCTTCGGCGACGTAGTCGAGACCGACGGCGCTGAGCGTATCGACATCAACCAGGGCTTCGCAGAACGGCTCAATGCCCTGGCTGCGGTCGATGTCGCTGCCGAACGCGGGCTCATCAACATATCGCTATTCTCGGCCCAGGCAAGGCCCAGGCCGATCGCCATCGCGATGATGGAGCGGCACCCTCTCGGCAGCCAACTCTTCTATCCGCTGCAGGATGCGCCCTGGCTCGTACTCGTGTGCGAGATGCCGTACGACTGGACGACTTACCGCGCCTTTCGCGCCACTGGGCGCCAGGGCGTGAACTACGCAAGAAACGCCTGGCATCACCCGCTGCTCGTTCTGGAAAGCAAGCAGCGCTTCATCGTCGTCGACCGCTCGGGTCCAGGAAGCAATCTCGAGGAAGTCTGGCTCGACACAACGCATCCGCTTCAGCTCGCGGAAGAACAATGAATGGCAGGAGAGCGTTATGAGTGCACGTCCCTATTTCGCACCCCACGGTGGGCACCCGGCTCAGACCGAGCTGATGACCGGCCGTGCCGTGTTCACCGACGCCTACGCAGTCATTCCCAAAGGCGTGATGCGTGACATCGTGACGAGCTACCTGCCGCATTGGGAGCAGACACGCGCATGGATCATCGCCCGTCCGATGACCGGATTCGCGGAAACCTTCTCCCAGTACATCATGGAGGTCGGACCTCGCGGCGGCAGCGAAACACCCGAGCCGGATCCGCAAGCGGAAGGAGCGATCTTCGTCGCCGAAGGGCAGATCGAGCTGACCATAGGCGGGAAGAAGCACGTCCTGGAGCCCGGTGGCTTCGCCTATGTTCCGCCAGCCAGCACCTGGTCGCTGTGGAACCGACAAGGAGACGCCGCACGCTTCCACTGGATCAGGAAACAGTACGAAACCGTGGATGGCTTGTCGCCGCCGCCAGCGTTGGTCACCAACGAGCGAACCATCAAGCCGGACCCGATGCCCGGCACCGAGGGCCGATGGGCCACGACGCGGTTCGTCGACCCCATGGACCTTCGCCACGACATGCATATGACCATCGTGACGCTGGAGCCCGGCGGCGTGATTCCGTTCGAGGAGACCCACGTGATGGAGCACGGCCTCTACGTGCTCGAAGGCAAGGCCGTCTATCGGCTCAACAAGGACTGGGTCGAGGTCGAGGCCGGCGACTTCATGTGGCTCAGGGCCTTCTGTCCGCAAGCCTGCTACGCGGGCGGTCCAGGCCGCTTCCGCTACCTGCTCTACAAGGACGTCAACCGGCACACGCAGCTGCAACTGCGAGATCGGTCGTGATGCCCTCTTGCGGCAGGGCTCGATGAGCTATGGTCCGTCCCTCTGGAGCAGGTTCAGTTGAACTAGTTAAAGACGGCAGGGACCAGCAAAATGAAGTTTAGAGCAGCCACTGCGTCCGACAAGGATCGACACGCATACAATGGTCGGATCATGCAGCGAATTGAGGAGCTCGCCGCATGCACTGACGAGGCCGGGCGGATCACACGGCATTACCTAAGCTCGTCCCATCGCAAGGCCGCCGATCTCGTGGGTGCATGGATGGCGGAGGCCGGGATGCCGCCGCGCGTGGACGCGATCGGCAATTTGGTTGCACGATACGAAGGCAGCTCGAGCAAGAGCCCCGTGTTCCTGATCGCATCGCATATCGACAGCGTTCCCAACGGCGGCCGGTACGACGGGACGCTCGGCGTGTTGGCAGCAGTCGAGGTTGTCGCAAGGTTGCACGACGCGAGGCGTCGGCTGCCGTTCGCGATCGAGGTCGTTGCATTCGGCGACGAGAAAGGACGCTTTCCGAGCACGCTCGGCGGCTCGCGCATGCTGGCTGGCTCATTCGATCCAAAGATTCTCGAAGAGAAGGATGCAACGGGCGTCAGCAGGTTAAATGCCCTGGAGACGTTTGGCTGCAATCCGAAACTCATTCCCAACGAAACGCGCCGGCTCGAGCGCCCACTCGGCTACATCGAGGTTCACATCGAGCAGGGACCTGTGCTCGAGGCTGAGAACCTGCCCGTCGGCATTGTCACGGCGATCAACGGTGCCACGCGCGGGTCGATCGAGGTCAATGGCGTGAGCGGTCACGCCGGCACCGTGCCGATGACGCTGCGCCAGGACGCCTACTGCGCAGCCGCGGAGATGGCACTCGTGATCGAGCAGCGAGCACGCAGTGAAGCAGATCTCGTGGCCACCGTTGGCCGGGTGGAGGTTCCGGGCGGCGTCGTCAATACGGTGCCGGGGTTGGCGCGCTTCACGATCGACATTCGCAGTCCATCGGACCAGCAGCGCCTGCGCGCCATCGAGGACCTGCGACACGAGTTCAACGCCATCGCGGTGCGTCGCCGCGTCGAGGTCGCGATGACCCTCGGCTATGAAGCGCCGGCCGCACCCTGCGATCCGAGACTCTCGCAACTGCTCTGCGAAGCAGTCGAGGCGCAAGGTATCGCGGCATTGAAGCTGCCGAGCGGCGCCGGTCACGACGCCATGTCGTTTCGCGGCCGATGCCCGATTGCCATGCTGTTCGTCCGCTGTCGCGGCGGCGTGAGCCACAACCCCGCTGAGTTTGCCTCAGAAGCCGACATCGAGGTGGCCACCCAAACCCTGTTGGACTTCGTCGATCGCCTCGCTGCGGTTCAATAGGTTTCACGTTCGCGCTTTTCTCTGAAACATCGGATCAAGCGATGCCAACGCTCAAAGAACTCGTCGACCAGCGGTTTCCGGAGGAGGTGCGGTTCCTTGCGGAGCTGATCAAAGTTCCATCCGACAATCCCCCGGGGAACTGCGGCGTGCACGCCGAGCGTTCGGCCGAGCTGCTTGGCGAGCTGGGCTTCGAGGTCGAGAAGCACAAGGTCCCTAGCGACTTGGTGACTGCCCACGGAATGCAGGCCATCACCAATCTCGTGATCCGTCATCGTTTCGGGAGTGGCCCGGTCATCGCACTCAATGCGCACGGCGATGTCGTTCCCCCCGGCGATGGTTGGACGCGAGACCCGTACAGCGCCGAGGTCGTGGATGGCTGGATGTACGGCCGCGGAGTCGCGGTGTCGAAGTCCGATTTTGCAACGTATGCGTTCGCGCTCGATGCCCTCAAACGCAGCGGCGCGGTCCTGCAAGGGACCGTCGAGCTTCATCTGACCTACGACGAGGAGGCTGGCGGCGAGATCGGCCCCGGTTGGCTGCTCGCAAAGGGCATTACCAAGCCCGACCTCGCCCTCGGAGCCGGGTTCTCCTACTCGGTAGTCACAGCGCACAACGGATGCCTGCATCTCGAGGTCGAGGCCAAGGGCCGATCCGCTCACGCTGCACGCCCCTCGACCGGCGTCGACGCTCTCGAGGTCGCCACCGACATCATGAGCGCGATCTATGCGTACCGCCACATGCTGACGGCCCGCGTATCGGAGGTGCCGGGGATCGGCTCTCCGCAGGTCACGGTTGGCCTCATCAAGGGTGGCATCAATACGAACGTCGTCCCGGACCGCATCACGTTCCGCCTCGATCGGCGAATGATTCCGGAAGAATCATCCGAGCAGGTCGAGGCGGAGCTTCGCGCTCTGATCGGCGGCGCCTCACGGCGGCATCTGGATGCAAGCGTCGACGTTCGCCGCATTTTGCTCGCGAAGCCTCTCACCGAGCTTCCGGCCGGCAAGCGCATGACCGAAATTCTGTGCCGTCATGCAACGCGCATCATGGGCGAGACGGTACAGGCCGGCGGCGTCCCACTCTATACGGACGCACGGCACTATGCGCAGCGCGGCATTCCCATCGTGCTATACGGGGCGGGCCCGCACTCGATCGAGGAGGCCAATGCGCATCGCGCCGACGAACGCCTCGAGCTGACTGATCTGCGGAAGGCAACGGAGGTTGTCGCCGAGACCCTGTTCGAGATGTTGAGCTAGTCCGCCGCAAAGCACGGTTGGGAGGACCACATGCAGATTCACGTCATCGTTGGACTGGTACTCACGGCTTCCGCCGTTTGGTCGTGGTCGGCCGGGGCCCAAGGAAATGCCGAGAGCGGCGAGGAAGTGTTCAGGAAATGTCGGGCCTGCCATCAAGTCGGGCTGACGGCCAAGAACCTCGTAGGGCCGATGCTCAACGATATTGTCGGACGCAAGGCGGCATCCATCGAGGGGTTCAAGTATTCACCGGTGAACCAGGATGCAGGCGCGAAAGGTTTAGTCTGGACCGAGGAAAATCTGTCGAAATACCTCGATAATCCGGCAGCATTCATGCCGCAGAACAGGATGGCGTTTCCAGGACTCAAGGACGAGCAGGATCGCAAGGACGTGATCGAGTACCTGAAGAAATTCACCAAGAAGTAGAAGTAGCGGAAGGCCGCTGAGACCGAATAAAACCTATGGATCGCTTCACGACGCTCCAGCTATTCGTGCGCGTTGTCGAGACTGGCAGCTTCTCAAAAGCTGCTGGCGACCTCGGCCTGACACAGCCGACCGTCACCAAGCATGTCTCGACCATCGAGCGCCAGCTCGGCGTCCGCCTTCTGAACCGAAACTCGCGCGGGATAAGCTTGACCGAGATCGGCGCGCTCTACTTCGAGCGCTGCAAGATCGTGCTGCGCGAGCTCGAAGCCGCCGAAAGCATCGTCGGCCAGCGCCAAGGAGAGATCAGGGGAACGCTAAGAATCGGAACATCGATGACATTTGGGCGACAGGTGATCGGCCCGCTGTTGATGGGGTTTCTCGAGCAGCATCCGAGCATCAAGATCGATCTCAGCTGTGACGACCACTACGTCGATGTCGTTGGCCAGGGCCTCGATCTGGCGATCCGGCTCGGCAAGCTCGCAGACAGCGCCCTTGGTTGCCGCTTCTTGGGCACGAATCCCTGGGTGATGATTGCGGCTGAGCGGTACCTGTCGAAATCCGGTGTGCCGATCCACCCGGACGACCTCAACAGGCATCAATGTCTCGTGTACAGCACCGTCCAAGGCGACGACGTATGGCACATCCGCACGCCTCAGGGCGCGTCGGTCCCCGTGCATGTCAGCGGAAAGCTGAAGTCGAACAATCTCTCAATCCTGCTGACCGCTGTGCGAGCCGGTCTCGGCATTGCGATCGTTCCGAACTATGCAGCGGCTGCCGCGATCCGGGCGGGCGAAGTCAAGCCCATCATGGTCGATCACGTGTTGCCGCAACAGGAGATCAATGCGGTTTTTCCGTCGCCCCGTTTCGTGCCCAGCAAGGTTTCTGCGTTCGCGTCCTACCTGCAGCAGCGTTTTGAAGGTGAGTGGTGGCAACGTGACCTGCCCTGAACAGTCCAGCTCGCGAGCATTCATCCATGCCAACTCTCGATCTCATCACAATCCATCCCGGCACCGTCGGTACGGCTGACATCATCGTCGGACCAGAGCATACCGCGTCGGGTGTCGGATCGGGTCGGATCGCGGTGCTGGCCACGCCGGTGATGATCAACGTCATCGAGGCGGCCGCCCTCGCGGCCATCGAGCACCTCCTGCCGCCGGGGCATCAGAGCCTGGGAACTCACCTCGACGTGCGGCATGTCGCAGCGACACCTGTCGGACTGAGGGTGACCGCTACGGCCGAGGTCGTTAGCGTCGAGGGGCGCGCGATCTTGCTCAAGGTCACGGTTCGCGACGAGCATGAGGAGATCGGCGGCGGCACACACACGCGCGTCGTCGTCAATGTCGCTCGTTTCGACGAGCGCGTGCAGCGCAAGGCGCGATAATTCCCCGCATTCCCAGACGGAATAGTTGGTATTGCTACGCTTGGCGTTCCGCCTCACGCGCGCGATCGATAGACCATCCTCCAGCAACGAGATTGGAGGGTATGCCATGGCGCGCATGACGGCTGCTCAGGCTGCGGTTCTGGTGATGGAGAAGGAGGGCGTCACGGCGGCCTTTGGCGTGCCCGGCGCCGCAATCAACCCGCTCTACTCGGCACTTAAGCCGCGCAACTCGATCAATCACTTTCTCGCGCGGCACGTGGAAGGCGCCGCTCACATGGCGGAGGGCTATACCCGTGCCGCTCCCAACAATATCGGTGTCTGCATCGGCACCTCGGGTCCGGCTGGAACGGACATGATCACGGGCATCTACTCCGCGGCTGCGGATTCGATCCCCATACTCTGCATCACAGGTCAGGCACCGCGAGCACGCCTCTACAAGGAGGACTTCCAGGCAATCGAGATCGCCGAGATCGCCAAGCCCGTCGCCAAGTGGGCGGTGATGGCACGCGAGCCGGCCCTCGTGCCGCGCCTGTTCCAGCAGGCGTTCCACGTCATGCGCTCGGGCCGACCCGGACCTGTGCTGATCGATCTGCCGTTCGACGTGCAAATGGCCGAGATCGAGTTCGACATCGACACCTACGAGCCGCTGCCAGTCTACAAGCCGCGCGCGAGCCGTGCGCAGGTCGAGAAGGCGCTGTCGATGCTAAACGAAGCCGAGCGCCCACTCATCGTCGCAGGTGGCGGCATCATCAATGCCAATGCCAGCGATCTACTCGTCGAGTTCGCCGAGATCACGGGCGTTCCTGTCGTGCCGACCTTGATGGGCTGGGGAACCATTCCCGACGATCACAAGCTGATGGTCGGCATGGTCGGTCTGCAGACCGCTCACCGTTACGGCAACGCAACGATGCTGGCGTCGGATTTCGTACTGGGCATCGGCAACCGCTGGGCCAACCGCCACACCGGCAGCATCGAGACCTACACCAAGGGCCGCAAGTTCGTGCACGTCGACATCGAGCCGACACAGATCGGCCGCGTGTTCAACCCCGACCTCGGCATCGCGTCGGATGCGAAGGCTGCGCTCGAGTTGTTCGTAGAGGTCGCCAAGGAATTGCGGGCCAAAAAGAAGCTGAAGGACCGCAAGGCGTGGGTTGCGGATTGCCGTGAGCGCAAGAAGACGATGTTGCGCCGTACCCACTTCGACGACACGCCGATCAAGCCGCAGCGCGTCTACGAGGAGATGAACAAGGTTTTCGGCAAGGACACCTGCTACGTCTCTACCATCGGCCTGTCCCAGATCGCGGCGGCGCAGTTCCTGCACGTCTACAAGCCGCGGCACTGGATCAACTGCGGTCAGGCCGGCCCGCTCGGCTGGACCGTACCGGCTGCGCTCGGCGTGCGCGCGGCCGATCCAGTGCGCGAGATCGTAGCCATCTCGGGCGACTACGACTTCCAGTTCATGATCGAAGAGCTGGCCGTCGGCGCGCAGTTCAAGCTGCCGTACCTGCAGATTGTCGTGAACAACTCCTACCTCGGACTCATCCGGCAGTCGCAGCGCGGCTTCCAGATGGACTACGCCGTGCAGCTCTCGTTCGAGAACATCAACTCGCCCGAGCTCGGCAGCGGCGGCGTCGATCACGTCAAGGTTGCCGAGGGCCTGGGGTGCAAGGCGCTCCGGGTCACCGATCCCGGCAAGATCCAAGATGCCTTCAAGCAGGCGAAGGAATGGTTGAAGGAGCACCGCGTACCGGTCGTGGTCGAGATCATCCTCGAGCGCGTGACCAACATCGCCATGGGTACCGAGATCGACAACGTCACCGAATTCGAGGACCTCGCCAAGGGCGCGACCGATGCCCCGACCGCGATCGCTCTTCTCGATTGAGACCCCGACATTGCGCCATGTGTTTCGGATCGTCGGGTCACTTCGGTGATCCGACCCGCGATGATCCAAGAGGACCGTCATGCCGAAGTTCGCTGCCAACCTGACGATGCTGTTCAACGAGGTCGAGTTCCTCGACCGGTTCGGTGCCGCCGCCAAGGCCGGCTTCCACGGCGTCGAATACCTCTTTCCGTATCCCTATCCGAAGGCCGCGCTTGTCGAGGCATTGGCCAAGCACAAGCTGGTCCAGGTTCTGCACAATCTCCCGGCCGGAGACTGGAGCAAAGGCGAACGTGGCGTTGCCTGCATTCCCGGCCGGGAGAGTGAGTTCAAAGACGGCGTCGGCAGCGCACTCGAATACGCTAAGGCGCTGCAGTGCAAGCAGCTCAACTGCCTCGTCGGCATCGCACCTGCAGGGGCGAAGCCGGACGCGGTGCGCAGGGCTCTGGTGGAAAATCTGCGTTTCGCCGCCCGCGCCCTCGATCGCGAAGGGATCAAACTGCTCGTCGAAGCGGTCAACAACTTCGACATCCCGGGCTTCTACCTGACGCGCACGGACCAGACCTTGGCGCTGTTCGACGAGGTCGGGGAGAAAAACCTCTGGCTGCAGTACGACATCTATCACATGCAGCGCATGGAAGGTGAGCTGGCTGCGACGATGGCTAAACACCTCTCGCGGATCGCCCACATCCAGCTCGCGGACAATCCGGGCCGCAATGAGCCCGGCACCGGTGAGATCGACTACGACTACCTGTTCCGTCGCGTCGATGAGATCGGATACGGCGGCTGGATCGGCTGCGAGTACAAGCCCAAAACGACGACGGTGGATGGGCTCGGATGGCTGGCGCGCGCCGCCATAAACACCTGATCGAAACAACGGTTCTTCGAGGAGTGGCAATCATGGCAAAGGTCGGTTTCATCGGATTGGGCATCATGGGCACGCCTATGGCGGGTCACCTGATCGACGCCGGGCATGAGCTCAGCCTATTCAGTCTTCCGAGTGTCCCGGCATCGTTGGCTTCGCGCGGGAAGGTCTGCAAGAACGGCAGGGAGGTCGCCCAGAGCGCCGACATCATCATTGTGATGGTGCCTGACACGCCCGACGTTGAGAAAGTGCTGTTCAGCAAGGACGGCATCGCCGACGGGTTAGCCAAGGGGAAGATCGTCGTCGACATGAGCTCGATCTCGCCGGTCGCGACCAAGGAGTTCGCAAAACGGATCAATGATCTGGGCTGCGAGTACATCGACGCGCCCGTCTCCGGCGGCGATGTCGGCGCCAAGCAAGCCACGCTCTCGATAATGTGCGGCGGCAGCCAAGCCGCGTTCGACAAGGTCAAGCCGATCTTCGAGAAGCTCGGCAAGAACATCACGCTGGTCGGCGGCAACGGCGATGGGCAGACGTGCAAGGTGGCGAACCAAATCGTGGTCGCACTGACCATCGAGGCCGTGGCAGAGGCCCTTCTGTTCGCCTCGCGGGCAGGCGCCGATCCGGCACGTGTTCGTCAAGCTCTGATGGGTGGTCTTGCCACATCCCGCATCCTGGAGCTGCACGGCGAGCGCATGATCAAGCGCACGTTCGATCCGGGCTTCCGTATCGAGTTGCATCAGAAGGATCTGAACCTCGCGTTGTCGAGCGCTCGCGCCCTCGGATTGTCGCTGCCCAACACGTCAACGGCGCAGGAGCTGTTCAATGCCTGCGTCTCCCACGGAGGATCGAAGTGGGACCACTCCGGCATCGTTCGCGCGCTAGAGATCATGGCCAACCACGAGATCGGTGCCAAGGCCAAGAGCTGAGCCAATCTGTCTAGGACCGGCGCGCATCCACGCGCCGGTGACTGGAGAACCTGCCATGCGCGACGCTGAAGCGCGGATACTGCTCCGACGCATGTTTGACGCTGCCGTGGCGGTTGCCGATCCGAGCAAAATCGTTCCGCAACATCTACCGGCGGCCCCGCGCGGGCGCACCGTTGTTGTCGGCGCTGGCAAAGCTTCTGCCGCTATGGCGCGGGCGTTCGAGTTGAGTTGGACCGGCGATCTGTCGGGCATCGTCGTCACGCGCTACGGCCACGCGGTGCCGTGCGAGCGCATTGAGATCGTCGAGGCGTCCCACCCGGTTCCAGATGCGGCCGGTGAACGGGCTGCACTCCGCATTCTAGAGGCTGTGCAAGGGCTCGGACCCGACGACCTCGTGGTCGCATTGATCTCGGGCGGTGGTTCGGCATTGCTGACGGCACCGGCTCCCGGCCTTACGCTCGCCGACAAGCAGACGGTGAACCGTGCTCTGCTCGCGTCGGGCGCATCGATCGATGAGATGAATTGCGTGCGCAAGCATCTCTCAGCCGTCAAAGGCGGCCGATTGGCTGCCGCAGCGCATCCTGCGCGCGTCGTGACGCTCATCATCTCCGACGTGCCGGGCGATGACCCGGCAGTCGTTGCATCTGGGCCGACTGTGCCCGACCCCACGACATTCGCCGATGCGCTGGCGATCATGTCGAGATACGAGATTACCGAGCCCAGGTCCGTACTAGCCCACCTCGCGGCGGGCCTCGATGAGACGCCAAAGCCTCGGGATGCGCGCCTCGGGAAGTTGGAGACGCGCAGCATCGCTACGCCGCAATCCTCCCTGCTGGTAGCGGCAGAGGTGGCCCTGCAGAGCAACGTTGCACCGATCATTCTCGGTGACGCCATCGAAGGCGAGGCTCGTGAGGTCGCGCGCGTGATGGCCGGCATTGCTCAACAGGTCGTCCGCTATCAACAACCGATACCTGCCCCCTGCGTTCTGCTCTCAGGTGGCGAGACGACAGTTACGGTGCGCGGACAGGGACGTGGCGGGCGCAATGTCGAGTTTCTGCTCGGGCTGGCAGTAGCTCTGCGCGGTCTGCCGAACGTATGGGGGCTCGCAGCCGACACCGACGGCGTCGATGGCGCCGAGGAATTCGCCGGTGCGCTATTGACGCCAACGACCCTGCAGCGGGCCGCAAAGATGGGAATTCGCGCGTCGGAACGGCTTGCCGACAACGACGGCCATGGCTTTTTCGAGGCTCTCGGCGATTCCGTTATCACCGGACCGACCCTCACGAATGTCAATGACTTTCGCGCCATTCTCGTAACTCCGCCTTCTATTGGAAACGGGTGACCCCATGCGCAGGCTACGTCGTGCAAAGATCGTGGCGACGGTTGGTCCCGCCAGCTCGACTCCCGAGAGGCTGCGAGAGCTGTTCCTCGCCGGTGTCGACGTCTTCCGCTTGAACTTCAGTCATGGAACGCATGCTGATCATCAAGCCCGCTTCGAGGCAATCCGAGCCATCGAGGCCGAGCTTGGTCGCCCAATTGCCATCCTGATGGATCTGCAGGGTCCGAAGCTGCGCGTCGGAACGTTCACCGTCGGACCGGTCGAACTGTCCCCGGGCCAGACATTCAGTCTCGATCTCGATTTGGCACCAGGCGACACCCGCCGCGTTGGCCTGCCGCATCCGGAAATCTTCGCGGCCCTGAAATCGGGCACGACCCTGCTGCTCGACGACGGCAAGCTACGGCTCATCGTGAAGAGCTTCGGAGCCGACTGGGCCGAAACAGAGGTGATCGTCGGAGGCCGGCTGTCCGAGCGCAAGGGCGTCAACGTACCCGACGTCGTCCTGCCGATGTCGCCCCTCACCGCCAAAGACCGCAGCGACCTCGAGTTCGGCCTGTCGCTCGGGGCCGATTGGGTCGCATTGTCCTTCGTGCAGCGTGTGGAGGACATCGACGAAGCAAGATTGCTGATCGGCGATCGCGCTTTCGTCATGGCCAAGATCGAAAAGCCGGCGGCCATGCAGTGTCTCGACGCGATCGTGGACCGTTGCGACGGCCTGATGGCCGCTCGTGGGGATCTGGGCGTCGAAATGCCGCCCGAGGACGTTCCGACGCTGCAACGCTCGATCCTCAAGTCATGTCGTCGCGCCGGCAAACCCTGCATCGTTGCAACGCAGATGCTCGAGTCGATGATCTCCTCTCCGGTACCCACCCGCGCTGAGGCGTCAGATGTCGCGACGGCCGTCTACGAGGGCGCCGACGCGGTCATGCTCTCGGCGGAATCCGCGTCGGGAAAATACCCGGTCGAGGCGGTGACCATGATGGACAAGATCATCACTCGAGTAGAGGCCGATCCTCACTATCGCGCGCTGATCGACAGCCAGCACGGGGAGCCGCATCCGACTTCGGCAGATGCCATCTGCTCCGCGTTGCGAAGTGCAGCTCGCGTCGTCTCGGCGAAGACGACGATCACCTACACTTCGTCGGGCTTCTCTAGCCTCAGAGCAGCACGTGAGCGACCTGAGGCTCCCATTCTGTCACTCACACCCCACCTGTCGACCGCAGGGCGCTTGGCACTGGTCTGGGGCGTGCACTCCGTGCACTCGAGCGAAGCGCCCGATACTGCGACGATGACCGATCTCGCGTGCAAGAGCGCGCTACGTGAAGGCTTCGCCGAGCCGGGCGACAACGTCGTCATTGCCGCAGGCGTCCCCTTCGGACAATCAGGAACGACGAATCTGCTGAGGATCGCCACCGTCTGGCCAACCGACAATCGGGGGAGCTGATGCGCTTCTCCCAACGGCGTGAACAGGTAAGTTTGCGCCACGGCCCGCATCGGCAGCGCGGCAACATCAAATCAGACGGGCTGGTCAGGGCAGACATCCCGAAGCCTCCAGCAGCGCTGACCATGGCTGCTGAGGCTCTGGATCAACTGATCAGCACCGGCCTATCGGGTCAGCAGCTCCGGGTTCTAATTCTGCTCAGTGAAGGGCACTCGAACAAGGCCATTGCCTGGGGCCTCGACATAACTGAGGCAACCGTGAAGGCCCACATCGGAAGCGTCCTGCGCGCGCTCGGTTGCTCAAATCGCACCCAGGCAGTGCTGGCCGGTCTCCGGTTTCGCCTCGAGTCTGCTGAGCCTACTACTCACTGCTCCACCGACAACAGGCAGGTCCGAGTGCCCCCTAGCCGGCTGCGAGCGCAATCCGCGAGGGGGCAGCCATGACAAGCGACGAGAAAGCCATAAATGAAGAGGGTCGCGAGTGGCAGGAGGCGATCGCCTCTGTCATCGCATTCGAGGGCACGAAGCGTGCCGACGAGGTGTTGGCGAAAGCCGTCGACGTCGCGCGGCACTCGGGAGCACAGCTGCCGTTCGCAGTCAACACGGCCTATATCAATACCATCCCCGCCAACGAGGAGCCGGCGCATCCCGGTGATCGTGCCATCGAGCACAAGATCCGCTCGGCGATCCGTTGGAACGCGCTCGCCATCGTGCTCAACGCCAACAAGGCGTCGTCGGAGCTGGGCGGACACATCGCGAGCTTCCAGTCGGCGGCGACGCTCTACGACACCGGCTTCATGCATTTCTGGCGCGCCGCCGATGGCCAGCACGGTGGCGACCTCATTTTCGTGCAGGGCCACTCCTCGCCCGGCATCTACGCACGCGCATTTCTCGAGGGCCGCCTCACCGAGGAGCAGCTGAAGAACTTCCGCCAGGAGGTCGACGGTAAGGGGCTGTCGTCCTACCCGCACCCGTGGCTGATGCCGGACTTCTGGCAATTCCCGACCGTGTCGATGGGTCTCGGGCCGCTGATGGGCATCTATCAAGCGAGGTTCCTCAAGTACCTGCATCATCGCGGCCTCGCCGACACGGCCGACCGCAAGGTGTGGGTGTTCTGCGGCGACGGCGAGATGGACGAGCCGGAGAGCCTCGGCGCGATCTCCCTCGCTGGTCGCGAGAAGCTCGACAACCTCGTGTTCGTGATCAATTGCAACCTGCAGCGGCTCGACGGCCCGGTGCGTGGCAACGGCAAGATCATCCAGGAGCTCGAGGGCGACTTCCGCGGCGCGGGCTGGAACGTCATCAAGGTGATCTGGGGCTCTGGATGGGACGAGTTGCTGGCGCGCGACACGTCCGGCATGCTGAGGCGGCGCATGGAAGAGTGCGTCGACGGCGAGTACCAGGATTTGAAATCGAAGGACGGCGCTTATGTGCGCGAGAAGTTCTTCGGGAAGTATCGGGCGACGGCGGCGTTGGTGGAAAACTGGACCGACGATCAGATCTGGAAGCTGACGCGCGGCGGGCATGATCCGAGCAAGATCTACGCAGCCTACGATGCGGCGATGAAGCACAAAGGCCAGCCGACGCTGATCTTGCCGAAGACCGTCAAGGGGTATGGTATGGGTGAGGCCGGCGAAGGCCAGATGATCACACACCAGCAGAAGAAAATGGGCGAGGCTTCGCTGCTGGAGTTCCGCGACCGCTTCGGCATCAATCTGACCGACGCGCAGGTGACGACGATCCCGTTCATCCGCTTCGAGGAAAACTCGGAGGAGATGACGTATCTGCGCGAGCGCCGTAAGGCGCTCGGTGGATACCTGCCGGCCCGGCGGGCGAAGTCCGAAGCGCTCGTGGCTCCGCCGCTGTCCGCGTTCGAAGGGCAGCTGAAGAGCACAGAGGAGCGCGAGATCTCCACAACGATGGCGTTCGTGCGCATCCTCAATACGCTGTTGCGCGACAAGACGATCGGCAAGCGCGTCGTGCCGATCGTGCCCGACGAGAGCCGTACATTCGGTATGGAGGGCATGTTCCGCCAGTTCGGTATCTTCTCCCAGGTCGGCCAGCTCTACCGGCCGCAGGATGCCGACCAGATGATGTTCTACAAAGAGGACCAGAAGGGACAGATCCTGCAGGAGGGCATCAACGAGGCCGGCGCGATGGCGTCGTGGATCTCGGCGGCGACGAGCTACTCCACGTCCAACGTGCCAATGGTGCCGTTCTACATCTACTACTCGATGTTCGGCTTCCAGCGCGTCGGTGATCTCGCTTGGCTCGCTGGCGACATGCGCGCGCGCGGCTTCCTGATCGGCGGCACGAGCGGGCGCACGACGCTCAACGGCGAGGGTCTGCAGCACGAGGACGGCCATAGCCACATCCTCTCGGCCACGATCCCCAATTGCATCTCCTACGACCCGACTTACGGCTACGAGGTCGCGGTGATCATTCAGGACGGCTTGCGCCGTATGCTGGCCGAACAGGAGGACGTCTACTACTACCTGACGCTGCTCAACGAGAACTACCAGCACCCCGCGATGCCCGACGACGCGGCCGATGGCATCATCAAGGGCATGTACCTCCTCAAGGCGGCCGACGGTCGGGTAAAGGGCCACAAGGTGCAGCTGATGGGCTCCGGCGCGATCCTGCGCGAGGTGCTGGCCGGCGCGGAGCTGCTCGAGCACGACTTCGGCATCCGTGCCGACATCTGGAGTGTGACCAGCTTTACCGAGCTGCGCCGTGAGGCGCTCGAGGTCGAGCGCTGGAACATGCTCAATCCGCTCGAGCAACCGCGGACGTCCTACGTCACGCAATGCGTGCGCTCGTGCGGCGACGTGCCGGTGATCGCCTCGACCGACTATATGAAACTGTTCGCGGACCAGATCCGGCCGTTCGTGCCGGGTACCTATCGCGTGCTCGGCACCGATGGATTCGGACGCTCGGACTATCGCAAGCGGCTGCGCACGCATTTCGAGGTAGATCGGCATTTCGTAGCGGTGGCGGCGCTCAAGGCGTTGGCCGACGAGAACAGGCTGCCGTCGACGAAGGTAGCCGAGGCGATCAAGCGCTACGGGATCGATCCGACAAAGCCGAGCCCGGCCAAAGCATAGCGCTTACGCGCCGCCACGATTTTCTGCGGAGTCACCCCATGTCCCTGATCGAAGTGAAGGTCCCCGACATCGGCGACTTCGAGAACGTGCCGGTCATCGAGATCCTGGTGAAGCCCGGGGACAGCGTGAAGGCGGACGATCCGCTGCTGAGCCTGGAGAGCGACAAGGCGACGATGGAGGTGCCATCGCCGGCCGACGGCAAGGTCGCACGGGTCGTTGTCAAGGTCGGCGACAAAGTGAGTGAAGGCAGCTTGCTATTGACGCTCGAGCCCGGCGAGCAGTCTGTGCCTGCGCCGTCCGTCCTCGACCAACAGGAGCCAGAGCCAGAGAAGTCGCCCACGTCCCCCGCGGGCAAGACAACAGCCGCCGACGTGCGTCCCTTGGCGAAGGGGCCTCTGCCGCCCCCCATCGATTTCGGCGGGGTCCTCGCCAGCCCGAGTGTTCGCCGGCTCGCGCGCGAGCTCGACATCGATCTCGCCAAGTTGACGGGAAGCGGCGACAAGGGCCGCATCACCAAGGACGACGTGAAGACCGCGCTCAGCGGAAGCAGGGGCGCCGGAACACGACAGGCTGGGCCGGTCACAGGCACTGGCATTCCCGATATCCCCGCCGTCGATTTCGCAAAGTTTGGTCCTGTTGAGACGAAACCGCTGCCCCGCATCAAGCGGCTCTCGGGTCCGCATTTGCATCGCTCGTGGCTCAACGTTCCACACGTGACGCATTCCGACGAGGCGGACATCACCGAGTTGGAGGCGTTCCGTAAGGACCTCGACGCGAAAGGCAAGGCCAAGGGCTATCGCGTCACGATGCTGGCCTTTCTGATGAAGGCGAGTGTTGCGGCCCTGAAGGCCCAGCCGGAACTCAACGCCTCGCTGGCTCCTGCCAGAGACGCGTTGATCTACAAGAGGTATTTCCACATCGGCATAGCCGTGGACACGCCGGACGGTCTCGTCGTACCGGTCGTGCGCGACGTCGACAAAAAGGGCATCATCGAGCTTTGCCAGGAACTCGGTGCGATCTCGAAGAAGGCGCGCGATGGCAAGCTAACGGCGACAGAGATGCAGGGTGGCACGTTCACAATCTCGAGCCTCGGTGGAATCGGCGGCACCGCCTTCACGCCGATCGTCAACGCCCCGGAGGTCGCGATCCTCGGCGTCGTACGCTCGCAGATGAAGCCAGTGTGGGACGGAAAGGCTTTCCAGCCGCGGCTGATGCTGCCGCTATCCGTATCCTACGACCATCGCGTGATCGACGGTGCATTGGCCGCGCGCTTCTGCCGTCAGCTGGCAGGTGTTCTCGAGGACGTCCGTGTGCTCGTGCTGTGATTCGCTACAACGACTATTGAGGCAGCATTGCCATGAGCTCGATCGAGATCCGCGTTCCCGACATCGGCGATTTCAAAAACGTTCCTGTGATCGAGGTGCTGGTGAAGACTGGCGATATCGTCATGGTCGATGATCCCGTGGTGACGCTCGAATCCGACAAGGCGAGCATGGACGTGCCCTCATCCGCCGCTGGCACCGTCGAGAAGGTCCTCGTCAAGGCCGGCGACAAGGTGTCGATGGGCTCGGTTATTCTGACGCTGACGGCGGCTGGTGCGGCAGCAACGCCGAAAGCCAAGGCGCGCAGCGGCTCGAAGGCAGACGTACATGCCGAGGTGCTCGTGCTGGGCGCCGGCCCCGGCGGCTACTCGGCGGCCTTCCGCGCCGCCGACCTCGGCAAGAAGGTGGTTCTCGTCGAGCGTTGGCCGACGCTCGGCGGCGTGTGCCTCAACGTAGGCTGCATTCCGTCAAAAGCACTGCTGCACGCTGCCAAGGTCATCGATGAAGCTGCCGACATGGGCGGCCACGGCATCACGTTTGCCGCGCCGAAGATCGACATCGACAAGCTACGCGGATGGAAGGAAGGCGTCGTCAAGAAGTTGACCGGCGGCCTCACCGGTCTCGCCAAAGCGCGCAATGTCACGGTGCTGCAGGGGGCGGGGAAATTCGTCTCCCCCAACGAGATCGAGGTCGGGGGTGAGGCCGGCCGCAAGCTCGTGTCATTCGACCAGGCGATAATCGCGGCCGGGTCCGAGCCGGCGACACTGCCCTTCATCCCGCACGGCGACAAACGCGTGATCGACTCGACCGGCGCGCTGGATCTCGATGGCGTGCCCAAGCGCCTGCTGGTGCTCGGCGGCGGCATCATCGGTCTGGAGATGGCGACGGTCTATCATTCGTTGGGCTCGAAGGTCACCGTCGTCGAGCTGATGGACCAGATCATTCCCGGCGCCGACAAGGACATCGTCACGCCGCTGTTGAAACGCATCGAGAGGCGCTACGAGAAGATCTACCTGAAGACCAAGGTGACCAAGGTCGAGCCCAAGACCGACGGCCTCCACGTGAGCTTCGATGGGGCAGGCGCGCCTGCGACCGACCGCTTCGACAAAGTGCTGGTCGCCGTCGGCCGGCGCCCGAACGGAAAGCTGATTGGCGCGGAGAACGCCGGCGTCGCCGTCGACGAGCGCGGCTTCATCGCCGTCGACCAGCAGATGCGAACCAACTTGGCGCATATCTTCGCGATTGGCGACATCGTCGGTCAACCGATGCTGGCGCACAAGGCCGTACACGAGGGCAAAGTCGCCGCCGAGGTCGCAGCGGGACACAAGAGCGTGTTCGACGCGCGAGTGATCCCCTCGGTCGCCTACACCGACCCCGAGGTCGCCTGGGTCGGCCTGACCGAGAACGAGGCCAAATCGAGGGATATCATGTTCGGCAAGGGCGTGTTCCCGTGGGCCGCATCGGGTCGCTCGCTGTCGCTTGGCCGAGACGAGGGCGTCACCAAGGTGCTGTTCGACGAAGCGACCAGCCGCATTCTCGGTTGCGGCATCGTCGGCCCCAACGCAGGCGACCTCGTCGCCGAGGCCGCGCTCGCCATCGAGATGGGTGCCGACGCGCACGACATTGGCGCGACGATTCATCCGCATCCCACGCTCTCGGAGACCGTCGCCATGGCCGCCGAGATGTTCGAAGGCACTGTCACCGATCTCATTCCGCCCAAGAGAAAGGCGTCACGCTCATGACCGCCATCACCGACATCATCGGCCGCGAGATCCTCGACAGCCGCGGCAACCCGACCGTCGAGGTCGATGTGATCCTCGAGGACAGCAGCCAGGGGCGTGCGGCCGTGCCGTCGGGCGCGTCGACCGGCGCGCACGAGGCGGTCGAGCTGCGCGACTGCGACAAGGGCCGCTATCTCGGCAAGGGTGTCAGGAAGGCGGTCGAGGCGGTCAACGGCGAGATCCTCGACGCGCTCGCCGGCATGGACGCGGAGGATCAGCGCCGCATCGACAAGGCGCTGATCGATCTCGACGGCACGCGGAACAAGGGCCGGCTCGGAGCCAACGCGATCCTGGGCGTGTCGCTCGCCACCGCCCAGGCCGCCGCGCTCGCCAGCGGCCTCCCGCTCTATCGCTACGTCGGCGGGGCGTCGGCGCACGTGATGCCGGTGCCGATGATGAACATCGTCAACGGCGGAAAGCACGCCGACAACCCGATCGACATCCAGGAGTTCATGATCATGCCGGTGTCGGCACCGACCTGCGCCGATGCGATCCGGCAGGGAGCTGAGATCTTCCATACCTTGCGCAACAAGCTGCACGACGCCGGCTTGAATACGAACGTCGGCGACGAAGGCGGCTTTGCGCCGAACCTCAAGAGCGCGGACGAGGCCTTGGGCTTCATCATAAAGTCGATCGAGGCGGCCGGCTACAAGCCGGGCGTCGACGTGATGCTGGCGCTCGATTGCGCGTCGACCGAGTTCTTCCACGACGGGAAATACGCGATCGAAGGCGAGGGCAAGACGCTCGACAGCGGCGGCATGGCGAAATACCTCGCCGATCTCGTCAAGCGCTACCCGGTCGTGTCGATCGAGGACGGCATGGCCGAGGACGACTGGGACGGGTGGAAGCTGCTGACGAGTGCGATCGGTGCGCGCTGCCAGCTGGTCGGCGACGACCTGTTCGTCACCAATACGGAGCGGCTGTCACGCGGCATCGCGACGGCGACGGCCAACTCGATCCTGGTCAAGGTCAACCAGATCGGCTCGCTGTCGGAGACGCTCGACGCCGTCAACATGGCCCAGCGGGCGGGATACACGGCGGTGATGTCGCATCGCTCGGGCGAGACCGAGGACGCCACTATCGCGGACCTTGCGGTGGCAACCAACTGCGGGCAGATCAAGAGCGGCTCGCTGTGCCGCTCGGACCGTCTCGCCAAGTACAACCAGCTGATCCGCATTGAGGAAGAACTTGGCACTGTCGCGCGTTACGCCGGGCGATCGGCGATTAAATGCCTACCTTGACCGAGTCGACCGTCGGTACTGCAATGGGGCGTCGACCAATGGAAGGTTATGTTCAATCCGGCAAACTGCGGATTGCAGAAGTGCTCTACGACTTCGTCTCAAGAGAAGTTCTGCCGGGAACGGGAGTGGCTGCCGAAGCGTTCTGGAGTGGATTGGAAGCTATCGTTGACGATTTCGCACCGCGGAATCGTGCGTTGCTGTCCAAGCGTGACTGGCTGCAGACCGCCATCGATGCTTGGCACATTGAGCGCCGAAGTACGCCGTTCGATCTCACGAGCTACAAAGAGTTCCTGTCGGAGATCGGTTATCTCGTTCCGGAAGGACCGGACTTCACCGTCGACACCGAGAATTGCGACGACGAGGTCGCGCGCATCGCGGGGCCGCAGCTCGTGGTGCCGGTGTCCAACGCTCGCTACGCGCTCAACGCTGCAAATGCGCGATGGGGCTCGCTGTACGATGCCCTCTACGGTACGGACGCGATCCCCCGCGTGCAGACCACGTCGCCATCCATGGGGCTTGATCCCGGCCGCGCCTCCGAGGTGATCGCCTACGGCCGCCAGCTACTCGACGAGATCGCACCGTTGACCTCCGGCTCGCACAGTGCGGTCAAGACCTACACAATCTCTTGCTCGGCGCTCGTCGCGGAGTTGGCTGATGGGACACGATCAGCTTTGCGTATGCCGACTCAACTCGTCGGCTACCGCGGTTCGCCATCGGAGCCAGCCAGCGTGCTACTCGTGCACAATGGCCTGCATGTCGACGTCATAATCGACAGGGATCACCCAATTGGAAGGCAGGATGCCGCTGGCATCACCGACATCGTCATGGAAGCGGCCTTGACAACGATCATGGACCTCGAGGACTCGATCGCCGCGGTCGACGCCGAGGACAAAGTTGCCGCCTATCGCAATTGGCTCGGGCTCTTGAAGGGAACGCTCGCCGATACGTTTGAGAAGAGCGGCGCGACGACAACGCGGACACTGGCCCCGGATCGCGACTATCTCTCGCCCGCTGGCGCACCGATTCGACTGCATGGCCGCTCTCTGATGTTGATCAGGAACGTCGGCCACTACATGATGGACGACAGCATCCTCGACGGCACCGGGCAGCCGGTGCCGGAGGCGATCGTCGATGCGATGGTCACGACGCTCATCGGTATGCACGATCTGAGGCGCACCGGCCCGCTCGCCAACAGCCGTACCGGCGCAATCTACATCGTCAAGCCGAAGATGCACGGCCCCGAGGAGGTTGCGCTCGCCGACGAATTGTTCGCGCGCATCGAGCGCGCTCTCGGTCTCGTGCCTCACTCGTTGAAGATGGGCGTCATGGACGAGGAGCGGCGCACGACAGTCAATCTCAAAGAGTGCATCCGCGCCGCCCGGCATCGCGTGTTCTTCATCAATACCGGCTTCCTCGATCGGACCGGCGACGAGATCCACACATCGATGGAGGCCGGACCGATGGTTCGCAAGGCTGACATGTGGGGCGCAGCATGGATGAAGGCATACGAGGATTCGAATGTCGATACCGGCCTCGCCTGCGGGTTGCCGGGACACGCGCAGATCGGTAAGGGCATGTGGGCGATTCCTGACTGCATGGCCGATATGTTGGTGCAGAAGATCGCGCATGCGCAGGCAGGCGCCAACACGGCCTGGGTGCCGTCACCGACGGCAGCTACGCTACATGCGCTCCACTACCATCGCGTGAATGTGGAAGCGCGGCAGTGCGAGTTGCGGACTCGACCTCGCGGCAATCTCGATACCATCCTTGCTGTACCCGTTGTCGATCGTCCCCAGTGGTCGCCGCAAGAGATCCAGCGCGAGCTCGACAACAACGCCCAGGGTATCCTTGGTTATGTCGTGCGTTGGATCGATCAGGGTGTTGGCTGCTCCAAGGTACCGGACATCGACGATGTCGGGTTGATGGAGGATCGAGCGACGCTTCGCATCTCGAGCCAGCACATTGTCAATTGGCTGCATCACGGCATCGTCACGCGCGAGCAGGTGATCGAGACCATGCGGCGCATGGCTCTCGTCGTCGATCGACAGAACGCCAGCGACGCTCGATATCGGCCGATGGCCCCCGACTTCGACAGATCGATAGCGTTCAGCGCAGCCTGCGATCTGATCTTGCTTGGGCGAGATCAACCCAATGGCTACACCGAGTACATTCTCCATCAGCGGCGCCGAGAGGCCAAACGTCGTATGTCACAAGAGACGACGCGCACATCCACGAGCGGCAACACCGCTATCTGAATAAGGGAGCCGATCTCCGAAACGCGCCAGCGAGGTGTTGGATCAGAGATTTGATGATCGAATTGCCTCGAAGAGCTTGATGGGTGACGAGCCAGATGTCGACCGGCTCGGCAACCTCAATGCTCGCGATCCGCCTTACGCCCTTCAAGCGACCGCCGATGAAGCAAGGCAGGATGCCAAGACCGGCGCCAGCCGTAATGGCATCTGCCAGCGCCGTTTCTGTGTTGAAGTTCAGACTAGCCTTCGGAAGGCAGAGAGAAGCGGGACCTTTCGCCCACTGTACGGCCGTGAAGTGCTTCAGGCGCTCCGACAGAGCACACATCTCGAACCGCCCGAGGTCCGCGATCACCTTGGGTGTGCCCCACCGTTGCAGCAGACTGTCCGCGCCATAGAGAGCATGGGCGAGCTTTCCTGCACGCCGTCCGACAAGATCGTCACCAGGGCGCTGGTCAGGACGGATCGCGATGTCGGCCTCGCGATGAGCGAGATCGGCAAACTGATTGTCGGCCACGAGGTCGAATACGACGTTCGGCTGCTTGTGAGCATACTCTGCGAGAACCGGAGCCAGGAACCAACCCGCAAGCCCGTCAGAGGCCGAGATGCGAATCTCGGCAGGAACTCCTCGGCTCTTGCCGACCAGCCGGAGCTCAGCGGCCGCGATTTCGGCTTGAATCCGCTCAGCGAGCTGGACGATCTCATGCCCGGCATCCGTCAGCTTCCAACCCGATCGTGTCCGCTGGAATATGGCCTGTCCGGCATCGCGCTCCAGCCGTTCGACAGCCCTGTACACACTCGACACAGCGCAGCCAAGCACGCGCGCGGCTTGCAGAGGAGAGTCGGTCCTTGCAACGGCTGCGACGGCATCGAGTTGATCGAGCGAGCGTACGTATCTCATCCCAAGTCCCATGATTGCAAACTTCTTTCGCAAGAATGCGAATACCTGATCCGCTCCTCTCAGCATAGTGTAGGCCCGTTGGGTCAAACATCACTCGACAAAAGGGAGCAACATGAAACGATCAATCATCCCGCTGATTGGGCTCGCTACCATCGGCATGGCCGTCTCAGCGCCGGCTCGGTCGCAAGGGGTCGTCTCTGTGAAGCAGATGGCGGCGGAGGTCGCCAACGGCATCGCCATGGCCGCGCTCGAGCAGTGTCGCAAAGATGGATTCCGCGTGTCGGTGGCGATCGTGGACCGTGCCGGCAATCTCCAGGTTCTCATTCGCGATAATGGCGCCGGCCCGCACACCGCGGACACGGCTCGCAGGAAGGCGTACACGTCGGCCTCCTTGGGAATCTCGACGGCCGAGTTCGCGACACGCGTCGCGAATCCCGGTGCTGCCGGCCTGAAGGAGATCAGTGAGGTCATTCCGCTGGCAGGCGCACTCCCGATCCGTGCTGGTAGCGACCTGCTCGGCGGCATTGGTGTCGGCGGTGCACCTGGTGGCGACAAAGATGAGGCCTGCGCCAAGGCCGGCATCGACAAGTACGCGGCCCAGCTCAAGTAGAGCGGAGCGAGCCGAACGTCATCACGGAACCGGCGCTCGCGCATGCGAGCGCCGGTTCCGCTTCTTGCTGGGCAGGGTCGCAAGATCCGTCGGGGAGTAGTTTGACATTCAAAAATTTTTGAGAAATCGGCCAAGTGAAAAGTGCTACGCTCCAAATCGGATGCTTGCAGGCACGCACACCGTGAGAGTGAGAGATGCCCGGAGTTTCCATCCACGTCGTCGATGTCTCCCGTGGCGTAGTTGCTGCGGGCATGAGGGTTGAGCTGGCGGCGTCAGAGGCGAGTGGAGAGCGGCTGATCGCTGCGGGAAGAATTGGAGCAAGCGGCCTTCTCGTCGACCCGCAGCTCGACCGAACACTCTCGACCGGGTTCTACGTGGCGCGCTTCCACATCGCCGAATACTACGGCAACGCAACCGGGGAAGCTCCAGCAGTCCCATTCCTCGATGTCATTTCCTATCGGTTTGGATTGGCCGATCCGGCTTCGCACTATCACTTGCCGATGAAATGCACGCCGTGGGGGTATTCCTGCTTCCGTGGAGGGGCATGAGCTTGCGGGCAACGATGGTGCGGCGAGTACGAGCCGCACTACAAACCGGGAGGACGAAATGACGAACTTTCATTGTACGGTCAGAGCCGTGGTGTTGGCCGGCGCGGCCGTGCTTGCAAACCCGACCTGGGCGCAGGATTGGCCGAGCAAGCCCGTGAGAATTGTGGTCACCTTCGCGCCGGGCGGATCGAGCGACGTTGTCGCACGCGCCTTAGCGGTGCCCCTGCAGAAGGCGCTCGGTCAATCAGTCGTCGTCGACAACAAGCCGGGCGGTGGCGGTACCATCGCCGCCTCCGAAGTGCATCGTGCTGCGCCTGACGGCTATAATCTGTTGATGTCGAACACAACGCCGATGTCCCTGTCGCCGTTCATGCTCGAGACGCTGCCGTACGACTCGGTCGCCGGATTCACGCATGTGAGCCTCGTCGCGACCGTACCGGATGTCGTCATGGCGCACCCCTCAGTGCCAGCGAAGACGCTGCCGGAACTGATCGCCTGGACGAAATCTCAGCAGAAAAAGGTCTTCTACGGCTCAGGTGGCATCGGCTCGATCGGCCATATCCTGGGCGAGATGTTCAAGAAGCAGAACGGCCTCAACACAGAGCACGTCGGCTACCGTGGCAGCGCCCCGATGATCACCGATCTGATCGCGGGTCGCATGAGCTTCTCGTTCGACACGCTCCCGCAGAATGTACCGCATATCAAGGCAGAGAAGCTGCGGCCGCTGGCGGTGACCGGAAGACAGCGTACCCAGATCGCTCCCGATATTCCGACTGTTGTCGAGGCGGGTCTAGCCTATCTGGTAGCCGAGAACTTCATCGGCGTGTCCGCACCGGCCAAGCTGCCCGAGGCCGTAACCAAGAAGTTGCACGCGGCGATCCAGTCCTCGCTCGACGACGCTGCTTTCGCCAAGCGGCTTGCAGAGCTCGGCCTGACCATTCGCAAAATGTCTCAACCTGACTTCACCAACTTCGTCGCGGAGCAGGTCAAAGGTTGGGCCGAACCGGTGAGAGCGTCAGGCGCCAAGCTCAATTGAGCTTGATCGGGCGCAACTTCCGGGGCTTCGAGGCAACGCGGCCCTTGCTGGTCGACACAAGGGAGAGGTCCGTGCGCAACCCTAAAGATTTCTGGGCGGGCGTCATCTATCTGGCGCTCGGCCTCGCGGTTATCTTGCTTGGCCGAAACTATTCGCTCGGCTCGGCCGCACGGATGGGGCCAGGGTATTTCCCAATCGTTCTCGGCGCGCTTCTTGCCCTGTTCGGCGTGGTCTCAATCGCTCGATCGTTCGTGCGCGCTGGCGAGGCGGTAGCAGCAATTGCCTGGAAGCCGCTCGTACTCGTGATCGGTGCGACGGTCCTGTTCGGACTGCTCATGGAGCGGGCAGGGCTGCTCGTCGCGCTTCCCGTGCTGATTGTAGTCAGCGCTCTTGCCAGCCAACACACTCGAGCCGATCTGCAGTCGGCTCTGGCGCTGATCGGCATCGTTGCCTTCTGTGCTCTCGTGTTCGTCAAGGGGCTTGGCGTGCCGATGCCGCTACTCGGCTCCTGGTTCGGCTCCTAGGGACAATGGCCGTGGATGTCCTGTCAAACCTTCTACTCGGTTTTCAGACAGCCATGAGCGTGTCGAATCTGCTCTACTGTCTGATTGGCGTATTCCTTGGAACAGCCGTTGGCGTGCTGCCCGGAATTGGACCCATCGCAACGATCGCGATGCTGCTGCCGATCACGTTCGGACTGCCGCCGGTCTCCGCTCTGATCATGTTGTCCGGCATCTACTATGGAGCCCAGTATGGCGGCTCGACCACGGCGATTCTCATCAACCTGCCCGGCGAATCGTCATCGGTCGTGACGGCCCTCGACGGCTATCGCATGGCGCGGCAAGGCAAGGCGGGCCTTGCGCTTGCAACCGCAGCGATAGGCTCATTCATCGCTGGCAGCGCCGCCACGTTCCTCGTGGCGCTCTTCGCTCCGCCCATGGCGAGCTTGGCGCTCAAATTTGGTCCGGCCGAGTACTTCTCGCTCATGGTCCTGGGGCTCGTGGCGTCGATCGTGCTCGCAAGCGGATCTCTGTTGCATGCGCTCGCCATGATCCTGGTTGGCCTCGTGCTGGGCCTGGTCGGCACCGACGTCAATACCGGCATCGCGCGCTACACTTTCGGCATGCCGCAGCTTGCCGACGGGATCGGCTTCGTCGTGGTGGCCATGGGCGTGTTCGGCCTTGGCGAGATCATCGCCAATCTCGAGGACGAGACCACACGTCCCTCTTCGATCACGTCGGTGAGTGGCCTGCTGCCGACGCGCGAGGACTGGCGACGGATAACCGGCCCCATCCTTCGTGGCACCGCGCTGGGATCCCTGCTCGGCGTGCTGCCGGGCGGAGGCGCGCTGCTCGCTTCGTTTGCGTCCTATTCGCTGGAGAAGCGCCTATCCAAGGAGCCCGAGCGCTTCGGGCAGGGCGCGATTGAAGGAGTGGCTGGCCCCGAGGCCGCCAACAATGCCGGGGCACAAACCTCGTTCATTCCGATGTTGACGCTCGGCATCCCCGCTAACCCTGTAATGGCGCTGATGATCGGCGCATTGATCATCCAGGGCATCCAGCCGGGGCCCTCCATCGTCACCGAGCAGCCTCAGCTGTTCTGGGGCGTCGTCGTCTCGATGTGGATCGGCAATGTGTTCCTGCTGATTCTCAACCTGCCGCTGATCGGCCTTTGGGTCCGGATGATCACGGTGCCCTATCACTTCCTGTTTCCAGCTATTCTCGTATTCTGCGCGATCGGCGTCTACTCGCTCAGCAACACCACGTTCGACGTGTTCCTGATGGCCCTGTTCGGTCTGCTCGGCTATGTCTTCAACAAGCTGGGATGCGAGCCAACGCCCATGCTCCTCGGGTTCATCCTCGGTCCGATGATGGAGGAGTTTCTGCGCCGTGCGCTGCTGCTATCGGACGGTAGCCCGATGGTGCTGATGACCGAGCCGCTGAGCGCCCTGCTACTGTTGATTTCCGGCGGCCTGCTTGCCACGGTGCTGGCACCGAGCGTTCGAAAACGGCGCGAAGAGACATTTGTCGCTGGCGATTGATGCAACAAGGATCGACGCTGGGGATCGGAATTCGGAGCTGCAATGCACATCATCAATCGCCGAGCCTTCATCGGCAGCTCAGTAGCCGGCGCGGTGACCAGCGCGAACGCTGTGCGACCACGCGCACAACCTGCGGGGAAGCGCTTCCGAATGCTGCTGAACACCTCGTTCTCTGGTCCGCAGGCATGGATGCTGCTGGCACAGGACAACGGCTTGTTGGCGCGCGAAGGTCTGGAGCTCGAACTGGTTCATGGCTCCGGCGCCTATACGGCCGCTCCTCGCGTGGCTGATGGTGGCTTCGATCTCGGCTATGGCGACATCAACTCGTTGATCGAGGTCTCAGCGCGCGAACCGTCCAAGGCACCCCTGGCCGTGTTCGTCGCCTTCAATGCCTCGCCATCGACTGTCGCAGTCGATCCGAACGGTCCAGTCAAAGTTCCCAGGGACCTCGAAGGTAAGACGATCCTTGGTCATTCGAGCAATGTGGCGTTGAAAACGTTTGGTGCTTTCTGCAAGAGGGCCGGCGTGGATGCCTCGCGCGTCAGAATCGTCGAAGCGGGTGGCGGCATGCTCGGCATGGTCGAGAGCATGCTCGGGTCTCGTACCGTGCATGGCGTGTTCGGCTACGTCAGCATGGGCGTACCGACGATGGTGACCCCTTGTTCCGACGCATGGTGACCACCCAGTCCGATCGATGGCGACCAGGGTGGCGTGAGAGCGCCGTTGGGTGAAGTTGGTCATCTCAGTGTTGTAACGCGAGGTCAAGCGCGACGCAGCCCGTCCCCGTAGTCAATAGGAGGGACCCGCGCGC
>Ga0247727_10003844_pt1 | contig 32744 bp, 30 predicted proteins | sample WisWelCaveWW1625_FD_202498 | JGI IMG/M metagenome (GOLD analysis project Ga0247727, IMG submission 202498) | Biofilm microbial communities from Wishing Well Cave, Virginia, United States - WW16-25 | ecosystem: Environmental > Aquatic > Deep subsurface > Groundwater > Cave microbial mat | place...
TGATTACAATAATCCCTCCCGGTCCGAAATTGATATAGGCCTCGTCCATGATGCCTGCACTTACAGCTACCTTGCCAATCAGGTATTCCGGGATCCACTCATACCTCAATGCCAGAACATAGGGTATACTCATGGTAGAGGGTTTGTTGCGCCATATTACTCTTGGAATAAACATCGCAGGAATTTGTAAATAAGTTTGCCCCCTCATATAGGGTAGAATTGTAGGAGTGTCCATAACGACTTTGCCAAAAAAGCTTAGATGATCTATCCTAGCAAGTGTCGGCTCTACCAAGGCCTCTCTAGTTGCTGGTCTCTCCTGAAACGCTTCTGTTATCCATGCCCTAGACTTACTCGCCATCTGGCCAACGCCACGAGCTTGAGTGCCCATCCCGCTTGACCATTCTCGAATTCGAAACTCTTCTTTGGCCGCCTGTAGAAAAAGTATCAAAAGGACCGCGCCACAAAGTTTTAGCCATGGTACTTTCCTTGTAACTTCCAACTGTGCGGCAAAGTAAACAACAAGCGGCCACGCTGCCCTGTTAAGCCACCCACTGCCAATACTAATCAAAACAAGTGAGGACAGCCCAATCCAATATAAAGTTTTCTCCGCGGAGTTGAATTTTCTAGCAACGTAAAGATGTGAAAGCACATACACTGCAACCAAACCGCCAGCATCAAGAAGAATACTCCAAAATTTGAAGAAAGCTGAAGGTGCCGCCAAATTTAGAACATTGCCCAAAATAGCGAGCGCTAAATAACAAAACGCGGGCTTAAAAAGCTTTTCTTCTTTAAGACAAAAATTAGGCAAAATGGCCCCCCGAAAACAACTTAAATAATAGTACCCCACTAAAAAGCAAACGAGACCTAGGATAATCAAATGCAAAGTGGCGGAAAGGGTATCTCCTTTAATTTCGACAAACGGCGCGCCTCTGAAAATAACTCTGTCCAAAAACAATGGCGGCACAAAGATGGTGAAATAGTGAACGCCAATTAATTCCATAAAAGGAAAATTATTTTTGTTTCCTTTGAGCCAAAGATAAAATGGCAAAAACGTTAAAAAAGTAATAACAACACCCAAGAATTTATGATAAAAACCCACGAAGGGAGGACTAGATATCCAAAGGACCACTGTCAACAAAGTGACGCCATAAGCATAAAAACTCGCTCTTTTCCTCGACCGAATTCTTATTGCTTTCCGTTTTAGAATATCAACAGTAAGGGGCTGGGTGTTTGAAGTGGCCGTCATCTTGGAGTGACTTTAAAAGTCATTTTTTCGGTGATGAAAAATACAAGATAAGCCACAAAAAATGCGCATAGAAATCCTATTGTGGAAGGGAAAGAACCCTGGGGCATCTTATTAACATACCTTGCGTGAATAAAAACTGAAATTAACACGAGTACAGGAATATGGCTCGCATACAACTGAAAAGACATGTCGCCTATGCCCGCAAAAAAATTCAATGCTCTTCTATAATAAGCAATGGAACGCTTTAATGAAAGGAGTGGGACAAATATCAAAAAGCCCAGGACGGGATACCATAAAATGTCACCCGTCAACGCCACGTTCCTCGGCAGCTGTGCCGCTAGATACGAAGCGCCTAAGAAAATAATTCCTGCAACCCAAAGAGAAATTTTCTGAAATATTTTGGAGAATGATCTTAAATAGCGGCCTACGTATATTTCCGCCAGGAAGGCACCAAAACACCAGTTCCACCAATTCTTAAACACAGGATATAAAGGAAAGTTAACATCCCTTAGCGCGAGAATGGACACCGCTCCCACAAACATAGAAAAGATCATGGCGATAGCACCACCCCAGCGTTTTGATATAAAAAGGTAGACGGGATACAGCATATAAAACCATCCAAGGTGGCCAATAAACCACAAAGCATAATTGGATCCATAAGGTTCTACGAAAAAGGGTTCCATAAAGACAAACGTCCCTAAAACAGATAGGATATTTTTATGACCACCCACCAAGAGAGACCTTGTTTCCAGAGAGTCCGGCAAAGTCACATGCGTATCTGCCAAAATCCTGGACGACAGAAAATCACAAGCAAATGTGATTACAATAGCCGCTGCCAAAATCGGATACAGCTTTTTTAGGCGTTTCAAAAAATATTTAAGGAAAGAAAAATCCAACTCTTTGCTTTGCGACAAACTCTGCGCATACTTTAAGTGAATACAAAAACCGCTTAGCAGAAAAAAAAGCCTGACAGCCACCCATACATAAAAATCGGACATGCTTATCAAAGCATGCCAAAAGCCTTCCCAAATTCCAACGAAAGACAACCATTCGACTTTGGGAAGACCGAAATAAAGATGACGACTCAAATGATGAAAAACAATGCACAAAGCGGCAAGTCCTCTCATGCCGTCAAGGAATCTTAGCCTATTTTTTTGAAGAGCTGCCACCTTGGATCTCTGAACAACTTTCCACCTGTGCCACTGCCTGAATCACTCCCTGAGCAGCACGGTCAACCGAATAATTTGCAATATGTTCCTTTGCGTTTTTCCCCATTTCCTCTACCGAATTTTCTATAATGATTTGATACATTTTGTCCGCAAGTGAACTTGTATCTCCAAATGGAAAGGTAAAACCTGTCTGGCCGCATTTAAGAAGATCGGGCCCACATCCCACTTGGTCTGAAACAATTGCCGGCAGGCCACTTGCCATCGCCTCATTCACTACCAGACCCCAAGTTTCTCGGCCATCCGAAGGCAAAACAAGTACATTGGAAGCAGCATAAGCCTTCGGCATTTCAGTCTGGTTGAGAAACCCTGCAAATGAAACGGGTAAAGAACGCTCTCTGGCAAACTCTTCGCAAGATTTGCGGAGAGCCCCATCTCCAACCATAAGAACATGAACTTTATTATTGCTTATATTTCTCATAAGTACTTTTTCCAAAGCGCGCAGAAAATCCAACGGTCGTTTTTTCCCCTCAAATTTTCCGGCAAATAAAAAAACGATGCTACGCAAGGGAATGCCGAATTCTTGCCGGATTTCGGAAGCGTGTGATATCCATTTCGCTGATTCTTGAGCAAACCACAAATTATCAACAAAATGAGGGCTGAAAATGATGCGTTTAGCTCCATAATGAGTAAAATATCCCTCCGACCATTTTCCTACAGCTAGGCAAGCGAAAAACTTCTTAATAAAATAGGGGTAAATCAATTCCTTCACTGCTCGCTTTAGAAACGACGTGCTTGTGTGAAGGTGGGAATCACTACGTACTAAAAGAGGGGTGTTCGTTTTCCAGCAAGCTCGTATCGCTTGCCACATACTTTTTGTATTCCAACCTTGGATAAGAAATGCATCAAACTTTTCTCTGTTAATGATGTCAACGATCTCAGGTGTATCGTACCCATTAAAATTTAATAGACCAGGGCGCTTAGATTTATTATTCAACCATTGATACCGATAACCAGACATCAAATCAACATCCCAACTAAATGGCACTTCGAACCCAACTCCTTGCTGATCAGGATTTGGGTTGTGACAATAAAACACGAACGGCTCAACCTCTGTCTTTTGCGCCAGATAACGGAACAAAGGGGCGTAGTATTGAATAGGATGGGTACAAAGTATGCCCAATTTACTCTTCATTCAATACCCGAGGTCTTATAGCACCAAATCGGCGAAACCCATCTTGAGGTTATATCGGATACATGTCTGCCTCCCAAATCCATTACTTGATAATCTAATTCCTTCAAATAAGCTCCGACGGAGGATCGCTCATCGGGTCCATGCAGTTCAATAAATAATAAGGGTGAATACTTCTTTAAAGTTTCTAATGCGCCTTTAAGAACTAAACCAGCCGATCCTTCGGCATCGATCTTAATAATATTGGGAGGGCGGCATAGTCCTAACAAAGAATCCAACCTTCTAGCTTCAACTTGCATTTTCTGGGTTGGTCGAGTATTAAAGGTAGGTTCGACATTGTCTATTTTCCCCATCGAGGAACATGATGGATTCCAACAAAACTCAGCGGTTCCATCTTTATCAGTTAATGCGTATTTGTAGGACACCACCCAAGATAAATGGTTAAGATCTAAATTTTTTTGAAGTTGAGTAAAGTTTTCGCCTAATGGCTCAAAGGATACCACACATCCTTTTTCCCTGACTGCCTTGGCAAAAAAGAGACTATATTGCCCGCAGTGAGCACCCACATCATAAACAGTCATTCCATGTTTGATTTTTTTCTTTAAGAACATTTGGCTCTTTTTCTCATAACCCCGAAGGACGGCATGGCCAAGTTGTGGAGTAACATGCACTTTCATGCCCTTACAAGGCCCTATTAAAATAGTCCTGGTAGACCCATAAGGAAATAAGCTCCAAATCAAAAATTTCTTTAACCACTTATCCTTCATCAACCGTCCGTCGAATTCAAAGCACCATCAAAAACACTGGCCAATTTTTTAGTCATATTCCTGGCCGAGTACCTTTCCAAAGCCTGCTGATTGGCATGAGGTTTCGTATAAAACGGGTCCATAATACGTTCTATTGCCTCGCAAATTTCTCTTACCTTTGTCTCAGCTGGCTCCTGACTCGTATAAGTGATAAGCTCTCCAACTCCTGTCTCGTTCATAACAGCGACGACACTGCTGCTTTCGTGGTATATAGCTAACAACGGCCGATCAGCCAGTATAGCTGGATATATCTTGGAAGCTGTATAGTGGGCCTCCGATGATCCCAATGTCAAAATGGCATCTGCTTGAGTTAATAACGTGTTTGCCTGAGTATAAGGAACGCGTTTTGGATGCTCACTAACGACGTCGCCTACGCCAATCTCTTCAGCTGTTGGTACAACAAGGGCTTGTGTCGGATTGGCAGCGTAGGTTGTTCCTATAAAATGAAATCTCATCTTTCGATACAAATCGTAGCGAGTCGATTTTAACTCCTTCACAGCGGCAAATAACGCTCTCAACGTTCCATAAGCTTTCGGAAGCATCGCCCCCACATAAACGAAATTAAAATTGGCGTCTCCTTTTTGAAAAAACTTGTTTTCTGCTGGACGTTTTCTAACAAACTCGAAATCTGACATCTCCGCTCCATAAGGAATGCTCGTAAATTTTTCTTTTTGAAGAAATAGATGGCGATTGCGGATCCCCTCATTGGTCCCTTCAGAAACAGCTACAATCCGACTAGCATCTCTGATAGCAAAAGGCTCAAGCCACATAGCCATCTTTCGAAACCAATAAGCCTTAGTCCATGGAGGATCGTTCTCTCCCAAAGACATAACCCACGGGTCGATATAATCCAATACGTAAGGAATCTTGAGAGCTTTTTTTATGATGGGTCCTATCAAAAAGGTGTGCCACGGCGGTCCAGGAATAAAAAGCAGATCTATTTTTTGATTCTTGCAAATCTTTTCTGCGGCTTTCAGTTGATGCCAGAACGACCGAATTCCAAGATCACCTATCCCCAATTTCCTTGTCCACTTGGCAGGCAGAGCTTTGGTACGTACAACCTCAAGAGTTTCAGAAGTCAGCTTAGCAAATTCCCAATCTAAATCTTCTTCCAGAAACTGGGACTCAACTGTTAGAACAATCGGCTTCCAGCCAAATTCCTCCAAGTGATTAGTAAAAAATCGGATACGCTGAGCGGGTGGATAGCTGCTCGGAGAAAACTGTGGTGCGATAATCAAAACCTTTTTTAACACTCGTTGAGTAAAAGATTAGCTAGCTTCTGAGCTTGTGCGGGATAAGCGTATAACTCGGCGCGCTTCCTCAAGTTGGTTGGTTCGACGGCAATTTTCTTATCCAGGAACCGCTGCATGATTTTTGATAAAGCCACAGGAGAAGCACCATCCGCAAGAAAATCTCTGCCAACTTCCCCCATCACTTCAGGAATGGAACCAATGGGAGTAGCAATAACCGTCGTGCCGCTCGCATAGGCTTCCAAAATGACCAGTCCAAAGCATTCTAATGCTCTTGTAGGTAAAACAAAACAATCCGACGCTTGATAACATAGAGGAAGCTCATCGCTGGAGATCCTACCAATAAAAAAAACCCAACCCTCTAAATCAAGCTCCTTTACTAAGGTTTCTAATGCGTCTTTTTCCGATCCCACCCCTCCAATAATAAGCCGGCATTTATATCCCTGTTTCTTAAGCATTGCTACCGCCTCAATAAGGTTATCCAGCCCCATTCTAGGAACCAATCGACGAAGGCTAAAAAAAAGAGCTGCATTCGTGTCCCATATCTTACCCAGTCTTTTGCGAACTGCATTTTTATCCCCGCAAAGGGGGAATTTTTCCAAATCAACCCAAAGGGGACATACAAACCCCTTACTTTTTACCTCATTCCCATAATCCCGTATAATCTCATTCAAGGTAAATCGTGAATCCGTTTGAATGACATCCGCTTTTTGATAGGTCCTGCACTCAAGAAACTCAAGAACTTTGATAGAAAGCTTCTCCTTTAATGTGGGCAAACGATAACCCTTTTTTAAACCGTTAGTCCCGAAGCGGACACCCCAGTCTTCTATCTTCTCTTGGACAAACGGAGAATGCACACTGTAAGCGGTTTTGACATGAGATCCTTTCAAGCCTTGGAGCACACCGAGAAATTGGAGCGGTTCATGTCCATTTACAAAGTCAATTTCGTGTTTGGAGGTAATTGTGGTTGCTAGCTTTCGGCTTCTCGACAAATGACCCAAAAGATTTGCCAGACTTGGAGATTTAGCGCGCGGAACGGGATAACGCCATACCTCAACACCTTTATAGTTAGTGGGATTTTCAGGGAAACTGTCTTTAGACCCTGAGATATAAAAAACCCGATGTCCCTCTTTGGCCAAAAACTCGGCGAATTCAGTAGCAACCTTATATGCGCCGCCAAAGATTTCATGATTCCAAGCACCCGAGGCAACGATAATCCCTTTTTTCGTACCACTGGACACTATTTAACCTTATGATTTATTTCATCAATGACTTGGAGTAATCTGTCCTTTTCCATATCCCAATTAAATTTTTCCTCGGCCAGCTTCCAAGATCTACGTTTCATGGTCACGAGTTTGTCTTCCTCTATTAACGCATTGACTTGATTTGCCAATCCAACATAATCCCCCGGTTTATAAACAACACCAGCCCCTTGAGCTTCTTCCATGATCTCACGCTGACCAGGGGTATCAGTTACTACAATCACAAGTCCGGCAAGCAGATAAGTAAAAATCTTGTTGGTAACTGTCAGTAGCCTATTTCTACTTACCGGTTGTTCAAGTGCCAAACCGAAATCGTAAGAAGCCGCGTCACGAACCAAGTCCTCAGCATAAATGGGCGGAAGGAAGTGAATGCAACCTGCTACATTCAAGCTGTTACCTAGATTGCACAGCTCTTCCTTAGCATTTTCATGAATCCTCCCACGGAGATAAAGGTCGATTCTTTTCTTAAAAAGAGACATCGCCTTTATAAAGTCTTGTAGTCCTCTGTCAAGGCCCACCACATGAGAAAACCAATAAGCTGAATAAGATTCATTTCGTTGTGAACGTTGGTCAGGAGAGAGCAATCCATCACGATAACAGAGTGGAAAAACATTATACAGGACGACTGGTCTTTTAATGCCCAGTGATTCGACTAGAGCATCGGCCATAACTTCGGAAGTACAACTTACATAATCACAAGCGGAAATATATTTGTTAATAAGGTAGTCTTTCAGACGTTGCAACGCGTGATCTTGAGTAAGGTAGGAATCTTCGGAAACATGAAAGTCTTCCATATCAAAACCAAGAAGTCCTTTATTTTTCCTCGCGGCTTGGGCCGCAACTGGCAAAGCTTGTAGATTGTGGGCTATATAGAAATCGGCGGGCTCCTTTAGCGCTTCTTTAAGCGTCTCAGAAAAATATCGGCAAAAAGCTTTCTCCGCAATTCCTAACCTAAGATCAATTCCAGAAACTCCGTAGAAGAATTTCTGTCGCAAACCTGAAATGGCCCACCGCACCCTGCCTTTTTTATGACTCTTTTCGAAATTGATCCTCACGCACTTCCATCTTCTGGACGCCAAAATCTTTTCATCATCACACGCCAGCTCCGGGTGGTTGTCAATGGCTACCACTCGGACCTCATGTCCCGCCCCACAAAGAACATCAGCTTCTTTTAGAATACGCGGGTTATACGAAACATGAGCGTTTGTAATGAGACATATTTTCATCCACGGAGACCTTGCACTATTCTCTTTCCTAAACTCACGATATTTTCTGTTATTTTTATCCCCAAGAGCCCCGTAATAAATCTTAAAATTACGGGGTACAATTTACTCCCGGGCCAAAAGTTTGGTCTGAGTCTATGAATTTTACACACGGTGTCGGCGAATAGCTGTGAGTCCACACGATAAAAAGCCCTGGCAGCCGACCAATACTGCTCCGATATAAGTTGTTTTCTAATATCAGTCAGATTTTTTCTTTTGTCGAGCTCCTGAGCTAGCTGATCAAGGATTGAACAACGATTGTAGGCATATTTTAGATGTGAAGACTCCGTTATTTGTGCGGCGGCATGAATACGATATTTCCCTACCAAAATAGGACAATAAACAAACATTGCTCCCGAGAGAGCGATTTTTAAAATAAAGTCAAAATCCTGAAGGCACTGCAAATCAGAATTCCAAAAAATCCCTGATATGGCTTCCCTCCTCAACAAATAACCAAAAGGAGCAACCCACCACTGATCAGAAAGCAGCGAAGTAATTGGGTCGTGCGTGTCCCCCATAATCCTAAGAGGTCTTTTGCCTACCCTAGGATCATTTAGATCACCCATGAACTGCCAATCTCCATAGCAAACGGCCGCTCCACTTTTTTCCAACAAATCTACCTGAGCCTTGAGACTATCGGGCTCCAAGAGATCATCCGAATCAAGAAATTTAACGTACCGCCCTTTCGCTTCTTCTAATCCGCGGTTTCTGGCAACACAGGCGCCTTGGTGATCCTGCCGGATTACATCAATTTTGTTGTCATATCGGCTTTCCAAAAGCTGCGCTGTCCTGTCAGTGCTGCCGTCATCAACCACCAACACTTCCACAATCACCCCTTCTTGATCTAAAGCGGAGCTTACTGCTTCCGCGGTCAAAACCGGCCGATTCCGCGTAGGAATAACGATAGAAACGTCGGGAGACACCGAGGAGATATTATTGATTTTCCATATTAAATACCTGCTGCGTACGGGCTACCATAAGCCACCGCCAAATTGCCGGGCTTGTTTCTTGTAAACACTGAGGCTTATCAATTGACTCTTTGAGTTTTCTCAAGCCAGAAACGCAAACCCATGAGCGCAATGTTGAACTTACCTGTTCCAAAGCGTTTTCCGCCGCCGGCCGGAGAATACCCGCCAGCCACGACGTTTGTGGAGGAGCAAATCCTATCTTACGGCGAGATGTTCGTACCGGCTCAGGGAGCAAACCTGCCATTGCTTCACGGAGTATCGCCTTCGTAGCGCCGGGTTGTAGCCGCACTTCCGGACCAAGTTGCCACAACCATTCAACCAACGTGTGATCCAAATAGGGTAAACGAGGTTCTCGACTAAACCACATCGCGTTTCGGTCGCCAATTTGCAGAAGTCCCGGCAATGAACTATCAAAAAGATCGCGAGTTTGTACAGAATCTAAATTAGCTTCAACGAGAGTCCAGCGAAGGGGGGCATAGACATTTTCGACGGCTGAACTGTGATTAACGCCAAGCGCTTGCGCCTCTTTCCGCCAAAGTACCGGTGAGAAGACCAAACGGTTCAGAGAATATACCGCTTGCTGCCAACGAAGCGGTCCTTTCCCGATAAGTTCCCTGCCCTCCTGTTGCATGCGCATCGCCTGTTGGAACCTCAGACCTTTGGCCAGAGCCAATATCCTTGAGCTATAGTGCCAAGGGTAACCACCCAACAATTCATCGGCACCTTGACCATCCAATAAAACCGTAACCCCATATTGTTGAGCTAGTCTCATTACGCAAAATTGTGCGTAGTAACTTGCCGCGCCACACGGCATCTCTTGAGCTCGAACAAATTCATCCAGATCAGCTAGAGCCCCTGCGTCACTGGGTTCCACCACGTAGTTAACAACTCCCAAATTTTCTATAACTTGTTTCATGCTGCGAGTCTCATCCAGCTCCCAACCAGGGAATTGAGCGGAAAAAGTCTGTAAATTTTTAGCACCTAGTTTTTTTACTAAAAGTGCTGCAACAGACGTGGAGTCAAGGCCGCCGGATAGACTAGTGCCAACAGGAACATCCGATCGCAACCTGAGGCGCAAAGACGAAGTAAGTCTCTCACGAAACTCATCTACCTCCTCGTTGCTAATCGGTCCACGAGGTCGATTGTTTGGCTCAGGTAAATTCCAATACTTTGAAAATATTCCTTTGCCATCAGCTTCGATCGTCAACTGCTCATGAGGCAACAGCTGATCAATATCTTGAAAAATTGTGTGCCGGCCATATTGTGTGCGTGCTGGCAGCATCCAATTGAAAAACACGGGGCCAAAAAATCGCCGGGGCATGCCAGTAAATGACCAAATCGAGCGGACTTCAGAACCAAAAATCCAAGTGTTATTTCTTTTTGCAAAATAGAGCGGGCGCTCGCCGAACCTATCGCGTGCCGCGAAAAGTTTTTTCTTTTTCTCATCCCATATCAAAAAAGCAAACATACCATTTAAACGCTCCAGGCAATTTTCACCCCACTCAACATACGCATGAAGCAGCACTTCTGTGTCACTTTGGGTTTGAAAATGATGACCCGCGGCCACGAGTAAGTCACGGATTTCCAGATAATTGTATATCTCCCCATTAAAAACGATCACAAACACAGGAGATCCTTTCTCATCATGTAAGATCATGGGTTGCAGCGCAGCATCCGACAAATCCAAAATCGCCAGCCGACGATGACCAAATGCAACATAGGGAGGGCCTAACTCGATCGGACGTTGCCAAAAGCCACTCCCGTCAGGCCCACGATGCTTCATCGTTTCTCTTGCCTCCATCAAAAGAGATAAGTCCGCAGGCTTGGCATTGCCCAAATATCCTATTAATCCGCACATAATTTTCTAATTAAATAAAAGGCACAAAATCTGATATTATGTACCGCAAGTTTCGTGGCCTCTCTCCTATTTTCTTGGCGGGCACCCCACCCACAACGGTATAAGGCTGCACATCTTCTGTCACAACAGCGCCTGCGGCAACCACTGCTCCTTCTCCAATCGTAACCCCAGGCAAAACAACCGCCCTACAACTTACCCGCGCCCTGTTTCCAATAGTTACTTTTCCACCATTGCATCCAAAATCAGGATCGCGTAGATCGTGTTGGAGCATCCATACCCAAACGCCGGTACTAAAATTTACATTGGAGCCTATCTCAATCCCTAGACGACCATCTAAAATTACGCCTTCTCCAATCGCAGTATGCTCACCAATTGAAATTAACGAAGGCGCCCAAATCGTAGCACCGCCATATATTTTTGCATCGTTAGCTATTTTCATGTTAAGTACATGACGATAAATAAAAAGGCGAACTTTCATGGAAGGTATAAAACCAACATAACGTATAAAAAGCCACCCCAGTCCTTGCTTAAAAGCTCTGAACTTCTTCAAAACCCAATTGTCGGTATTAACCATGCTTTTGTTGGATATCGCCCCGGGAAAGTACTTCTTCTAAAGATTTGGCTGCGTTGCTCCATGTGTAAGGAATTTCGAGTGTGCCAATCGATTCATAAATCGACCGGAGTTTCTTATCATTCTGCAATAATTCCAAAAGTCGCTCTTGAAATTCCGAAATATTATCTGGATCAAAAAATACCACTCCTCTGGGATAGGTTTTACGAAAGACTTCCAAGTTGCTCGCTAAACAAGGCGTCTTAGCCCATAAGGATTCTCCAACAGGCATTCCAAAACCTTCTTGCATACTGGGGCAAACAAATAACTTTGACCGGGTAAGAAAATGCCATTTTTCCTGCTCAGTAATAAAACCATGGAAAATGACACGGGATTTGAAAGATTTTGCTATGCTCTTCAAGCGCGATTCATCGGGACCTACACCGGCAATATGCAGCGTCCAATTAGGTGGAACTTCTTTAAACGCCTGAATCAACCTATCGACTCTTTTATGGGGGTGCAATCGACCCACATAGATAACCCAATCCTGACGCTCTTTCCATTCAAGGGGTTTTATTTTAAAAGATGGCTCGACTCCCGGAAAAATAGGTACACTTACATTATCTAATCCTAATTCACAAAGCGATTGAGCCGTCACAATAGAAATGGGCAGATTAACGTCCGATCGCGTCCAACATTCTTCGAATTGGCTCCAAACCTCAGCATGCTTGCCATATGGCCGCTCAGCCAACATTAACGATGTCTCAAAAATAAAATGACCTATTTTAGATTTGAAGTTTTTTCGCCAGGAATCCACCAACAGTGACGGCTGCCATTGATGCCCAAGGATCCAATCAGGACGAAAATTATGAAGCCGAGACCGAACAATAGTCTGCAACCATAGATTACGCAATATCTTATTAAGACGACCTATGCCGCGTATCTTTGTTTTAAAAAAGGGCGGCGTAATAACACGCATTCTCTCTTCCGAAGCAATCCACAGGAGGGGCGTAAGCCCTACACAAAAAATCTCGTGGCCTCGCTTCGCTAAACCTTGGGCGAAAAGTTGGACTGCACGCGATCCACCACCAGCCACATCATCTTCACACAGGAACATTACACGCATCGAACACTTAAGATGCTGCGCAAAACTTCTATATCAGAAAATTGAACCGCCTTTGAAATTCGCCACCGCCGGCTCAGCGCCATTGGAAACAGCCTAATAGCCTTTAAATAACCAATAGCCAATTCCTTCTGCCCCATTAAAAGCGATCTTAAAATACGAACTGGCAGCAAAAACAAAAATCCAAGAAGAAACAATGGGTCACCTATGTTTTTAGCGATAAACAGCGTATGATTTCGGGCAAGCAGCTGTTCTCGCTGCGCTCCGGTATGCGATTCTGAAAAACTTGCGCCAACCCTGTGGTAAGCAATTGCCGCTGGCTCATATATAACTTTCCAACCATGCTTCCAGGCTCGATAAGAAAGATCCGTATCCTCATAGTAACCAGGCCAATACAAACGATCAAAGCCGCCCAACTTGACAAACATATCTCTTTGAAAAGCCGCGGCACCGCCACAAGCATCAATCGTTGCACAAACATGCTGGACATCTAGTCGCCAATCTTGATAATACCAACAACGGAAAATTTTCCCGACCCGCTGTCCAGTGGTCACCCTGGTTCCGTCCCAATTAAAAATACGGGCTGTACAAGCAAAAACTTTCGGGTCATCAAAATGCCGCATAAGCGATGAAACGAATTTCCGATCAAACCTCATGTCATTGTTTAAAAGAATCACAATATCCTCAGCTCGTTTTGCTACAACGGGATTTAGGGAATAAAGGAACTCATTTTTTTGGCTTTGCACGAGAGAAACATCAGGAAAGTGTTTTTGAACCCAATCTTGACTTCCGTCTGTACTACCGTTATCCACTAGAATTACAGGCGTGTTTTGTCTATATTCGTCGGCTGCGTCAATCACGGTGCTCAGACAGAGATGAAGGTGTTTAAGGCCGTTGTAATTTAATACTATCAGGCACGCGCTTCTTAATGTCTCAGGTTGATTAGTGAGCACGTCGAGCCACTGCAAGGATATAAAGTGAACTCTTCATTCGTTTTTTAGAGCTTCGAGCTTTGCTTCAGGAAACAGATCCCAATTGGGTGTTGATCGGAGACCACCGCATTGGATACGGTACGGATAGCTGCCGCGTTGTAACAAAGAACGAAATTTAGAGGTTCCTTTCGGAATCGACCGCCAGATATTAAAGCTTCGAGACCATCTAAATTTGAACAAATCTTTGAGCATTTCTATCATGCAATTCCGCGTCACATTGTGCAGTGCTTGGCGACGTTCTGCCCCATTAAGCAAGCAATCGCTATCCATAAGTGGTTCGATCATTATTCGAATATGCTGCCGCAAGACATCGGGCTTATGCGACCCATAAATAAACTCTTGTTCCCCATGGCTTCTCCAGGCAACAAGACCAAACTCGGCTAAAACCGTAGAATAAAGACCGCAAATTTTAAACCAAAGCAATGCGTCACTAATGTTAGGAAGTGGCTGGAATCCATTCATTTGATCAAAAATAGATTTCCTGATAAAACTTGCGGTTGGCGTAGTGGTAAAAAGTCCCGGACCTAGATAATGGGCACGAAACGCATCTTCCGGCGAAAGGCAAACAGGGGCCACCCAAGCAAGATCCAAAGGCGAGGTAAAAGCAACCGCTGCTTCTGGAAACTTTTCCATTAAGAAAACGAATGTCTCTAAGCATCTTGGGAATAAAAAATCATCCGCATCGCAATACTTAAGATATTTTCCCTTGGCTAAACTTGCAGCTTTGTTGCGGTTTGGATAGTCGCCCAGGTTTTTTTCATTAACGTAAACCTTTATCCTTGTATCATATTCGAATGAACGAGCGATAGCGACTGTATCATCAGTGGAATTATCATCAAGTATAATCAACTCCCAGTTCTTATAGCTTTGCACTAAGACACTCTCAATCGCGTAATGAATATATTTCTCTCTATTAAAAGCCGTCATAAGAACACTAACGAGCGGCCCAGTGTTATTGGATTTCATTTTTCAAAAACCTTCATATCGAAGTCTGTCCGCCGGGCCATTGAAGCACACCAATCCCGTAACCATCTTGATTGAAATCTTCGATAATCTCCTGACACAATTTCCCGTATTCACGTTTTATTTCAGACCAAAACTTAGGCACCTGACCTACATTACTGCAAGAATACTTCCCAAAGCGCGTCGTAGAATCAGGAACAATATCATGAAAGGCAATAATACCCCTTTCTTTAACAAGAGGACTGTATAGCTGAAAGTCTCTAGCAACCCCATCGTATGAGTGATCACCATCAATAAATAGAAAATCAATGGCTTGATTAGAAAACAAGCGCTTCACAAGAAAAACCGACCGTTTATCATGGGAATCTGCGCGAATGCAAGTTATGACTTGGTCATCTCCTGCAAAATTACTAAAAGCTATTCGCTGAGGAAGCGAACATTTTATATCAAGAGTAGCTATCTTGGCATCACCAGCAGCGCATTGAGCAAAAAGGAATGTCGTTCCTCCATTTGCTGATCCAATTTCACATATATAATGGGGACGCCTTGCATTCAATAGGTCCATAAGCCTAAGAATTTCGGTTCTTTTTTGTGCGGGAGCAAATATTTCAAAAGATTCCACTACCCGAAAGACATCTAAAAATGATTTAGAACTTGCTAAAGCTCTCAACTTTTTTGCTTGTGCAGGAAGACGACAGAGCTCATATATCCAGTCAACTAAACAAAAAGCCCTCGGCGTTTTAAAATGCAGCTCACGATAAATCTTTCTAAAATTATTTAAGTGCACATTCCCTCCTTGATCATTTTATTTCTAAAGTTCTTATAACCCCTCTTATTTTCCGAATTCCAATGGATAACCAATTGGGCATCCATGGAAGATCAAGCCTGCTTCGCTCTAGAGGAATATTTGGCACCGGCCCAGAATAAGAACCCAGCCCTCTAGCTTCTTGAAAAAGACGGTAATAGTCATCCGCCATTCTTTCTACCGTAAATCGTGAAGAGATGGTGCGTTGTGCTGCTACCCCCAGTTCTTTTAAACGAGACTTATCATTTGCCAATTCAATAATAATTCTACTCATTGCTGCTACGTCTCCCTGAGGAACGATAAAACCATTCACGCCATGTTCAATCGCATCAGAAGCCGATCCGAACTCCATTACCACCGGCACAGCGCCCTGAGCCATTGCCTCTAAAAGAGCATTGGGAAACCCCTCGCTACGCGAGAAAAGTAAAAAAACATCGGCTTTCGCCATCGATTTCCATACCGCCTCAATAGGACATACCCCACAAAATTTAACATAACCTTTAGCTATAAAGCGGGTCAGTATGGTTTCAAGTTCCTGCTGGCCAGGGCCCTGACCAATTAGGCATACCTCAAAGGTAACCGACTGCTGCTCCAATAACGTAAGTAGCTCTGGAAGTTGATCTAATCCTTTAATAGCCGTGTCAAGTGAACCTACATATAATAAATGAACTGTCGATGATAAAGTAGAAGCCCTTAACAACGGTTCCCAAGAGACGCCTGTTGGAATATAACGTATATTCTTGTCTGCTCCTAGTAGTTCAATCAGCTTTGCGCGAACGGCTGTGCTGGTCGCCACATGGAAATCAATTATGCCTGCAAATTTTTTTGCAATATTCATATAATGAGCGGTTGCGCCACTGGCGACAGAAACAATCCTAACCCCTTTCTGTCGCAAGCGGACTGCCAAATGGCACTCCAAAGGCTCGCCATTCAATAACAAAACATCGCATCGGCCATTAACCAAGTGCTCAAGCTGGTGAAGGGTATTGTAAGGATTAGCAAACGGGTGATGATGAACCCTAAAATTAGGACCATGGTAAACAGGTTTATAGACCTCCCTTCCGCGGCCAAAATCGATCCAAAAAAGCTGTACTTCTTCTCTGTGCCGCTCGCGCAGGGCGTTGCACAGCCTAACCGCACGAACAACATGGCCTCCTAAAATCATAGGCAAAAAAGCTGCGGAATGGGTCATGATCGAGCTCCCGGGCGAATGCATTGCATTGGCTGCGATCGGTCTATCCAAATTCTCCACCAGACCGCCAAAACCAGCAGAGTAAAAAGTTGATAAGCATGGTCCTGTTTGCCTTGGACATGCGCTTGGATAATATGTTCAACCATCGACGACCGGAACAAGCCGCATTTTTTTAGAAAATCATGATTTACATATTCAAGAAGCACAGGCAATAGCGGCCCACGAAACCATGCCTCTAACGGTAACACAAAGCCGGCCTTACGACGTCTGAGAATGCGCCCAGGCAGTATCCCATCCAAACAACGCCGTAAGATATACTTAGTTTGATGTCCCCGCAGTTTAAAATCGGCTGGAATACGTAAGCAAGCGCGGATCATTTCAAGATCCAATAGGGGAACACGAACCTCAAGCGAATGTGCCATGCTCATGCGATCTACCTTCACAAGCATGTCATTGGCCAAGTGAAAACGAAAATCCATGTGAAGTTGCTGTTCTAATGGGCTTAACCAATCAGGGGTATCGGACAAAGTGGATGCATAATCATCGATCGGATCATCGCCGTTTACCGCATTTCTCATATAGGAACTATAAAGCAAACCCTTCTCTTGTAAGGTAAAGATCTGACGCCAACTGCAATGATCTCGCAGCGGACCTTGCTCTGCTCCAGAAACAAAGCGTCTGGCAAGCATGCTAAAACCGTATTTATTTCTCGAAATCGGCAGAGATTGGACTAACGGAGCAATCAAATTCCTCCGTAATGCACCAGGGATTAAGCGATAAGTCGGTGCAAATCTGCTGGCGCGATAAGTGTCATAACCCGCTAGAAGTTCATCACCGCCGTCCCCTGATAAAGCAACCGTTACATGCTTACGCGTCATCTGAGATAAAATAAATAAAGGAATCATGGAGGCATCGGCAAAAGGCTCTTCGGCATGGGAAACCAAAATAGGGAGAAGATCCGCCACACTCGGATGCAACACCTCTGAAGTGAATTCCGCACCTAGAATTTGGGCCACTTCACGGGCGAATGGGCTTTCGTCAAACGTAGGCTCGTCAAAACCAATACAGAATGTTCGCACTTTTGCACCATTCCCGCCCCGCATACCCCAAACGACGGCGGATGAATCAATCCCCCCGCTTAAAAAGGCCCCCAAGGGAACATCGCTAACCATTTGGCGGCGGATAGCGGCTTTTAGCTCTTGCCGGAGTAACTCAATTGCATCCGCTTCTGAAAGATTTGGTGGGCTATCAGGATAGGGCATTCTGTAATAAGAACTAATTTTAACTTGACCATTTTCCACCAGCAAACTGTGCCCAGGAAGAAGTTGTTTAATGCCGACAAAGCCCGTTCGCGGCGCTGGCGTGTAACTGAAAGAGAGAAAAGAATCGATTGCCGCAAGATCCGGTTGTCGTGCCACCGCCGGATCGGCTAAAATAGCCTTAATTTCTGACCCAAAGCGAAGCGTCTTTCCATCGGCATAATAAAAAAGTGGCTTAATACCCACTGGATCACGTGCTAACCAAAGGCGCTTTCGAACCGAGTCCCAGATCGCGAAAGCAAACATTCCGTTTAGACGATGAACGGCCTCTATCCCCCATTCCAAATACGCCTGCAAAATCACCTCCGTGTCGGTCTCAGAACGAAACCGTCGCCCTTTCGATTCCAAGAGGCTCCGAAGTTCCCGAAAGTTGTAAATCTCTCCATTAAACACAATCCAGCATTGTTTGGTATCATCTGCCATTGGTTGTTTCCCGCGTTCGCTTAAATCAAGAATGGAAAGACGCCTGTGACCCAAAGTGATCGGGCCTGAAAAAAATACCCCTGAGTCGTCAGGACCTCTGTGTGCAAGACTATCTGTCATTCGTTGACAGATCTGAGCATCCACTTCTTTACTCAAATCCGAATAATGAAAAATTCCAGCAAAGCCGCACATGTTTGGTTTACTTTTCCACGGCTAAATTTTTGTTAGAATGCGCAAACAACACCAAGGATAAACCAAAGAACGACCCTAAAAGAGAATCCGTCAACCAAGCTATTCGTGGCAACCATCGATCCGACAAGCGCATCTGTAAATTAACCAAAGAATCATTAAGTCCCGCATTGCGGCGAATGCAGTTGTGAACCCACCAGCCAATAGCACCTACCGCATTTATATAAAAGCATTCCTCAACCACCCACCCACTCTTCACCGCGGTCCTAACAAGAGAACTACGCGTGTAACGACGGTAATGTCCAGCCTCCCTGTCCATCCGTCCATAAAGGAACGGATGCGCTGGAACAAGAAGTGCAAGCCCCCCCCCTGGAACAACCAAATGACGCAACCACTTCAACGACTGAATATCATCACGAATATGTTCCAGCACGTTCACACAGAAGATACTATCAGCATGGAAGTCCCGGCAAGCCAAAATACTTTCATAATTGTTCAAATCCAAATGTGTAATTTGTAATGAAGTGGTAGGTAAACGTACCCTTATTCTCCTTAGACACTCATCGTCGACATCCGTGGCAAGAACAGAGCCTCGATCTAAGAGCCGCTCTGTATAATTTCCATAACCAGCGCCTATTTCTATAATGCGGTGTCCAAGTCCCTTCGAAAGCTTTGAGTAGAGATAACGCTGGTAGCACTTCATCTCGGGCATTGCCCAGCTCATCGTAGAACAGCCTGTCGGTTCAAAAAGGTTTTGCACTATGTTGTTTCCTATCGTCTACCGCGCGTAAGTCACGTTCATGAAATAAAACCGCAAGAAATCCCAAGCCTAAAATAATGGCCCCACTACTCATGGCACAAAGGCCCGGTAGTGCCAACAGCCAAGACCAAAACCTAAAAGATAAAATCGTAAAGATAAATCCGAATAACGAAAAATTCCAGCAAAGCCACACATGTTTAGTTTACTCTCCCATGGCCATGTCTTAAAGCAGATAACCGCTGCCAACGCTCGAACAAAGCAACTACTAGAAATGCCGGGAAAAAAATGCTCGCGGGACTCACGTATCGAATTAGGGGTTGCTCCACAAGGACCGTTAGTAAAATCTTACTGAATGCGAAGCTACTGGCGACAAACATGATCATGTTAAATTCCAGGAAGTAATCTTGTCTCTTAATTAGCTTTAACTCAGGTTTTAAAAAATTAGCTTTAACATGCTGAATAACATAGACAACATGAGTCATAACTAATAGCAAAAACAACGTTACAAACATGTAATTTCTCGCTAAAGCCTCGATTATTCCCGAGCGGAATGCTTTCAAAACCCAAGTGATGTAAAGCGTCGGCCGAGTTTTGATAATCGCAAGAGAAATTTCAAATAATTTCTTGTTAATCACCATATTGTTTTCACCACCACTTGATAGTTCTTTAGCTGTCCGCCAGTAAAGCAACCACGCCGTTGTGTTGTACATTTGCTCCATAACCTGGCGGTTTAACCTATTATTGCTATCCAAAGGTGATTGCCAATCGACCATCTGTTTTCGCCTCTCAAGCACGCCGACTGCAAGTGGCTGCAAATCCCTAGGAAGGTTTGGAACAAGGTCCTCAGTAAGAAACTGACCTGCAATACCCACGATGTTGTAACCGTCAAATGACACCAGCCCAAAGTGACCAAGACAACTCCACGAAAAGCAGAAAAAACAAAAAAAGGAAAAACACAAGCCATGATAAGTCCAAGGCCAACACGCTTGAACTGGTATCTAGACTTTGTCAGCAACTGTATAGGCCACGCTGTGAGCAAACCTAGTAAAGGCAGTAGTGGAATTAAAAAAATATAGTCGGGTCGACATTGATATGTAAAAAATAAAAAAAACGTCATTGCTAACCACGCAAACAAGTTGCGTGGATTACAAACAACCAAAAACAACATTGCAATAGCAAGAATAGCCAATGACAAAGCAAGGATATCCGGCCCTACTCCTTGTGCTTCTCGAAAGAAGAAATCGCTGTAAAGCAAACTGCTTGAAATAGCCATAGCTAGCCAGTCTAAGAACCCCAACCGACGTAACGTCATATAGAATATAAATACTGTGCATATATAGACAACAAAATGACAAATTGGCAGCAATTCAAACGACGGCGACAGCACCTTTACGCATTTCAAAAATACGGGGTAACCTAACGTTCTAGTGTGAGACAAAACTTCCTTCAAGGGTGCCGACCCTAAAGTAGAGCTCAATGCCAAATACCCCCCCCCGAATCATGTCCCACAACCACCTTCAGTTTTCCTGAAATCTGGAAAATCACGATTAAAAATAGGCTTTGGAAAGCCAACCAAAAAAATGGCTTCTTTACAATACCTTTCATAATTTCGAATTTTTATCCTCTGTCATGCGTAATTCTCGCTCATGCAACAAAACCGCAAGGAATCCCAAGCCTAAAATAATGGCTCCACTACTCATGGCACAAAGGCCCAATAGTGCCACCTGCCAAGACCCAAATCTAAAAGACAAAATAGTAAAGATAAGGGAAGCTAAAAAAAACGGGAGGGATAACAGCAAAAAAATCTTGATCGGGTTGTAACGCAGGATAACTTCCACGATAATCTGAGTTGCCCGCAAAGTATCTCGAAAATAATGTACTTTGGAATGACCTGAGCGTTCCCTATAAGAAATAGGAATATAATCTACGAAATAATCATTAAGCATATAGACCAAGGTAACGGTGGTTGTGAATGAAAAACCGGAGCTGATGTACGGAAAAAATCTAATAACATTGCTGCGACGGAAAACTCGAAAACCGGAATTAATGTCGGGAATTCGGCGTCCCGTTGTAAATTCACTTAACACCTTAAACAAAAACCGTCCAAGTCGCTTAGACAACCTGCCGCTATATTCTGAGCCTGTGCGGGCTCCTACTACCATATCAAACTTTTCGGCACGTTTTATCATCTCAGGCAACCGGTCAATAGGGTAAGTTCCATCCGCATCGAGAATGGCCACAAGGTCATAACGAGCATTCCAAATACCGTTCTTAAGACTGCGGCCATACCCCAAATTTTGCAGGTGCGTGATCACCCTAGCTCCACGGGATCCAGCGCTTAAAGCGGTTCGGTCAGTGGAACCATCGTCTACGACCAGAATTTCATGTTCAATTCCAACTTGCGACAATACGGATTTCACTGAATCAATAGTTTGGCCAATGGCTTCTTCTTCGTTATAAGCAGGTATGATTACGGTCAACATAGCTTCGGCGCAGGCAGTTGTCCCTCACGAAATAAAGTTAGGTGGTGCTTATACACGGAGTTAATTCCAACAAGAAGATCCGTTTTGCATCGAATACTCAATTCTCGCCAAATTTCAGAACGGAAAATAAGCTTCGGAGGTTGCTTTTGACTAACCGGGCTCTTTGCGCTAATTATCTTGGGGTAGTGTTTCGCTATTTGTGAAAAAATGCCCACTATTCTTGCGATTGAACACGGTTGCTCAGAAGCAAATATCTTTACAACCCCAGTCGCATATCGACGGTTTTCAGTATTCCGATTTAACACTTCGACGCAGGCTAAAACGTGCTCCGCACAATCTTTGACGAAAAAATAATCTCTGATCGTGTCCAGAGGAACATAAATATGCACCGGCTTGTGATAAATAAAGCTCCACGACATGTGAGAAATTAGACCTTGAGGCTTTTGTAGGTTTTGCGTAAGACCATAAAGATTTGAAATCCTTCCTATGAGATAAGAAACACTCGGCCTTGTAGCTGCCCAATCGCGAAGCAAGTTCTCCTGTTGCAGCTTATTCCAACCATACTCGGAAATAGGCAAACATGGGGAACTTTCCGTAAGTATGGGATCAGGGCTTTTCCCATAAACTCCACCCGCTGAACTTGCTAGAAATATCACTCCTGGCGAAGAAAAATTCAAACTAGTGAGAGTCTTTCCCAAAAGATCCAAAAAAAGCTTCCACGTCTCAGTTTCCGATTGAAGCTGTTTTGGTGAACTCCCCACTACACTCGCCCCGGCAGCCCAAAGAATGATCCACGAACAATAGTTTTCCCCACTCATCTCACAAAACGACCGAATCGCCAACGCAAACTCATTTGACAAAGAGTCTTTATCATCCCATGAGAATTCAGGAACGATGCACTCCCAAATTGCCATTTCAGATGCCCGTCTAGATATCGCCCTAGACAAAGAAGTTCCTAACAACCCCCCTTTTCCAATAACCCAAACCAAAGGAGGCTTCATATCCGGCGAACCTTATTCCGGTTAGGCCTAGACACCGTAAGGTAAAGCGGCCTCCCCATCGTGATATTCGATATCAATCCGATGTACTCGGCAATGATTCCTAAGGAAAACAAAATCAAACCGGAGAACAAACAGACAACGATAATTAATGAAGTCCAACCCTGTACAGGCACCCTAGCTGTCAACCTGCCCCATAAAGCGTACAGGCTGATAAATAAACCAAGCAAAATAGAAAACAGGCCTAGAAAAGAAATAAACCGAAGTGGCTTTGTGCCAGAGCTCAATACCAAGCGCAAAAAATGCGCCGTGAGCTTCAAGAAATTATAACCCGATCTCCTCGATGATTCTTTCCGAAGCATCACGGGACAAGAGCCACTGCAAGCCACAACCCAGGAAAGCGCCACGTCTAGGAAGACACCTACTCCACAATAAGCGGCTAAACTTCGCGCTATCTCCCCTCGCAAAAAACGAAAACTGTGAAACCGCCCTATTTGCTGATTGCCAAGTAAGTTTACAAATATCCACTTGGCAAGATCACTTAGCTTATTCCGTAACCGCCCGTGAGGAGGCGCATTAATAGGCTTTGCGTAAATAAGTTGAGCGCCGCTTTCAATCGCTTTATCAAGCATTTTCCCTATATCGTTAGGATTATGCTGACCGTCCTCATCCATTGTGACAACCCATTCTGAACTGGTACTGGCCATTCCGGCTAAGGTAGCCGAATGCTGGCCATAGTTACGAGATAACCAAATAAGCGACACAAACGGATGGCGAGCCGCGATCGACTCCATCACGATATCCGAATTGTCAACTGCACCATCGTGAACCAATATAACTTCAGTCACACGAAAGTTATGGCCATCTGGGGTGCGCTGAAAATGCGTGAGGAGCTCTATTTCCTTTATCAAAGGTTCCAGTGTCGTTTCTCCCTGATAAACAGGAATCACAATCGATATCTCATGAATAATCTCAGACATAAAAGCTACCATCCCAAAAATTTCATGGTCACCAGATTAGTGCTTATGCTTACTCCGCAGAGAATTCCCACAAGTCGCTCTATCCAATTGGTTGAAACAAACAGCGGTTTTGCAATAAAAAGCCTTATTCCTTCCAAAAAATAACGCACTAGAGCAGTCGCGATGGGTAACCAATACCGGTCCTCATAACCGGGTACCACCAATACAATAAAAGGCACATAAACCATCACAAAGAAATCTTCAAACCACCAATCTCTTCTCTGTGCCCAAAAACCTCTGGCGATGACCGCCACAATTACTAATGCCGCAATCCAACCGAGCCACGATAACCATTCAATACGAAACTCGGGCGGCAGAAACCGTCCGCCTGGCAGTTGATTTCCAAACAAAGAGGGCGACAAAATGAAATTACCCAAGCCCAAGATACGACTCCCGAATGGAAAAACACTCCCCCATTCACGATATTTGAGTGCCCATGCCACGTAATTCAGTACGTTCCCGGGGGCTAAATAAGGCAGGTGGTTTGAAAGGATAATAGCGCGAAACACATATTGATAAATTAAATAGAAGCCGACCAATCCGGTCATAATGCAAGCGCATTTGGCCGCAAGCATCCAATGGGGACGGTCAGGATTCGGATACATTTTCAAAAACATCGCATAGGCAGCCATCGCAACAGCTAACGGAGCACCAAGATCACGCATTAAAATGATTGCCGCAAATAAGCCCCCAACAACAGGCCAATGCAAACGACCTGGCCTGCAAGAGGCCAACAACCCAAGAAGAAAGGGGTAACATGAATGTTCTGACATATCAAAACGTGAATAGTCCACTAACGGATAGCTGGACAAAATAATCAAGGCAATATATGCGGCATCAGGTGTATACCTGCGCCAAAGAAGAAAAATCAGAAACCCCGACAAAATCACCATAATTTCCGAATAAGTTTTCACAGCTTCCATGCTGTGGCTGGTAGCAGCAAGCACAACTCCGAGCACAAGTGGATGGCCCGGTGGATAGATAGGCAAGTAACTCCTACGCCACATCATCCATTCCCCACGGGTGAAATTCAAGCCGACAAGTTTATATGCCAAAGAATCCCAAATTTCCAGGCGTTCGTGACATATACGATTCTGGAGATCCGGATCAAGCTCAAGTTGTTCTAACGTATACGGCAGCGGAGGCCGGCGAATAACAAAAATCGTAGCCACCCCAAGCATTGCTACGAGAACTAAAAAAACCGAAATTATCCGAACTGACATTTGAAAGAGACCCGTGAGATAGATAAGTTCAAGTCTGGTTTGTAAAAATGGTACGCGCTTTCTCTAAACGAGAATCAGATGGATCACTTAATGCCCTTTCCCTTGGCTTAGAAGGAAGCAACCGGGCCGAAAGTGTGTTATCCTTCCAATAAAACCAATGGAGACGATCTGTAGAAAGGATGTAAGGACAGGGTCTTTGCCAATCCAAACTTAGGGGGATAACCTCGACGGCTTTTTTATCTTCCACAATGGCGGCCCCTTTGCCAAAGTTTAACTTAGGATTAGCATTATAAAGCAGCCTTAGCACTGCTTCATGATCCCATCGAGCATAAGGTCCGCCTAATGTATAAGCAGCCCGTCTTTGATCAAAGGTCTCATCTCCCACTTCCAAAAGGATTTGGTCTCCATCCGAAGCCTCCGGTAGTTCCCGCAGTAATTGCGTATAAATCCTTTTTTCTGTTTCCCAAGCCCATACATAATCCTGCATAAGTGCGACTCGAACTCCGAACAACAAAAAAAGGTAAGTTCCAACTAGAGCAAAAAATATCATCCGGTGAAGCAATTTTTTTCTTAACCACCACCCGATGGCGAAAATCATCGCTGTGAGAACCATCACAGCTCCGAACGAATAAACGAAATTAAAACGCGTGTCATTGATTAACCCTGTCTGAGCGCGACACCACACAGCAAAAACGCTCGGAAGGCACATAAGGACAAAGCCTGTTAAAAACATCCAACCAAGCTGGATACTCTCCTTTGAAACCTGCATGGCAAGACCACCCTGCTCCCCTATTTTTGAGAGTTGAATAGGCAAATCTGTTTTGACTTCTTTTGTAAGAAATCGGTGTATCCACCCCATGAGGCAGCCCAAAGCAATAACGCCTGCCATCATGCCTATCAACACTTCTTTTTCTTTGAGCAACATGATGAATGAAGGAAACTTTGAAAACCGGGTTGTTTGGGCATCTCCCAAAAGAATCCAAGGAACCTGATACCAGTGAGTGAAAGTGTGAAAGAGAATGCCTTTGACGCTTTTCGCGGCAAGGATGTTGGCTCGTACATCCTGCATGTAGAGGGGCGCAAGGAAAAAACGCCAAAATCCGTACAAAAGAACCGACGGAACAAGAACGATCGAAACAATTTGAAATCTTTTTCTCCATTTTCCATTTAATAAAAATAGCGCTATTGGAATCAGCGTGATAGCAAACTCGTAGGTCAGCAGAGTAATCAACACCATAATGCCAGCCGCTGCCTTGCGTCCTTTGATTAAAAAAATCACGGCCAGCAATGCCCAAAGCACACCCAAGCGGCCATTCAGAGTAACCGCCATATTGAATGAGGTGTCCGCGGGATAAAGTAAAAGCAGTGCCGCAGGCCATGTGGAGAGACTGGGAGGCAATTTTAATCTCAATAAATAGTAAAAGACGGTCGCGATCGTCACAAGGCCAAGCGCTTGAACCGCAAAAAAACCTGACAGTCCGAAAACCGTATACCCCGCATATAAGAGCGCGTGTTCAACAACACGCAAAGGTCTCATTTCCCAGGAATGCAAAAACAAATTCATAAGCCGGTGGAACACATCGGAAAAAGGTTCACTTATCATAGGGGCAAGCATCGCAGCATCATCGCCATTCAAACCTAAATGGGGCAACTTGCAAAAACTTCCTCCAAAGCAAATAGCAGACAATAACAAAAACACCATGAACAGTTCCCGTTTCAACGTGAAAGCCCTCTGTGAACCTTGTCATACCACAAGGCGTACATTAAGAGCGTATACAAACAATTTCCAAGATCGCGCTCCCCTTTCTCATTCTCTTCAACCAGCCGCTGGATACCCGGACGAGAAAAAAATGGGCTTTGAGAAATTGCCGGGCCATTGAGAGCATCCTGCAAAAAATTCCTAAGCGGCCCCCGAAACCACCCAGCCAAAGGTAAAGTAAAACCATACTTTCCCCTCTTTAAGATTTCTTCTGGTAAGGCCGACCGCATAGCTTGCCGCACAATCACTTTCCCTGCACCGTTGTGAAATTTAAAATCGCTCGGAATTTGGAAAGCCCATTCCACCATTTGATTGTCAAGAAATGGCACCCGTGCTTCAAGTCCATGAGCCATTGTCATTCGGTCAACCTTTGTCAGCATCTCGTCCACTAAAGTGGTCTTTACATCGGCATACAATTTGTGATAAAGGACGTCCGAACCTGACGCGCTGTCATAATATCGAGCTATCGCATTTTCACGCCAGGCCCTCCGGGCAAAAGCCGTGCAATCAGAATGAAGAACCGTTCGAATGTCCTCGTCTTGAAAACACCGCAACGATTTTGCGTAAGTGTCAGCCGGCCCTAAACTTGCAAACTGCAAGCGTGAGGCTAACCGCCTTGTAAACTTATATCCGTTGTTCCCATTCAAGTCATGCAGCACATCCCCCAAATGTGATACCCAGCGTCTCGCAACAACTGGAAGTAAATCCCAATGCCTATGATTGTGAATAGGCTGGTGTCGCCAAGGATATCCGGCGAACAGCTCGTCTGCTCCATCACCGCTTAAGACAACTTTCGCATGTTCACGCGCGGCCTCAGCCATATGGTAAACCCCAAAAGCCGAGGCTACACCAAAAGGTTCGTCACAATGCCAAGCCACGTGCGGCAAAGTCTCCACGAAATCAGGGGCGAGTCTTATTTCATGGTGGTCCGTATGACAGTGCCGCGCGACTCTTCGCGCCGCATCACTTTCATCCACATCGGATTCGGGGAATGTAGCAGTAAATGTCGCTAATGGTTGTAGACCTGCCGCCATAGCAACAACAGAGCTAGAATCAATCCCGCCACTTAAAAAAGCGGCGACAGGCACATCTGAAACCAAGTGAGTCGTGATGGCTTCTTTGAATTTTCCGAGAAACTCCATTTGCGCCTGCTCCAAATCGATCTTACTCTCACCTGGATACGGAGGAAGATCCCAATAACGTTGTAATCTCGCCCCGTTAGAATCAGCGATCAGCAAAGTCCCGGGTTCCAATTTTTTGATACCACGGTAAATGGTCCAAGGCGTTGGAACCGTCATTAAATGGAGATAGGCATAAACTGAGGCCGGCTCAATTTCACGGGGTATATTTGGACATTGGAGTAGAGCTTTTAGTTCGGAGGCAAAATAAATTGAACCATCAAAATCCTGATAATAAATCAAAGGTTTGATGCCCAAACGATCCCTTCCTAGAATTAGCCTGCGCTTCCGCTGGTCCCACAAAGCAAAAGCAAACATGCCATCCAATTTTGATACAAAATCCAGATCAAATTCCTCATAGAGATGCAACAGCACCTCGGTATCTGATCGAGATCTAATCGTGTGTCCTTTAGAACGGAGGAATGGAATATGATCACGGTAGCGATAACATTCCCCGTTGTACACAATCCAGATCGTACCGTCCTCGTTATGCATAGGTTGACCGCCGACCTCGGTCAGATCAAGAATCGCCAAACGACGGTGTCCCAATCCTATTTGTGACTCTAAATGACATCCACTGCCATCGGGGCCCCTATGCGCAAGGACCTCAGTCATCCGCTTGAGTACCTCTTTGTCAACCGGACGATTAGGTTCTGAATAATAAATTCCTGCGATCCCGCACATAAATATCCTACAACCTAAGCTTGTTGAAACTTACGAACCAGGATTTGACCTCTTGAACCCATCGACGTAAAGGTCCGGGAACAAAAGGACCCAGCGCGATTGCAACAATCGAGTAAAGGATAGGAGGGTAAGTTGCTATTGCTTTTAGATGCCACAGAATAGCCTTGCTGAGCAAACCATACGCCGTAAACTTGTAAGCTTGCTGACAAAGAATAGCGGCACTCTCTTCACGAGTTAGATTGGGTAACTCCACACGCTCGCCTCGCTGTAGACGGTCAGATCCCCTCTTTACACGCTCGGACGCAAGAGCCTGGACCAATCGGCAATATCGGCTCTGAAGCACACATCGGCTTGAACTGACACCGCGATAATTTAACCGATAACGATACAAGATTTCCGAAACGTTCGCTAGTTCGCCTAATTCAACCAATCTCAACCACAAATCATAGTCCTCTGAATAACCAGCCCCTTCACGATAAGGAAAATCGTCGCCCATCCGGCGGTTTTCACGGCGGGCGAGTTCTTCTAAAGCCGAACGGCGTATCATCACGGATCCATGAATAAGCGGGTTATAAAAAGGGATCATTTGGCGCAATTGAACCGGATTCGTCGGAACGGGTTTACCAGGGACTCTTTTCTGTCTCCCGATAATCTCCATATGGCTTCCGACGGCCACTATATCAGGTGATTGATGAAGCGCGCTCAGTTCAATCTCAAATCGGTAAGGAAGGCTTTCATCGTCTGAATCTTGGCGGGCTATAAACTTGCCGTGTGAAAGTGCAATAATGCGATTTAAATTCCTGGTAAGTCCTTGGCGTGTCTCGTTGCGAATTACGCGCAAACGGGGATCGCGGCTCCAAGAAGACTTCGTAAGAAGCTTGTAAGTTCCATCAACGGACGCATCATCTATGACCAAAAATTCAAAATCAGCGTACGTCTGGCAAAGTATGCTCTTGACCGCGGCTTCCACATGTCGTACGTCGTTGTAAACGCTCATCACTACGCTTATATCAGAGCGTTTCACAAACGGATAAAACACCAAGCCTGATAAAATCCGCTCATATATTCAAGAGAAGCACGCAGGACTTCGCCGTGAATGATCTTCAAAATCTTCCCGAACTTTCTGCTTACGCATAATCGGTGCAAAAAAGACAATCTTGGTAACGAAATATAAACGCGATCATACCGAACGGCTGATCCCCCGGCGTCTTGGAATAATCGTTTCGCATCCTTTTCATCAAGCCAATCTTCCACCGGTTGACCCGCAAATCCCAAGCGATTCCACTTGCGCCGCCACTTGCCACGAGGCGTCGTAACCAACAAATATCCTCCTCGATGAACCAAACGAACAAGATCCTTCACGAACTGCGACTGTCCAGAGTACGGAACATGCTCCAAGACCTCAGAACAAAGCACAACGTCATAAGGTTGGAAAGCAGGCTCCCGCAAAAGTTTTGCGGGAGTAAGCGCATTGAATTTGATCCCAGGATGAATTTCCCGTGCATATTGTATAACTTCTTGGATAGGATCAACTCCCGCACACTCACCAAACACAGAGGCCAACCGCGTCATCCAACCACGGCCGCATCCAACGTCAAGAATCTTTGGAGGCTTCAAATCTTGCCGATACCGTTCATAGCATATGTCAGCAAGCCAAGGTAAAAGCACAGCCCAACGGCGAGCTTCATCAAAATTAGGCCATGGCGTGGACCATGTTTTATCCTCAACAAACATCTTTTTGTAGAAAGGGGCCGTCATAATCCCATCTCTGCAAATGCCCGGCTTAACCTTGCTTGCCATGTGTGCTCTGTTATAGCCCTTTGATAGGCAGCTACCCTGATACGTTCCCGCTCATCCTCATGCGCCAAGTAATAACGACACTTATCCACGAGATCTTTCAAGTCTGTATAAGTGATAACCTCCTCGCCAGGACGAAAAAACTCTGTCAATTCTTCAGAATGCTCTGTGATATAAAATCCACCGCTCATGGGAATCTCAAAGTCACGCAATCGCACCTGAATAATACGCTTTTCCAATTGAGTATCACCACAGGTCGAGAGGCCCAAGTTAATGCGAGACTGGGAAAATAGCTTTACCATAGATTTATCCGGGAGAGGTGAGTTTGCCACGCCTAGCGGCCAACTATCTGGCTGTTCTTCCTTAGGAGGAAGCGGCCGACCCAGCATTTTACGGCGCCACCTCCCCAATCGCATGCGCCACGTGGGCTTTTGAGACGCCCAACCAGACCCCCATATTCTCACATCGATCCCTTCCCTCCGCACCCCTTGCAACCATTGGGGCCTGTCTCCGTAACGAGAACCAACAAATGTTACATCATAAAGTTTCTTTACATCATAAGACCTGTAAAACTTTGGATTTGCCGCCTCCTGGCAATAAATCGGCCGCGCCCCTATTCGACGATAGTCTTCAAGTCTTGCTCTTTCAGGGACCAAACACCAATCAAACGCCGGTGCGATTTCCCGGACCAAATCGAACTGATGGGCCGCGTTGCAATACCAGTTCACCAGCACAGGGCCATCTTCTTTTAGCTCTTCAATAAGAGCTGATCGGCAACAAGCGCTCCAGAAGTAACAAAAAATCATATCCAGCTGCCTTGCTTTGCTCGCTTTCTCAACCTGTCTACGCAACTCATTTTCCAAGCAAGGCCGATACTTACTTACAAATTCTGGACTCCACATATTTCGAACGTAGTGATCAAGATCATAGCGGAAAAAAATAACCTCATGCCCCAAGTCCCGCAGCGCATCTGCCAAATTTCGATGCCAAATTCTACCTGAATAAGCCCAAGAATGGGCTGCTTTCGGACTAGCGAAAAATATTCTCACATTGAAGCTATTCTGGGTTTATTGAGGGGCCAAAATAAAAAATGGAGAAAACACTACCGACGAAACCAATACAAACCACAGCCATATGCAGCATTCTCCATCCGCCGAATATCTATATTTGGTAGAAGATCTTGATTGTCATCTACAGCCGAGAATTCGATTAGGGACAAGTCTTTAAAATAATCGACGATCTGCCAAGGACTATGTATTCGATGAGCATTAAAACAAACACGCGGCCTTCCAATTGGTACCGAGAAAAATAAATTCCCACCTGGGGCTAATATACGAGTTAACTCCGTACAAGCCCGGCGTGTGCCAGAAGGATCAAGTGAATCACCATAACGGCCGAGACCCACATGCTCCGCCACATGCAAGCAAGACAGTGATTCAACAGAACTATCACTAAACGGTAAAGCTAGAACATCACCTTTTAAGCATGTTAAGCGGGATAACTTTGCACGAAGGGGTCTGATGTCAACAAATACGACGGGTAAGCAGACTGTCAGCATTCCCACAAACTTCACATCTGAACCAACATCAACATGTTTCGTGGCTTTACAACGAACTATTCGTTCCATAGCCCATACAGCTTGATAGAAGTAATGAGCATCGAAAGGCGTTGCATCACTAATGTCAGAGATGCAAGGATAACTGTTTATAAAATGCAATGACTCTGCCGATGGAAGCTTAGAATATTTATACCAATCAGAGAGATATTTCCGATACGACCTCATAGTACGCAAAACACGATGCAGATAAAATATAGGTGCTAACCAATGTTTCCAAAGAAGCTTACACATGAAAGACAGCGACATTTCCTAACGCTTATTATCTAACAGGTCTTTTTTTCCAAGATCGAGTATTTACAAAAATGGTATTGATCCATGTGTCGGCATAAACAAAATAGCCATTCGCCCGCATTAAATCAATTATATCGATTCTTTTCGTTTCCGTTTTATCTTCGGTATATGTTAGAGTTTCAACACAAAAAACATGAGGTCCAAAATTTAAAAAATCGAAGACCTTCAAAATATCCAACTCCAGACCTTCGGTATCTATAGAAATGAAATTGGGTTGAGATGGGAAATATTGAAGAATAACATCATTTATTGTCATGATAGGTATCTGGACCACTTTTTCTATTTTGTGCGTTCCGTAACCCTGGTACCTTTTAGCCTCTTCTTCTGAAAACGTGCTTAAGGTCTTACACGACATCATGTAGAAATCG